>OBEQ012555890.1_pt1 | contig 19667 bp, 15 predicted proteins | sample 1670901 | NCBI WGS metagenome assembly OBEQ01 (sample SAMEA104232315, study PRJEB22302) | groundwater metagenome | biome: forest; feature: aquifer; material: groundwater | place: USA | collected 2011-08-07 | depth 5.4 m
CATGAAAAGCGAGATAAGTTTTTAGCTTATACCAATTCACTTCGCAACGCTGACATTGATAACTATATCCTAGCAACAGAAGAATTAGTGAAGCGTGGGTATTATGTGATTCGCATGGGTGCTATCGTAAGAAAACCCTTAAAGGTAGACCATCCCAACGTCATTGATTATGCATGGACAGGCATACGGAGTGAATTTATGGATATTTATCTTGGAGCGACATGCGATTTTTGTGTTTCGACATTATCTGGGTGGGATACCATTCCATATATATTCCGAAAACCCATTGTTTATACAAATTTGGGTGAATCTTTTCTTGCTATGTATACATTTCAGAAAACATATCTTGCTATTTCAAAAAAATTTTGGGATATGGCAACTGGAAAATATTTAAGTTTAAAAGAAATTTATAATCGTGAACTCTATCTTGACGGCTCCCTCATTGATCCCACAAAGATAACACCAATCGAAAATACCCCGGAAGAAATTCGTGACGTTGTCATAGAGATGGTTGAACGTCTTAATAATACATGGCAGACAACAGAAGAAGATGAAGAATTACAAGCCCGTTTTTGGAAGTTATTTCCAACACATATTAGAGATTCACATGGTGAGATTAGACCATTTCATGGTAAAATTTATAGTCGAGTCGGAACAAAATTTTTGAGAGGGAATAAAGAATTATATATCTAACTTCTATGATTACAAAAATTATTCTTATCAATGATTGTCCATTTTCGAAAAGAATATACGATTTTTTTGATATTGAATTTTTTGTCAACAATGGATTCGAGGTTGAACTATGGGATCTTTCTGCCGTGTTTTCTGTGGAGAAAATTAATAAGGTAGTGGATGATCCATTCTTAGAGAGTCGCTATTATAGTTTTCTAAATAAAGAAAATGTTCAGTTTCGTATTAGAGGTTTAGAGAGTAACTGTTTTATTTTCTTGTTGTCTGAGTATCGGATAAAAACTTTTTTTATCTATCAAGAAATTTCACAAAAAAGAATACCTTATGGTATTCTTTTAAATCCTGCATCTGCAGAATATATACCAGGCGTTTTTAATCTAATTCTTTATAAGGTGGGTAGAAGAAGAACGTGGAAGGGATTCATGAATAGATTATTTACAACACTACTCCCGTGGCATTTCTTTAAGATTCTACCAGCGAGTTTATGTTGTATAGATGGTAGATTATCATCGAAAGACACATTAAGGTTCTATCGATTTCCGATTAATCATTCATCAAAAATTCTTAAGTTACATACTACAGATTATAATTATTTTCTTCGTAGGAATCATACAAATTTATGTGTAGTATCAGAGCCTACTATTGTATTTCTTGATACAAATTTATTTGCTGAAGATGCTTTGAGTATAAGTGGGAAACATCCAATTCTTGCTAGTGAGTATTATCCAATGTTATGCAAGTTTTTTGATGAAATTGAAAAGAAGTATAATAATCGTATCGTCATTGCAGCACATCCAACTTCCTCTCATGAAAAACTTCTTCGTTATTTTTGTGGAAGAGAGATTATAAAATGGAAAACAGGAGAACTAGTTCGGACCTCCAGTGCTGTTATTTGTGATGGAAGTTTTTCTGTACATTTTGCTGTTTTATATCAAAAACCAATTATTTTTATCATAATGGATAGATTCCCACTTTTACTTAGAAATCACATCACAAATTTATCATTCCGCCTCGGGGGAACACCTATAAATCTTAATGGGTACCCATTCACTTTTGATGAGAGGGATATTTTTAAAATCAATAAAGAGAAATATCAAAAATATCAAGAACTGTTTCTACAAACAGGTGAGAATAACAGTATATCTAACGATCAAGCAATGATGACGGCTATCCAGAAATTATGAGGATATAACCGATTGTATCTAAATATGAAAAAAGTTGCAATTTGTCTTCCAACCTATAAACGTTCAGAGATGTTATCTCGGTCGATTCAGCTGATTCTTGATCAGACTTTTCGAGATTTTGATTTGTTTATCTGTAATGATGCGTCACCCGATAAGACCAGAGAAGTTGTAAACTCATTCACTGATGAGAGGATTCATTATATAGAGAATCAGATAAATCTTGGCATTCCAAAAACATTAAATAAACTTTTTTCTGCAAGTCAAAGCGAATACGTTATTACTTTTCATAATCACGATGAATATCAACCTGATTTTTTGGAAAAAACAGTCTTTTTTCTTGATACACATCCGGAAGTTATTAGGGTGTTTACTGGTGTCCGTATTATTAATCAAGCTGGGGGTGTAATTGCAGAACATGCGCCAAATCACCCACAAATTTTATCAGGAGAGAAAACTTTAAAAAAAATACTAAATAGTTGGCGCTTGGATTGTTTCGTGTTGACCGTTTATGTTCTTATTCGACGAAGTGTTCTTGACAAAAATCCATTTGATGAACAACTTGGCTTTGATTGTGATCAAGACCTCTCACTTCGTCTTTGCCTAAAAGGTGATATAGGTTATATTCGTGAACCACTAGTATCTTTTCGTGAACGGGAAGATTCTCATCCCTTAGTACTTGATCGTAAAAAACCTTTATTTTCAAATGAAAAACTTTTTTTAATAAACACTGAAAGGTATTATAAAAAGAAATGTTTTCAATATTATCTTGCACTTATGTGGCTCAGAGTAAGATGTATTTTGAAACGAATTAAGATGGATATGAGATTATGGTATAAAAGGATTTAAAGATCTTTTACGCAAAATAAAGCAAATGCAAAGCGTGGTTTTATGTATACAATATATTGTGAGACTGCTAACATAATATATCTATTCATTCTCGAAGGGAGGGACGTTGCATTCCTATTTACTCCCATCCATCCTTCCATACCCCTGATTCTAAAGTTCATAATTTTGAAATCATCGACATTCCATCCAGATTTATGCTCCTGTGCTGAATTTCCATCATATTCATTTTGAGGTACATACCCATTTGGTGTAAAGATAATAATTTTCTTTTTCGCAATTCTTTCTATTTCGGAGAGGATATTTAATCCGTCCTCTTTTGTAAAATGTTCTAAAACATCCCACATTAATACAATATCAAATGAGTCATTTTCAAAATTTTTTAATGAGAGAATATTTTGATTATGGTACTCATTATGAATCCCATTTTTTTTACTTTGTTCGATATAGTTTTCGAAAGAATCAACACCGACTTTATTGATATCTTTTTTAATTAAACGTACAACAGAATTATATCCACATCCTAGATCGAGAATTGATTTCATGTCCTTCATTTCAGAGAGAAATTCTCGATGCGCCCACTCAGATGCAGAAATTTTTCTTTTTATGTTCCGAATGATTCTCGTCATATCTGTATAAAAATTAGTATATACCTCAGAATCAGGATATACTTGCATTTTAATAATCTGAGTTAATACTAAACAATCATGTATGAGGTGATCTCATTTATAGCAGTCTCTTCGTTTGGCAGATAAAATCTCTTAATGTAATCTTAGAGAGATTCATTGCAGATGTCAAAGTGAGGGATAAGGGAGTAGAATTTTTTTTCTAATATTTTTTTGCTTTAGACGCCTACTTTACGATTAGTAAATCAAAGTCTGGCCAATTAAGTATACACTAATCCATCGAAATTCCCCGGGCGTCAACCCGAGGGATGAAGAGTATCCAAAATCTTTCCGCCCGTGTAGAATAGGGGTATGCAAGGAGCGGAAGATTTTGGACAAGCGAAGCTTGAATCTGATTAGATACCCCGAGCGTAAGCCCGGGTGAGTATTCATTTATATACTAGTCTATCTTAATTATTTGATATGATTTCATGTCCGCTATGCGCGTATATTCTCCACCCCAACACGAATCGTGATATTTTTAATCCTTATGGGATCGAATATAAGCTGTATCACTGCCCGGAGTGTTCACTGGAGTTTTGGTATCCACCGAAAATAATTGATGAATATTATTCAAATGAAAAATTTAGTGGGTATGGATCATATCACATGGGGAAACGACTACTTCCATGGTATTGCAAGCATCCATTTTCAGTACTAAAAAAAAGAAAAATCAATGGGGATCTTCTGGATATTGGATGTGGTGATGGTATTTTTTTAAAAAAATTACAGTGTCTCAATTTAAATTTATATGGTATCGATCTTGACAGAGAAAGTGTTGCTTGCGCAAACGAAGTGTATGGTATTAAAAGTGTGTATGCGGCAAGGTTAGAAATTTTTGTGTCAACAGTATTTCAAAAATTTGATGTGGTAACTTTTTTTGAAGTTGTAGAGCATCAGGAGAATCTTGATCAATTTCTTATCGATGTTAAAAAGCTGCTTAAAGCAAACGGACTCATTTTTGGTAGTGTTCCAAATAGAGAACGTTTATTTCATACCCTCAAGCAGAGACGAGGAGATGGTGACTTTCCCCCCCATCATTTTTTTTGGTTTTCACGTGAGGTTATCGCTTTTCTTCTACACAAGCACGGCTTTACAAATATATCATTTTATTCTTCAATGCCACCTCTTTCAGAATATGCAGTCTATTTGGAAACAGCCTTGTTGGGTTGGCTCACATGTCATATAAAAAAAATTATAAAAAAGAAATTTTCTTCCAGCATGCATAATTATATAGAAGCTAATCAAAGAAGATGGTATCAACATACAATATTTATTTCAGCAATTCACAGCATACGGGTTCTGGTTTTTTTACCACTCGCTATTTTTTTATGGCCACTTATGAAGCGACGTGGAGGTATGAGTATCAATTTTGAGGCGACTCTACCGATTACACAAAAGACGTAATTATATACAATGATCACCATGAGAATTTTATATACTGTTACTAATCCCTATGGCCTTGGAGCTGACCGCTGGATGTATGAAGGTTATAAAAATGCATTCATATCTGAGGGACATGAATTTTTTGTCGTAACTGAAAACGATGATTTTCAGACAATCCTTGATGATGTCCAACCAAATTTATTACTTCTTGATTTTATGGCGTTTAGGAGATATGACCATAAAAATAGACCTATATCCCCACAGTATTTTGAACAAGTCAAAAAAAAAGGTACTCGGATATTCGCTATGACAGCTACGGGTATCGATAGAGAAGATGAAACTCCAGAAAATATAAATTTTTTTAGAGCATATCTTCCTTTTTTTGACATATGTTTTTGCCAATTTCCCCCGGAGACTACCAAAAATTTTGATACACTTTTTGGTAAAAAAATGTACTTCATACCACATGCAGCCGATACAACTCTTTTTTTTCCCGAAAGACCACACGATATATTTAAGTGCGATATCGCATTTGTTGGAAGTTTATATACTAGTAAACGTGAACAATTTGAACGATTATTGTTTCCGCTTATGAAAAAATATCATGTTAAATTTTGCGGACCTGGTTGGACATTTAAAGACAAGATACTAAGACCAATAAACGGTCTTGGGAGAAAGTTCAAACTTAAAAAATTTACTCAATTTGTGAATACTCAAAGGGTAAGTATCACACAAGATGATGAGCGTAGGCTGTATGCATCAGCGAAGATTTGCGTTAATATTCATGAATACTACAGAGACCAGACAATTAAGGGTTATTCAAATGAGCGAGAATTCAAGGTCCCTGCTTCCGGTGGTTTTCAAATTTCAGATTATATTCCCGGTATGGAACGATATTTTGAGCTTGGGAAGGAAATAGTTACAGTAAAATCACCAGAAGAATGGTTCTTCAAGATTGAATATTATTTAAATCATGAGGTTGATAGGAAAAAAATTCAGGAGAGAGGTACTGCACGAGTATTAAAAGAACATTCATATATCAACCGGGTGACGCAATTAATTAATTTGTATAATTCGATCTAAAGTCATTAATGTATTAGTAGGATACATGTGTACAATATATCAGCAATAATAGTGACATACTTCCCCGATGAAGGTTTTGAGGCAAGGCTTCAATCCATACTCAACCAGGTTTGTTACGTCGTTATTGTCGATAATTCATGTGATAGGGTGATTGAAGGTAGGCTAGCTAGTTTTCTTCCAGAGAAAATCGAAGTTTTTTTTAATTCTATCAATGTGGGACTTGGTGCTGCTCTTAATCAAGGTATTTTAATTGCTAAAAAAAAGAATTCTGATTTTGTACTTCTTCTCGATCAAGATAGCCTGGTGGATGAGATTATCATTGAAAATCTCCTAACCATTTCTCGTGTCTACAGGGGGGGGGAGATAGGGATTATAGGAGCAAATTCACGGAGTTTTGCCTCAGGTAAACCTTGTTTGGTATGCAAAAAGGATTCTATGTACATGGAGACAGAAGCAGTTATTACTTCAGGAAGTTTACTTTCCCTTGCCGTCTATGATAAAGTTGGTCCCTTTAGAGAAGATTTTTTTATCGAATGTATTGATTTAGAATATTGTTTACGTTTGAGAAAATATGGGTATGCCATTGTGAGCTCATGCCAGCCACTTATGACTCATGCTGCCGGGAAAATGAGAGAAGCACATTTTTGGGGGCGACCTATTCTTATCTCCGATCATGAACCATGGAGATATTACTATATGGTAAGGAATTTTCTGATAGTAATGCGGATATACTTTTTTTCTGAATTTCCCTGGGTCTTTCGAGCATGTTTTAATTGTATAAAAATGTGTATAAAAATTTTTTTATATGAAGAAAATAAAATTTCAAAAATGAAGAATATCATCAGTGGGTGTAAAGATGGGATGACTGCGTCTTTAAAGACGACATAAGTTATCCACTTTGCATTTTTTTTTGATTATGTGAATGTATGGGTACATACAATTCGTAATTCATCAATATGCTAGAAAATCAAGTGAGTGAAAAGATTCTTGTTACTGGTGCCGGAGGATTTATCGGGCACCACTTGGTTCGTTTTTTGAAGGGTAAAGGGTATTGGGTGAGAGGGGTTGATGTTAAATATCCTGAATATTCCTCACCAAAAGAAGCGGATGAGTTTTTCATTCTCGATCTGCGCGATTTTAGGGCGTGTATGGAGGCGACAAAGGATATCGATAAGGTCTATAATCTCGCAGCGAATATGGGCGGTATTGGCTTTATCACGGAAGTAAAGGCGGAAGTCATGCGTGATAATTCCCTTATTAACATGAATATGGCCGAGGCATCACGTTTTCATAAGATTAAACGACTTTTTTATTCTTCATCCGCATGTATATACCCAACTCATCGACAAAATACCCCGGATCTTGTCGCACTTCATGAGTCTCACGCCTATCCCGCTGATCCTGATAACGAATACGGTTGGGAGAAACTTTTTTCTGAGCGCGTGTACAAGAGCTTTCAAGACGATTTTGGTCTTGATGTGCGGATTGGACGATACCATAATATTTATGGACCAGAAGGAACGTATGAAGGAGGACGGGAAAAGGCTCCAGCGGCAATCTGTCGGAAGGTTGCTCTTGCCCGTGAAGGAGACAGGATTGAAATCTGGGGTGATGGGAAGCAAACCCGATCTTTTTGTTATATCGATGATTGCCTTGAGGCGACATACCGTCTCATGGAATCTACCGTGAATCATCCACTTAATATCGGCTCAGATCGTCTTGTGACGATCGATGAGTTAGTTGATGTTGTCGCTACTATCGCGAAGAAGATCATCCATAAAGAATATCTTCTCCATAAACCACAAGGTGTGAGGGGAAGAAATTCAGATAATACCCTCTGTCGGCAGGTACTTGGGTGGGAACCTCAAGTATCATTAGAGAATGGGCTTACACGGGTGTATACATGGATCCAGGGGCAATCCCACCGAGTTTCTTGATCTGGATTCATCCAGTCTCGAGTATGTATAAAAAAAATCTTTTCCGAATGGTGTTGGTTGGAGGGGATTTTTTTCTTTTATATGCAACGCTTGTAGGGACTCTTATGGTACGAGAGGGGACGTGGAGTATACCTGTGAATGCTCCTATTTTTTTTGCTCACTTTTTTTTCCTCCAGATCCCGATGTGTGCTCTTTTATATCTTCTTGATTTTTATGATGTTCCTCCCCTTAACAAAATATATGATTCACTCTTTAAACTCCCGATATTTTTTATAGGTAGTTTCTCTATTGGTGCTATCTATTTTTATATCAACCAGAATGGAATGGTTGCCCCGAAGACGATTCTTTTTGTTTATCTTGCCGCTTTCTCTGCACTTCTCTTCATATGGAGACTCTTTTTGGCACAATACGTACCAAAAAGAAAACAACAGTGTATTATTCTCGGCTTTCATCCGCTTCTTATTGATGTACTTCAGAGAATAAAAGATGATGTTCATCTTGTTTCTTTCTTTATTTCTCATGGAGAAAGAGGGGAACATGCCACGTTTTTTTCAGCATATGACATTGGAGTATTAAAAACACACGATGAAATGCATGGGGTAGTGAGAAATCAAAAGATAGATCTTGTCATTGTTGCTTCCGGGGATGTGTCTCAAGTCATCAATCTTCTAGGAGATCTTCGAGGAGGTATCATCCAGGGGATTGAACAGTGGTATGAAGCATGTTTCCTGAAAATACCCCTATCGATGATCGAAACTGAATCTATGTTTAATATTATTATATCGTTTACCCAGAAAAAACTATTTTTTTTCTTTAAAAGGATAGTCGATATTTTTATAAGTGTGCTAGGATCATCTATGACAATACTTTTCACTCCCTTGATCGCTCTTGCGATAAAAATGAGTTCAAAAGGACCCTTATTATACACACAGAAGAGAATGGGTGAGGGGGGGCATATATTTACTCTCTATAAGTTTCGGACAATGCGTACCGACGCAGAACATGACGGCCCGCATCTAGCTCAGGCGAACGATACGAGAGTAACAACTATCGGAAGGTTTCTTCGCAAAGCACATATTGATGAACTCCCTCAGTTTTTTAATGTCTTAAAGGGGGAATTATCCTTTATAGGGCCACGGCCAGAACGGCCTGATTTTCTCAAGGAGCTCCTTGAGAACATTCCTTGTTATCCATTTCGTCATATTCTGAAACCGGGAATGACTGGCTGGGCACAGGTATATTATAAAGCGTCCACAACAACAGAAGAGACCAGGGAAAAGTTTGAGTATGATCTCTACTATGTAAAACACTGTTCTCTTCTTCTTGATTTTCGTATCTGTTTAAAAACCATCCAGATGATTATATTTAATAAAAAATTTAGTTAAAAGTATGCACAACCGTATTGAGGGAATCATGGTAAAAGGCTTGGAATTACTAACATACGCGCTCTTACTAACACCCTTGGTTGTTTTTTATAAAACGATCTTCCCCTATGTATTCCCCAAAGTAATCTATTTCCGCACGATTGTTGAAGTGATGCTTGTATTATGGGTCCCATTGGCTGTTTGGGTACCTCGATATCGTCCGTCATGGCGTCATCCGATCACTATGGCATTTACTGCATTTCTTGGCGCCATGGTTCTTTCCATGATGTTGGGGGTGGATCCGCTGCAGTCTTTTTGGGGAGATTCTGAGCGAATGATGGGTGTTCTCACACTTGTTCATCTCTATGTTTTTTTTCTTATCACAACCTCAACGTTTAGAACGTTTTCGATCTGGAGGCGCGTCCTATCGTTTGCCGTTGTTGTTTCTTTGGGGCTGTCACTTTACGGATTAGGGCAGTTTACCGGTCTCCTTAAGGGAGACCCAGGGCAAGCAATTTCTTCGACATTGGGAAATTCCATTTATTGGGGAGGGTACTGCTTGCTTCATATTTTTTTGGGATTCTACCTCTTATGCAATACGGATCGAGTGTTTACTCGTGTATTCTTTGCTGGAACCATTTTGGTTAATATAGTGGGTCTTTTTGCGGCAGGAAGCAGGGGTTCCGCTATAGCACTTTTTGTCACGATAGGTGGTTTGAGTATATGTATCCCCATGCTCCTTTCTTCGAAAAAAGCAAAAAAAATTAGTATTGTTGTTATTGGAGCGTTTTGGGTGTTCTCTCTTGTTTTTTCGAGTTTGCTTTTCACCGATACTGGGAAAACATGGGCACAGCATTCGCTTTCTGGAGGAATGCAGAAGATTATCTATAGGACATTTGAAGGATCTGATCGTGTAGCATTGTGGAATATTGCCTTCCAAGCATTTTTTCAAAAACCCTGGTTTGGGTGGGGGCCTGAAAATTTTTCCGTAGCGGCAAATCAATATCTTGGCGGGAGTGAATTTTCGGTACTGATGGCGCCGTGGTATGACCGGGCGCATAATCAACATCTTGATGTCCTTGTGTTTGGGGGGGGTATTGGGTTTGTTGCGTATCTCTTTTTCTTTTTCGCCCTTTTTATAACATGGAACACTCTGTTAAAGAATTCTCATACATTCTCTCATCGAGTAGGCATTCTCTTTCTCGGAGGTTTTTTTCTTGCCTCTATTGTGAAAGATATTACAGCGTTCGATTCAGTGGCAAGCGTCATCATATTTTATCTCGTAGTTTCTTTTGTAGTGGCATATTCTTCTTTTCAGGAAATTCCTACTATCCCCTCTGAAGAGAAGTGGAAAGAACCCGTATCATATAAAACTCCATGTGTCATTGGACTTATATGTTTTGTGGTGGTAGGGTTTTTCCTCTTTATCTTCAATATTCGTCCTCTTATTCAGTCTATGACTGCACTTGAAGGGGCAGAACAGATACTCGGGTCAAGCTATCAAAGTGGGTTTCTTCTTCTAAAGAAAGCCCTTGCATTGGATACATTCATCAATCCGGAAATTCTTCCTCGGTTTCCTTTTTTTCTTGCACGTATATTTGACTCTTCTCTTGTTCCCACCGAACAGAAGATAGATATGTTGAATTTTTCAATTCAAGAAACGAAAAAAAGTCTTTCTCGTCATCCATCTGATGTTCGATTGCATCTTACACAGTTTTCTCTCTATGCGATGCTCTCTGTACTTGATAAAAAGGCAATAGAGAAAACAGAAGAAAGTATTACACAGGCCATTATCTATTCTCCGAGGAAATTAGAGTTTTATCGTGACACGGTTTCATTTTTTTTGCGATATGGTGATCGAAACAAGGCTGCCGAATGGGGAGAGAAGCTTGTTGACGCCAGTGCTCGGTTTCAGAATAACCCAGCATTAGGACATTTTCAGCTGAGTGAAGTGTATCTCCAGGCTGGAGAACTTACTTCTGCACTCAAAGAATTAGAGCAAGCAAGAAAGGGGGGATACAGTGTCTATCCTCGCGAATACAGTCTTCTCCTTATGCAAACGTTACCAATGCATAAAAAATATGATTCTGCACTTGTATTCTTCGATCAAGCAGCTCAGCGCTTTCCTCGGAATCAAGAATTTCAAGCCTTTCGAATCGTTGCGTACCATAAGGCAGGAGAGCGAAAAGCATCGGAGATATTTTTGAAGAAATTGGGAGAACAGGACGCACAGACCGCGAAAGATATTCATCGTTTTTTGCAAGACCTTCAAAAAGGTAAATAATCGAATGAGTCGAATAATCACTACAGAGTATGCTTTTTTTTAAGAAAATTTACATTCAGTTTAATCCGGAACGCATACTAGTATCACTCATTGTTCTGCTATCATGCGCTATACTTGTAATTCCTGCCTTTCCTATTACCGATACCCTCTATCCTTTTATCTTCACAAAGGCAGTCATCTTTCAGATATGTTCTGAAATAATCGTGGTTTGTTGGCTCATACTGTGTGTATGTACCCCTCGATATCGCCTTGATATACGAAACCCCATTATTATTACTCTTTTTTGTTTCTTGATCGCATTATTATTATCTACACTTTTCAGTATTAACCCGGCAAAATCTTTTTTCTCAGGACAAGAACGGATGACGGGCTTTATAACATGGGCTCACTATATTCTTTGGTTTTTTGTTCTCTCCGCAACCATTAAAGATAGACGGATCTGGCGTGGGTTTCTTTTTGTAACCTTGGCAGTATCGGTGTACGTGAGTGTGTATATGGTACTCGAGAATTATGAAATTGTAGTACGTCTCGGATCATTAGTTTCGACAATCGGAAATCGGATTTTTACAGGAGGATATCTTCTTATTCATGTTTTTTTGAGTCTTTTTTTATTATTTACTGAGAGACGACGTGTGTGGCAATGTGTTGCTTTTTGTTTTTTCTCTATTAATGTTTTTGGCATTATACTCGCTGGAAGTCGTGGACCTACCCTCGGATTTCTTGGAGGACTTATTTTTTTATGGGTTTCATCTGTGTTTCTCCTAAAAGGGAGAAAAGAAACGTTAAGAAAAATACCAATGTTTTTGTGTGTTGTGTTCTGTATTGGAGGACTTTTAGGATTGCTATACAGTCCTTTTGGACGAACATTGACCGACTCAATCGCATCATTTAAAGGGTCTGCGGTACATAAAATTTTGTATCACCCTTTTGATGCGCCCGATCGTCTTCGGCTATGGGAAATGGCATTCCAGGGGTGGCAGGAACGGCCATTATTTGGGTGGGGTCTTGAAAATTATATTGTTATTTCCAACAAATATAAACGATATGGAGATTGGGAGGGGACAGCAACCCCCCTTCATGGTATACAAGATAAGCCCCACAATCAGGTTATTGAATTTTTGGCAACCGCGGGACTTCCCGGGATCATCACATATATTGGCATATGGATTATATTTTTTATCATTCTTTTTAGAACATTAAGACGACGTGAAGATGAAAAAGAACAATTTGGATTGCTTTGCTGTGCGGCGCTACTGGGAGCATATTTTCTATATCTATTGACGGTGTTCGAGACACCTTCCACACTCATTGGTTTCTTTTTTAGTATTGCATTTATCAACTATTATAGTACAAGAAAGTCAGATTCGATAGTTAATAAACCGGCAGAATTTCATTGCAATATTCGTAAAGGTGTGTGTATTCTCATTATCGTTTTCTGTGCAAGCGGGGTAGTATATTACGGGAATGTCATGCCATTACTAAAAAATATGCAAGGCATTCAGGCACTACGAGCAATGCGGATGAGCTATATAACAGGCACTATGCTTTTTCAGGAAGTGTTAAGTGGTAACTCGTTCACTAATCGAGAGTTTAGATTGCGGTTTGCAAATCAAACATTTAATCTTTTTACAAATAATGCAATTCCATTAAAAAAAGTACGAAACGATATCATGATGTTTGTTATTGATGAGCTTGAAAAAAATACACACGCTTCTCGATATGATGTAGATAGTCGCGTTGGGCTCATACGATGGTATGGGCTTGCGGCACAAGATGATCCTCGGTATCGAGAAAAATATGAACCACTAAAGAAAGAGATCATGGTGCTTACGCCAGAGCGTTATTCACAATTTATTGAACTTATTGATTTTTTTTCGTTTACCGGTGACACGAAAACAGCAGAAAATTTTGCAGAGGCATATGTACATCTTATTCCAAAAGAAGAAAAAGCAGAGGCATATCTTCGTATAAGTGACATCTATAGTCGGAAACATCACACCGAGCTTTCACAAAAAGCCTTGCAGGCGGCAGAAACCTTAGGATACGATCGTTTTTCAGAGAGTTTTGTCAACATGTTTTTCAAATCTCTTTCACCAAGCACATCATCTCCATGGGCACTATCGTATGTGGACAAATTGACCCAATATGCTCCTCAAAATTCTCGATATCAGGGTATTCGGATCATAGTCTATTATCGGGCTGGGAAAAAACAAGAAAGCAGGAACATGCTTCAGCGGTTGGAGCGGATAGATAAAAAATCCGCAGAAAACGTGCGCAAGAGTTTGAAATTGTAGATGTTAGGATTGTCATCCCCGAGTGGTCCCCGCCTACGCGAGGAGGGATCCAGTGATTATACGCTCTTTGAGACAAGCTGGATTCCCGACTTCTCGGGGATGACACGTGGAAGGTATAAGCAGTTCCATTCAAAGTAATCCACAGAGGATAAGGATTTTATGCGGTAAGATGAGTCTGTGTAAAAAGTTCCCATTTTTCTGGGGACTCATAATCTTTACGATAGTATGAAAAAAAGTTTGAAGAATTCTATTTTTTTTGGAGGGTGTGTGAGTATTCTTGCTATTTGGACACTCCTTTCTGTATTTTTCTTTTATCCCTATGGAACGACGACCCTTCAAAAACTCCATTGGGAAAACGATTCTGGGATTATCGCGTTTCAGAAAAATAATAAACCAGGCAAAGAGCAGCTCCTTCTTTTACGATTAAAAGATGGCAAAGAGCAGCCACTGTCCGGGGTATGGAATGTGAATTTCGGTGAAACGGGGTCGGTGTTTGTGTTTGGGCATTACCAGCAAAAGGAAGATCAAAAAAAAATACCAGGTTTAAAGTTATTCTATATAGAAAAAGTGACACAAAAGATTCATGATATTGACGTCAGTAATACAACTGGTGATATTGTTTTAGTCCAAGAAAACCCACAGGCGACGTATCTGGTGATAAAGGTAAAAACAAAACAATCATCAGTCTATTGCATGTTGGAACGCATAACTACGTTTAAGAAACCAGAATGTAAACAATTAACGATTGGTGGCATTACAGATACGCTATGGAATCCAAAGAAGGATCATGAGCTTGTTATTAAAACGAGTAGTAACGGTATCATCCTTATTGATCCTTGGGAAAAAGAACCACACACGTTGTTGGGATCAAAAAATGCTTCATTACGAAGTGAGATGCTCGCGCTCTTTTCTCAAAAACCAGACCTTTCCACCATGTCTTTTCCCAATGGAGAACGGCGAATGTTTCGTATGGGTAATATTATTATCATTCGTGATACCCATGGGAAGGACACAAAATTTTCTTGGTATCATATTCCATTTTCTTCCCAAGTGGCATGGTTAAAAGATGGGAACCATATTCTTATTAAAGAAAAAGGAGCGATTCGAGTATTAGAATTATCATCAAAAAAAATAGTTACATTCATGACATTTGATTCCCTGAACCCTGCCATTGTTCTGTTTAGGAACTCGGCAGTTGATCAGAAGCTGTAGTTATCCCCAAAATTTCAGATAGATGAGTGGTGGTTGTGGTATACTAAAAAGGAGCACTTTATTTGTATAATCTTGCACGATGTTTTTTTATAGACAGAAAAAAGAGCAGACGCAATCAAAAAATACAGGAATTTTTATGTTGGTTGCTGCTTTTTTTTGGATTTCACTTGTTGCGGCTACAGCTCCGGTTGTTTTTGCAGGATTGGGGATTTCTCCAGGGACAGTATTTCTAGAACGATTACCTCAAAATTTTTCAAAAGGTGCAGTATTTTATATTTCGCGGGGGAACCCGGCACGTGATGAGAGCATTATCTTAAGTGCCAAGGGGCCCCTTGCATCTTATATATCATTCACAAAGAAAGAAATTCTTCTTCCAAAAGGACAACATAACACCCCTGTAACTATTTCAGTGAACACTGGATCACTTGCGACAGGCTGGTACGAAACAGTCATAAGTATGGTTTCAGCGGAAGCTACTACTAAACAAACCCAAGGTGAATCTGGGCAGTCTATTACTCTTGGTCTTGAGGGAAAGGTACGATTTTATGTAACAACAGAGAAAATTAAAGAGTTTTCGATTAAAAATTTGAGAGTTCCAGATACGGAGGAGGATCAAATTTTTGGTTTTTCATTCGATGTAGATAATACTGGGAATGTTGACACGCGACCATCAAAGGTTGCATTACGAATTATTGATAATGGCAGCGGACAAGAGATATTTACGGAAACTTTTAATGAAGAACAACTTCCAATTGTTAAGGCATTAAGCGGAGAGAATATTACCCTTTCTTCACAACCACAACTAAACGTCGGTTCGTATCGTGCTGAAGTTTCTGTGTATGAAGGGGAGAATCGTATCTTTCAAGAAGAAAGATCATTTACTGTGTATCCTCCCGGTACTCTCCTTCAAAGTGGAGAACTTCTCGAGTTATCTATAGAAAAAGAAAAATATCAAGAAAATGAGCCGGTAAAGATTAGTGCCATGTTTAAAAATACCGGCAAAGTTGTCCTCTTTGGGTCACTTGCACTCGAGATATTCCTTCATGATAAACGTATTGATGTCATCAAGAGTGATCGAGTTGCCATATTAGCAGGTGATACATTTCGGTTTGAACAATTTTATCGACCTTCAAAGAAGGGGTCATATAGTATTGGGGCATATGTCATATTTGGTCCTCGAAAAAGTAATGAAAAACGAGGTACGTTTACCGTTGGAGAAACAGCTCCGTTTCTTTTAGTCATGGTTCTCTTATGTATAACGATTTTTGGAGCAGTGTTTGTTATTCTTTTTTATCGAAAGAAATTAAAACGCATTATACTCCCCCAAAAAAATCCTCCAAAACAAACAGCTATGTCTCCTCCACATACTCGAAAGAGAGCAGTTAAGAAGGAGATTAAGACGTAATAATTATTTTGAGTATGTTTACTAACAAATCATTTTCACTGATGCAACTCAATGCATTGTATGGAATCTTTTTCACCATCATTGTGGCTGCAGCATGTATCGCAGTAGTGATCTATCGATCTGGAGCCGATAGTGAAGTACAAACATCTACGGTGACAAACGCAACACCAACACTTGCAGCTCCTACTCTTTCAAGTGCAACTGCTGGTGCTAGCGATTCCGCATTTCTTCTTACAGAGAACGCCACAACCAATACGTTGTATGCCTGGGGGACAGCAACGGATACGAATACCTGTCAAGACCTCACAAGTGCAACTGCGGCATGGTTTGGGAAATTTTATAGATCAAATGCTAGCGCCATTGGCGCAACTGGGGATGCATGTGGCACACAAGATGGACAGAAATGCTATGACCTGACAGATGCCATGTTCACGACAACGGTGGCTGGTCAAGATGCTTGTAGCAGTGCTACAGACACCACAGTAACCTACCAAGCAACTGTTAATATTATTGGGTATATGGCTGATCCGACGGATGCAAGTGCAGTTGCAAATACATCCTCATTTTGGACAGTCCAGGTAGCTGTCACCGATGCACCATCAGCAGGGCTTGCCGCGAAACGATCACCCTCAGTATCTACACAAATTGAAATGACACAGCTCCTTGCACTCGATCTAGGCGCTCAGACTGTGGATTTTGGGGCATTAGCTGCTGGTGATACTTCAGCTGAGAAGAGTTTGAGTATAGAAAATACTGGAAACGAAAATATTGATGTGAAATTTTCTGCCGAATCAGCGACCTGGTCATGTACTTCCGGTCAAATGAATGCCAGTACAACGCATTATAGTGCCACATCAAGCCAAGGGTTTGCTACGGCAACATATGCTCTGACCACAACAGCTACGACCGATACCGCATGGAGTAAAGCAAAGGCTACTACAACAGCAAGTCTTGTTGTATCGGAAGCTTCGAAGACTGCATATTGGCTCTTACAGATTCCAGCAGCGGGAGGTGCTGCAGGTAAGTGTAACCAGACAGCAACACTCACTCCGGTGCTAGATTCGTAACTCTGAATGGTTGATAGGGTTGTTTACTGAAAAACCACCCCCGCCTTTGGCGGGGGTGGTTTCGATATGATATACTGACATATATGATATATAAAGTATTTTTTTCAGGGCTTTTTTTTCTTACGCTTTGCATAGTTTCACTAGCGCTTTCTAATCATACTATTAGCTATGGCGCGACAGCACCAACGGTGAATAGTACCACTATTGCCATAACATCAGGTGGCAGTAGTGCGTCATCTTTCATTCCAACGGAAAGTACTACACGGACCATCTATATCCATGGAAATATTACGGATCCTGATGGGTGTGAAGATGTGGCCACAACTACCGGTTCCGTCGTGGCCAAGTTCTACAGAACAAACCACGCGAGCAGTTCGAGCTGCAGTAATGACAATAATGATTGCTATTCCGTTTCTAATGCAAATTGTTCAAAGACGGGGTGCACCGGTCCCGGAGACAATGACTTTAACTACGAATGTACTGCTGATATCTGGTATTATGCAGACACCACTCTTGCCGGAGCGCAAAGCGCGACAAATTGGACCGCAAAAGTAACGGCAACAGATAGCAGTGCTCTTTCGGCAAACCAAACAAGTACTGTTGAAATGTTCTCTCTTATTGCTCTTGATATACCGGGTAGTATTGCGTATGGAACACTTGGTCCCGACGAACAGAGCGCTGAACAAACAAATACAATAACAAACACCGGCAATAGTGGCATTGATGTTAATGTACGTGTTGATGGTGCTATGACGTGTTCTGCCGGTTCTATTGATACCGCAAATGTGCGATATTCAACTTCGTCAGGGTTTAATTATGATACCGCTTCATCAACGGCAACCACGGATCAAGAAACGGAACTTGATCTCTCGCCCCGAACGGATGATGCGGCGTCCTCAACAAAAAGTATGTATTTTAAACTTAAGACCCCACAAAGCGGGAGTGGGGGAGCGTGTTCTAATACCCTTACAATAACCGCAAAGGTAGACCAGGAAAATGGATGGTGATTAAAATCGGATGAGGAGGATGAGGAGCACGCTTAAAAAGAGGATAAACATGCTATAAAATAGCACGCGAAGGCGGGTGTATTCCTTTTGGAATGATACGAACGAGAGAAGAGAGGGCTTTTCTTTCGCGGAAGATGTTTTTTTTGAGAGAGATTTTTTTATCGTTGTTTTTAGTCTTTCCGTAAAAGAGTACGCAAGATCGGTGGCGATAAAGAGGTGGACAATGGTTGAGGCAATAAATCCAAAGCAAAATCCCCATATCATCTGATTATGGAGAAGAGAGATAATAGTGAGCCGGATTCCGTACGTGGTTGCTTGGAGACTATAGAGTAAATTTTCCATATGGTGAGATATATTCTCATATCGTACTATGAATTATTTAAAATTTCTAGGGAATTACGGTGCTCGTGTATGTTGTATTATTTTTCACGTTGTTTTTTTTGTTCTTTTTTTTCGTTTTTTTGTTCTGGAAATAGGTCTTGTTGATGGACAATCTATGGAGCCGACTCTTCGTGATGACACGGTGTTTTTTGTGAATAAACTAGGGCCTCTTGTATTTCCTTTCAAACGATTTGACATCATACAACATGTGAGCCCCCTTGATCATCAGAAAATTCTTGTGAAACGCATTATTGGCTTGCCTGGAGAGACTGTTATCTTTAAGCTCAATAGTATCTTCATTCGCAATGCAGCCGGGCGGGAGCTTAGATTAGAAGAGAAGTATCTGTATCCTGATATATTTACGAATATTGATTCTGATGGTTTCAATGAATTTTCTGTGCCGGACCACGCATATTTCGTTCTTGGGGATAATCGTCTTTTTAGCGCCGATTCACGCGTGTATGGGTTCGTCCATCGATCACTTATATTGGGGAAAGTGATACATTGATACCTCCTCTTTTCTTTGAGTAGAGAGTCTGTTATAGTTAATTCATTCAATATGGAGCTACCACCACAAGAAAAAATTTCAAACAGTTTTTTTGCATCTGTCATTGGCAGCGTCGCGGAATTCGTGAAGGTATTTATCATTGCGGCGGCGATCATTCTTCCAGTGAGGCTTTTTCTTATCCAGCCGTTTTATGTGCGTGGTGAGTCAATGCTTCCTAACTTTCATGAGAATGAATATCTTATCATCGATAAACTCACTCCTCGTCTACAACCATACAAGAGGGGAGAAGTGATCGTGTTTCGTTTTCCAAGTACGGATAGGAGATATCTCATCAAGCGACTAATTGGTCTTCCCGGG
>OBEQ010703988.1_pt1 | contig 19663 bp, 20 predicted proteins | sample 1670901 | NCBI WGS metagenome assembly OBEQ01 (sample SAMEA104232315, study PRJEB22302) | groundwater metagenome | biome: forest; feature: aquifer; material: groundwater | place: USA | collected 2011-08-07 | depth 5.4 m
GTAGACGCGCAGCGTCTCGGGGACGTCGCCGATTTCGAGGGGGAAATGCCGGTCGCGCCCCGCCGCCTCGAGGTTGCCCAGGTCGCCGGTCATCAGGTTGTCGAGGCCCACCACCTCGAAGCCTTCGGTCAGTAGCCGGTCGACTAGGTGTGACCCGAGGAACCCCGCCGCCCCCGTCACGAGCACCGTCTTTCTCGTCGAACCAAGACCCACGACGAAGGCCTCCTCGCGCCGCGGCAAACTGGCACAACGCAGCGCTGCGATTCTACAATGCAAACGAGCACGCTGTGGAGTATCGCGACACTGGGCGTTGGAGAACCCGAGTTTGGACCCCTCCACAACCCCGCTGATCGCGTGATCCGTGGGTCGGGTCTGGCCGGAGCCTGTCAACATCTTTGAGACAGTCGGAGAAATTATTTAGTGGCCCGTTCTGGGCGAAGCCTCCGGGTCGCGGGGGTTGGAGGGAGCTGCGAGGGCTGGAGGTCTTGCTCCGCCGCGGTGTTCAGTGTACCCCGGTGCTTGCTGCGGGGAAGGTCGCTCCCTCCCCATGCTCGCCTCGGGGGCGGCCCCCTGCGGCTGCGCGTGGGGACCCGGCGCTCTCTTCCCCTTCGCGGCGCCCCGAGGTCCGCAAGGTTCGCGGGCGACGGAGTGACGGAAGACCTCCGGGGGGCTCCTGCGCTCGGGAAGACTCGGGGGGTTGGGGCGCTGCCACTGAGCTCGTGCTCGCAGCGGGCCGACTCGCGTCGCTCCCGTCGGGCGCCGGGGAGTCCGGGTGCGCTCGCGGCGACTTTCTCCCGCACCAACTCCGCCGCAGGCAGCACCGGGTTGATGCTCACCTCGCTGGGGGGACGACGAACCCGAGTTCGAGTACGTGCGCCACGGGACGCAGGCGCTGATCGTGAGCATGGATGTGGCGACGGGCCAGATGCTGGCGCCGTGCGTCGGTCCGACGCGGACGGAGACGGACTTCGCAGCGCACATCGAGGGGGTCGTGGCGACGGCGCCGGAGGATCAGTGGATCATCGTGTGCGACCAGCTCAACACGCACAAGTCGGAATCCCTGGTCCGGCTGGTGGCGGCGCACCAAGGCGACGTGCAGGACCTTGGGATCAAGGAGGAGAGCGGGATCCTGCACACGATGGCCACGCGCGAGGCGTACCTGTGCAACCCGACGCATCGCATCTGTTTCGTCTACACGCCCAAGCACGGAACTCCTCGATGTCTTTCTCTGAGAAGACAGATGAATTCATAGGTGCTTCCAGGATATGCCGAAAGCGCCCGGGGCAACATGTGTTTGACCAAGATCATATACGCGAGGTACCCTTGTTCGCGTCGCCGTCAGAACAAGATCCGAGACTCAGGGATTGTCTCAGCTCCTCTCGAAGTTTCTGGATCAAGGCGCTCCAAAGACAAACCACCTTCATCGGGTGGTTTTGTCGTTTTGTGGAGCGGAATTATTTTGTCCATCGGGGCTGCACCAAAAGGAGAGTCGAACTCGGCGAAGAAAATTCAGCCCGATTCCACGCATTACTCACGAGATCCTTGGAGACGGATCTCTTGTTCCTGAACTCCGATTCCTTCTCCGCTTCTGCATGAGCTCCTGCACCTTCATGAATTCTTCAATCGAGACCATCGGTTCGTGGAACCCACGAGAAAGTTCGCCACCAATACGAACAGCGCCAGCATAGAACAGGTCTCGCAGCATCTTGTAGAAGGCACCGCGAGCAAGAGGCTTGCCGCCGAGCTTCCCACGGATCGGAGTACGCACTCCCATCTCCTCGTTCGCGATGACTCGTACTTGGTCAATCGGAATTCCATCCATAACCATCTCCCAGACCTTTCGTAGCTGTGGGAAGAGAACTGGATCTGGAATCATCTTGTACGCCTTGAAGTCTGCGATCCATCCCATCGGGGGAAGAAAGTGCATGCGGCGCCAGACAGCAGGGTCAGTCATCCGAAGTTTGTTTGGATCGTAGATAGTGTCGGAGGTCATATGATGGATATTGTTTCAGAAGGAGTGAGCGAGGTAAGGGGGAGAACCGGCGGGAGTTATCAACAAGTCGAGAAACACAACACCAGCGGCTCTCATCCAGGGAGTCGTCATGCAAGTCGTTGATCTCATTGTCTCAGGAAGGTGGCGGACGGTAAGGGGGCCAAAAATGCTGGGAGATGCTCCTCTTGTCCACCTTCGACTTAGCTTTCCTCGTTCTCTGATTTCTTCTTGAGGGATCGCAAGTAGACCTTCCGAAGATCGTAGACGAGGCTCACCAGGCTCTCGGCCTCCATTCTGGCTCGATCCATGGAAAGCTCCTCGCCAAACTCCTCCCTCCAGATCGCACGAAACTCCTCGATGTCTTTGTCTGAGAAGATTGATGAATTCATAAGCGCTTCGAGGATATGCCGAAAGCGCCCAGGACAACATGTTGACCGGGATCATATTTGCAATGTACCCTTGTTCGAGTCGCTATCAGGACGAGGTTCTGGACTCAAGGTTTGTCTCAGCTCCTCTCGAAGTTTCTGGATCAAGGCACACCACCAAAAATCGCTCTAAAAAGCGGTTTTTGTAAAATGAGCCAGAAATAAAACCGCCCTCGTACGCGACATAATTGGCAGCGACACATGTCGAGCGATTATGGCGTACGAGGGGGTTAAGAGGTGAAAGAGCTAGTTCTTGATGATACAGGTGTTGGGCACCACTTGGCACCAGATGCCTCCACCCGCTTCAGCCGGTGCGATGACCATCTCTTCGCAAGAGGTGGTCTCCGGCGTGCACCAGAACTCTCCGGAGACGCCTCTCGCAATCGAGATCGCCCTGTGCCCGGCGGAAAGTCTTTTTACAGTAGTCACCAATGTCCACCCAGCGGGGGGCGGGGCAGGCGGGGCCCACGAGGTCGGCGGTGGAGGTGATGGCGGGGTTGGCTGAGGCGGAACGGGGGCGGGCTGCTGATGCGGAGGCGGTGGGGGTGGTGGGGTGGCCGTGGGCGCAAAGTGGTTCAAAATCCACCACGCCGCGAGGGCTACAAGCGCAAGGGCCGCAAGCCACTTCAGCGCCGTCCAAACGCGGCTGCCGGCCGCGGGGGCGGGAGCTGCGGGGGCGGGGGCGGGGACGGGGTTGTTGGGGGGATTGGCAGGCGCTGCGGCAAGCCACCCACCGGCCGGCCTCGGGGCCCCGCAATCGACGCAAACGGGATCGTTTGCGGTCTGCTGAAACGCGCAGTTTGGACAAAACATAGTTCTGCTCCTTCTTTCTTTTGAGGTTGTGAGTTGTGAAATGATCGCGAAAGGGAAAGGCAACTTGAAAACCCTTCAAAACGCGACTGGATATCATTACATAAAACTGTTTGCTTGTCAATACAAAAACCCCACATTGATGGGGTTTTTATCTTTCCTCTAGAGATCAGGGATTGATCTACAAAGGAATGTAGCGTACGTCTCAGAAGATCCTCAGGATGAGGGAAAGACGGGCTACTTGGTAGGAAGGGGGGCGGCACAGCTGCCACAGAATCGCCCAACAGGGGGCGTCGGATGTCCGCACTTACCGCAGCGCCTGTAAAGAGGCGTTCGGCCCACGACCGCAACGGCTTCGGTAGTGATGGTCGCAACCACTGGCTGGGCCACCTTCACAGCCACACGAGGAACTTTTACCGCGACCGCCGGGAGCCCGACAATCTCGCGCGATACAGTGGGTGCGCCCTCCTCGGCACGCGCATCAGCTGCTCTTGCTTTCGCAGGAGGCGCTTCTGGCGACGCAGCCTCGGGCAAAACAACAGCCAGAGCCTCACGATCGACGATGATCGAAGGCTCTTCCTTCATCATCAACGCCTCCTCGACCGGATTGGCCTCGTCCTCGTCCTCGATCGCATCTTCAGCTTGAGGTTCGACCTTCGGCTGTTCTGCCTCAACCGCAGGAACGATCGGAGCGAAAGTAACCTCGGGAGTGCCGAAGGGCTGGGTTACGGAACGTTCTCGCTGAGCGACAGCACCCTCGACAGGCGCAGCCGCTTTCACAGTCTCGGGGACACTTTCTTCAGCCTCCTTCGCTACTTCTGGTTTGGGGTTGATGAGAGTAACCGGCGCCTTGGGCGCTTCGGCTACGAACGGGGACACGACGTCATCTACGTCGTCAAAGAGTCCGCTCATGTGGACCATCCTTTTCGTTGCGAATCTTGAGATCGGCTCGGAACTTTTCCGAGGAACGTCATCAGATAAACGCATGTCTAACTTTATCATCAGACATTCGTTTACCTGGCAACTCATCTACTCATCAGTGTATGTGGTGAGCACGTGAGTTGGGGGCACGGAGGGATCATTGTAGAAAATGATGTCCTTCGAGATGAAGGTGTGCCCCAACAGGTTGTTACGATTTTTACGTGGTTAGTCGCCCACAGGAAGAGCGTTGCGCTTGGCAACCTCTGCCTGCTCTCGCGCATGGCGCTGTTTCGCCGTTTCCCTCTTGTTGGGCTTTTTTTCTTCGGCGACAGGCTCCGAATCTGCCTCTGTCTCTGCCTTGGCTTCTTCGACAGGAGCCTGAGGCGGGGCGGGTACAATCGGCGCAGCGGCTACCGGTGCCACAACCGAAATCGCAGGCTTTTCAGCAGGCCGCTTGTTCTTGGCGGCCGCATCTCCAATGCTAGCACCGAGCGGGCGACTGGCGGACTTCCGATGCTCAATCGCCCACTCGTGGACCTCCTCGTCGTCGGGCTCGCTCTCTTCGAGCTTCATCCGTTCAGGCGAGAACTGTTCGGGGTTCACGGCCCGAACGTAGTCCAAGATCGCGCCAAAAAACCAGTTCGTCCCGAAGACAAGCTTCGTGAGAATCTGAACGATGGAAAGCGTGCGATCCTTCCCACCTACTCTCACCCTGAGAGGGGGAAACACCATTACCCCTCCGTCGTTGAACTCACGTTCGGGATGGTCGAGGTCACCGACCCCCATCACCGTCCAGCCGGTCAACTGGATGACCCCAGCCTTTGGGGAGATCGTCTGACTCCAGACGAAAGATCTGTTGAGCAAGGTGCCGTCCTGCCTCTTTCGAAGCTGGGCCTTGTTCTGTCGCCGAATGACCCCGCGCGACAGTCGGTTCGGCAAAAAGCCGTTCATACCAATGGCGTGGAGCCAGATCCGCATGAGGTGGACATGCTCTTCGGGGTCATGCCGCTGATAGTAATCACTCTCTGCGAGCACCCACACCGGAGCGCGGCGAGCGATGTCCTTGATCGAGGCCGGCGCGTCCTTCAACGTTCCGTCTTTGCCGAAGAGCACTTTCACCTGCTCTTGACCGATCTGCAAACGGGAGGGGATCTTAAAGGTGAGGTTCGCCCCCGGCCCCATGCGCCGATCTCCGTCGTCTTTCCCGATCTGATACGCCTGTGGACGGGCGTTATGGGAGGCGCCGAGATCCCACAGGGAGGTCTCGAGCTCCTGCCATACGTCTCCCACCGGCTTGGGGTAGGTCAAATAACGAGGTCGGTCGTTGTATCGAGTTGGAACGGTGGCGGAAGAAGAAACAGAGTCTTGAGAATCAGCAGCGGTATCAGCCATGGTCGTACTCCTCATAACCCTCGGCGCAAAGCGCTTTGGGCTGGTTTTTTGCCGCTTTGCCTTCTGGGCGAAGCGTGCGCTGTCTCAAACAAACGTCAACGAACATGGTTCGAAGACGCAGAATTTTTGCTGAGAACTCACATTATCAAAGCAAACATCCCTCCGAAACCGTGCAAAACCCTCCTCAGGGAAGCACGCTCTCACAGAAGGAACATCGAAATATATCAGTATTTTTTCAAAATGTCAAACGACGTGATAGTGCAAGGGAGCATGAAAGAGCTCTCTTTTCCCAGCCTTAAACTCCTCACTAATGTACTCAACGCTCGCCACGAACACAGCTAACGTTACTTAAGACAACACATCCCCCTGTTTCCCGTGAAACGCTTGGAACACATCTTTGAGTTGGCGGTTTGTGATGTGTGTGTAGATTTGTGTTGTGGTGATGGAAGAGTGGCCAAGAAGGGTTTGCACACTTCGTAGATCTGCCCCGTTGATCAACAGATCCGTGGCAAACGAATGGCGCAACGTGTGTGGTGTGACAACTTTTGGAATACCGGCAGCAACGGCATAGTGCTGGACAAGGCGTTCAATAGAACGAGGGGTCAGCGCTCCAATCTCACGAGCTCCGCCCTTGGCACGATCGTGGCGAACAAACACGTGTGGAATTTCGTCGCCATCTCGCATATCTAGATACGCCTTGAGAGCCGCGCGAGCTTTTGGCGACATAAACACAAGCCGAATTCGCCCAGCTTTTCCACGAATAGAGAGCTCGTCTCTTGTACCGCTCACCTGATCTCGCTTGAGTGAGGCGAGTTCGGAGACACGAAGCCCCGTTGAGAAAAAAATGTGTAAAATTGCAAGATCTCTTGCTTTTACAAGAGGTGATGTGTCACACGCTTCTGGGATCTGCAACAACCGTTCAAGATCTTCTTGTTCCAAAAATGCCACCTCACGCGTCCCTTGTTTGGCCAGTTCTATTTTTTCCGGCGTAAGGGTTTTGATGTCTCGCTTCATGAGAAACTTCAAAAACGATCGCAACGCGATAAGATGGTAGTTTTGCGTACTTTTTTTGAGGGTTGCGCCGTCATCACCGCTTGCAAGACGGTTCAGATACAATCGAAAATCATGGATCATCTCGAGCGTGATCTCAGACGTGTCTGGATCTTTAGCCCAGCTGATAAACCGCTCAAGATAAAATTGATAGTTGCGCACCGTAAGATGCGAACGACCCTTCTCAACCTCAACGTGCTCAAGAAATGAACGCAGATGCGTAGAGAGTTTACCCATACCCCTAGTTTGCCACGAAAGGAGGTGCGTCGCAAAATTACCATCCATGAACACACCGTCGGTCCAATATAGTCGGTCCTGCTTGATTTTGTTACACTAACCGTTGACTATGACTCGTCGGCTTGATTTGACGTTTACCGCACTGCTCTTGCCTCTCGATTTTTTGGCACTTTTGGCCGCAGCACTCACGGCGTATGAGCTACGTACGTCTCATTTTTTTGTTGAGACCATTCGCCCTATCTTGCAATCAATCCCATGGACGAACTATGTGGGATCGAGCATATTTTTCATCTGTATTTGGATAGGGCTCTTTGCCGTTGCTGGGCTGTACACTGTCCGACCACGAAGGCTATGGAGTGAGTACGGTCGAATCATTTTAGCCTCCACGGCTGGCATTATGGTCGTGATCGCGACCGTGTTTTTTCGACGTGAAGTTACCACCTCGCGTTTTTTGGTGCTCGCGATGTGGGGGTTGGCCATTGTATACGTTTCTACAGGTCGCTCACTCCTTCGTCTTATGCGTCGAAGTATCCTTCGACGCGGGATCGGACATCAGCGCCTCGTGATTGTGGGTCAAGGCAAGCCGGCAAAATATTTGGTCGCAATCTACGCCGACACCCCTGTTCTTGGCTACACCGTCGTCAAACAGTGCCGAACATGGAACGTGGACGTATGTGCACAGCTCAAGCGGCTTGCCAATCGTCACGAAATCGACACACTGCTCATCGCAGACACAGAAATATCCAAAACCCAAGCCCGCGACATGATCGCGTTTTGCGAAGATCACCATCTCACATTTCGTTATTTGGCAGATGTGTTTGCTGCCAACTTTGCGGACGTGGAGGTATCGACCGCCGAAGGGATTCCTATCCTTGAACCAAAACGAACGCCCCTCGACGGATGGGGCCGTATCACAAAACGCGCGTTTGACATTGGATGCGCTGCCATGATTCTTATTGCGACAAGCCCACTTTTGCTTTTCACCATGTGCCTTCGCCTTGCAGAAAACGGCTGGCCCATCTTTTTTGTCCATTCACGTGTTGGAGAGAAGGGACGCGAGTTTTTTTTATACAAAATTCGCTCGATGTGGCGTAGAGACTGTATCGGCCCGCAATTTTTAGAACGTGAAAAAGAAAACAAACGTTTACTCGAAACGATCACGCAAACGCACGGCATGGGAACAGGTCCTGTTAAACGCATTAGCCAACACGATCCACGAATTACTCCCCTCGGACGATTTATTCGACGCTGGTCGATCGATGAACTCCCCCAATTCTGGAACGTGCTCAAAGGAGAGATGTCCGTCATTGGGCCTCGACCTCATGAACCCGAAGAGGTCGCAAACTACGGGCCAGAACATCGCCGCGTTTTGGCGATTAAACCCGGCATCACCGGCATGGGACAAATTTCTGGGAGGCGTGACCTGGGGTTTGACGATGAAGCACGACTCGATACGTGGTACATCGAACATTGGTCACTTGCGCTTGACCTGTACATCCTTCTCAAAACACCCTGGGTCGTGATTGCGAAGAAGGGGGTGTATTGATACTCTCCCTAGCATGAAGGTGGCCTTGGTTCATGATTATTTAGTGCAAGATGGTGGGGCAGAACGCGTGCTCTTGGCGTTGCACGAGCTGTATCCAACCGCACCCATCTTTACCCTGTTTCACGATCCAGCCCTTACACATCCAGGCTTTGCAAAAGCAGATATTCGCCCTTCATCGCTCAACACAAAGCCATTCGCCCCTCGTCACTACCAGTGGTATCTCCCCTTCATGCCACAAGCCGTCGAGTCTTTTGACCTTGCGGCATTTGATTTGGTGATTTCCAACTCTTCCAGTTTTGGCAAGGGGGCGATCGCCTCGCCACATGCGCTTCACATCGGTTATTGCCATACACCAACGCGATTCTTGTGGCAGGAACGGATCGGGTATGTTTCCGATCTCCCTCAACCACGTTTCATCAAATCATTCCTGCCTCACTTTTTACACCATTTGCGACAATGGGATCGGTTGGCGGCAGAACGGCCTGACATCCTTCTCACCAACAGCGAAATATCCCGTTTACGCATCAAGCGATACTACCACCGTGATGCCCGGGTTATCTTTCCTCCGGTAGACGTAGATAAAATAGCCCTGTCTTTTGATCACGATGGCGGTTGGCTCGCTGGTGGAAGGCTTGTGGCATATAAACGGTTCGACCTTATCGTGCACGCTTTTGCGAAACTTGGCCTGCCTCTTACTATCTTTGGTGATGGGCCGGAACGGAAACGATTGCAAAACATTGCTGGGCCACGAATAACCTTTCTTGGTCGTGTGGATGAAGCAAAGAAAATACAGCTGTACCAAACCTGCCGTGGATTCTTGCATCCACAAGTGGAAGACTTTGGAATCACAGCCATAGAAGCGATGGCTGCCGGCAAACCCATCATCGCCTTCAAGCAAGGCGGCGCGAAGGAAACGGTGGTAGATGGTGTGACGGGGCTCCATATTGATGTGCAGTGCTGGCAAGATCTCGCAGAAGCCGTACGAACCTTCGATCAGCACACATTCGATCCTGCAGGTATTCGAGAACACGCAGAGACATTTTCACGTACACGTTTTTTAAACACGATGCGAGATACCATCGAAACCGCCTGTAAAACGCATGGCCTATGCGTTGCTTGATAGACGGTCGCGTTCTTCTTGATCCGTTTCCTGGTGGCGTCACACGCGTTGCACAAGGGTTAATTGAAGCGATGGTTGCACTCAATAATCAGGATGTGCTAACGATCGCCACCACCGGCATGAAGGCAAAACAGAACAAAAAACAGCCCGGATGGAAACATGTTTCGATACCAAACACACTTGTCGCGCTCGGCACATGGACGAATCTCACAAGCTTTGACCGCTTGATCCCTGACACATTTGATACTCTCTTTTTACCCAACCTCGAAATGGTGGGCCAACCACGGGTACCATACGCTCTTCTAGTTCATGATCTTTCGTTCTTGATCGAACCACGATGGTTTCCATGGAAGACTCGCATATGGCACAGCGTCGTGAGAGCAGAAACGCTGATTCGTGGCGCAGACGCGCTGCTTGCCATTTCAGAACAAACGAAACAAGATCTCACTCGTCTACTCAACATTTCTCCAGATAAAATTCAAACCATCCCCGTTGGGCTTTCCGCTGCATCTTTACAAGATTCATCGAATCATCCTCAAAAACCGTATTTCTTGCTCCTCGGAGGAGACGATCCACGAAAAAATGTCGGATGCATTCTCGTCGCCATCAGAGAACTCCAAAAAACCATCCCTGTAGAGCTGATCGTGGTTTCGCGTGCATCTCGTCCAAATGACGCAGCCCTTCAACATCTCCTATGCAACGCCGCAGGGCTTTTGTATCCAAGTTGGTATGAAGGGTTTGGATTGCCCCTGCATGAAGCGGCGCGCTACGGAACACCAGTTTTAGCTGGAACAGCGGGCGCATTGCCTGAAACAGCGCCAAAAGGCACAATGATCATTCCGCCATTCAAGCCGCATCTTTGGGTACAAGCGATGCGTCTTTTACTCACGCAACCAATGCGCACGAGCTCTTCTCTTGCTTACGACTGGTCCGAAGCTGCACATATAACCCTTGCTTGTTTGCGAAAAATCGCCCGCACAAACTCCGTTGATTGACATTCTCACCAATTTCATGCACAGTCCCCCTTCGTTCCTTCGAAAGGAAGATGGCCGTGTTTGCTTCATCTTTATCATAAAAAGTTGAGACAAAAACGGCCATCCTCACCATCAAAGAAAGGAGGTGCGTCGTGGATCATGCTGCAATGAAGGAACCAACAACAGAGCGGTTGCTCGATCTTCTCGATCTGGCGGATCGTCTCGATCTTGTCGCGACAAAAGACAAGCACTTGTTTCTGCTTCATCAGGCACTCACAACCGCAGCTTGGGCAAAATGTCATGGCGGATTACGGGGTGACTGTCCGTATAACGAGTGGCTTGAGTGGTACGGTGATGCCGTATGGAATCACGCTGCAGTTGAGCTCACACTGGAAACGTTTCCGGGAGAAACCCGGCTCGCCGTCCATGAGGGGTGGCGCATGCGCCTCAAATCCGGTGAACGACAAACGCGCCTTGCCCGCACGTTAGGACTCGAACCTCTTTTACTTCTGCCGCAAGGGTATAAACCCGTGCACCATGGCAAAAAAATGGAAACGTCTGACGTATTACTGGGCAGCGCACTTGAGGCCGTGATTGGTGCCGTTGCCACCTGGAGCATCCGAGATGCTGTGCGGATCGCGAAAAATCTCATGCGGGCACTCCTCCGGGAGCTCCCTCTCATGAGCACCTTCTACGTACAAAGCGTAGACCGTGATCGCGAGCTCAACATCTCTTCTTGTGAACAGCTGCGTGGATACACGCGACTTAGCATCTTTGTCACACGAGAGATTATGGGCGAAGAAGACACGCTCACGCTCAAAGGGGCTTGGCATGTGCGCCTTCAAACATTGAGCGTTCGTGTCCTCGGCGTTCTCGGCCGACGCGCGAACCTTGCCAACACAGAGAATACAGATATGCAATCCATGCAACGATTGCTCGCTGCGGCAGGAAAAGGGGAAAAGCTGAATGCAAGCATCAAGCAAGCGCTGCAAAGCATCCTCGTTGAGAATGTTGCTTCCATCAAGAATGCGCAGGCCTATCGAGAACCGTCTCATGCGCAAGAACCAACACGAAATCCTGTGGGAGAACTACGCACTCTCTTGAATGGACACGCTACTCTCCTCTTTGAATCTCGCTCCTATGGCAGTGGTCACGAACGAGGGATCCACACACAATGTTTTGTAAACGGACACTCCGTCGGGGAAGGGATCGATCGAGATGGCCGCGTCGCACAACAAAGAGCTGCCGAAGCCGCTCTCAACAATCCGACATTGGGAGAGGCACGTCGAAGCTCTCGTTAAAGCGCACAACTTCGCTCACACACAAAAGCCCGATCTACACTAGATCGGGCTCCTCCTGTTTTTATAAGGGTTAGCTCGCTTTCTTTTGCAACTCTTCATTTTCTCCCTCTTCTTCTTTCGCTCCACCTTCATCAATTAATTCAGCGAACTCCGTGAGATCTGGTGCGTTTTTCAACTCTTCCGCGTCCATTCTTGCGATCGTTGCTCTGATCTCGTTAATCTTTTCCTCTCGCATCTTTGCATCAACCTCAAAAGATGGATCGGGAAGGTAGGATGGGGCCAAAACCGAATCGTCCCCATGGACAAGATTCAAATACTCTCTCGTTCGTTTTTCATTGAACCCCGGAGCGCTGCCGTATTTTTTGAGAACGAATGCTAATGCCTCTTTTCCACTCATGCGTCGACGAGATGACGAAGGGCTTTTATCAGGCGATTGCCCCTGAGAAGCCGGGCGCCCCATCACCGCTGTGTTTGCTAGCGCAGATTCGTGCATACGGTTAAAGAGCGGATGCGTGAGGCTTAGGCCGCCTGGCTTTCATCGCTTCCAATTTCTACGACATCACTTGGATAGATTTCCTGCGGATCTTCTTCGGTTCCTGCGCTAACCTTAACCAGGTTTTTGTTCAGATAATCCTTTGGTAATGTTTGCCCGTCACCCTTTCTTGGTGAGAGCATGTCTGCATCACCCAACGAAATTGTATCAAGATCGTGGATAAGATCTGCTGGATGCACTCCGATCGCTTCAGGAGCTACGACGCCAGCAGCAAGATCTTGATCGGTCAGATTTATCACAGCCTCTTTGCTGTTATCTACAGGCTTTCTTTGTACGAGAGGGATGGGTACTTCGACGTGAGAAAGAGGCATTTCGTTCATATACGTAGCATCTTACCCTTTTTTTGTCTTAATTCAACCACGGTTTATCCACACCCCATTGACAAAAAGGCTAATTTCTGATAATAATCCGCAGTTATGTCTCTCAAATCTTTTGCTGCAAAGCATCTCTCCCGCGTGATTGTGGGCGTCGTTTCTGTTGCCGCAATCGCAATTCCTGCATTCGCCACGCCTGATCTGTGGAATTGGACAGATCGTTCGGCTTTGTTGCCGGTACGCGAAGGCGTTGCTTTGAATCTCGTCAGTGAAAATGCCGGAAAATGGCTCATTTCTGATAGTCGTCGTCTTTACCATTTTGATGGCAAATCCATCAAAGATTTGACTCGCGACCTGCGCAGCCGAGGATTGCTTGGCGTTTCTCGTATTTTCTCCGATGGACGTACCTGGCTTGTCACACACCAACCCCTCGATCAATCACAACCACTTGTCTGGCTTACCGATGGTGATACCTGGACAGAGGCAAACGGCCGTTTTCCGTATGCAGAAGGTGGCCTCGACGCTGTTGGCCGCGATGGAACATGGTATGTGCGCACCTACAACAAACCTCAAACAGGGCACCCAGCAACATGGACGATGTATCGCTGGCGTGGCGCACAAACGCAAGCAGAGCAAATCACGCTTCCTCCAAACAACCTCGCTTCTCTTGCCGCCGGATGCGTAAACGATGGAAGTTCAACCCTTTGTACCGGCGTCAATACCCCTATCCACGTCAATGGTCGCTGGTTCTTTCTTGGTGGAACAAGCCAACTCAAAGGGATAGACAACGCTTTGTTGCAGCTCGCGAGTACACATTTATGGAGCTTGAGTGGCGATGCCTGGCACGAACTTGCGATCCCCTCTGTGAAGTTTGTAAGTGGCGTATGGCAAAGCGAAGACGCTACCCTTATCGCTACAAGCGATGTCACGTCAAACCCTTTCGCCGCTGATCGTTTTTGGGTGTTCGATGGTAATTCCATGCGCGACATCTCAAGCGAAGCCCTTGGTGCTGGATTACTGTCGATAGATGCTCGCGAAATCAAAGCGAGCTGGAATGGTCGTGCCTGGGTGATTTTAGCAGGGAAAAACCTCGTTCGATTCGATGGACGCACCATGACACGCCAAACGCCCACTCGTGATCTTTTTGCTAACATTGCTTCTGATAACGCTGGCATGACGGTTCTTGTTGGCGCTGCGTCAGAACCAGATCTCGGCGTCACCTCAAGCCCTCTCACGGCAAAACTTACAGTGATGGAAGAAGATTTAACACAAACCGCTTCTACCAACATTCCAACACCAGCAAACTCCGAAGGAACAATCATTTCTAAAATCTTTGGTCCACGCGTTCATATTGTCAGTAACCCTACAGATGCCCGTATCGGTAACGGCAAAATATTTGCCTTTGAAGTTGAGGCGACCGATACCAGCGACATCGATCATATCGATATCTACGTAAATGGTGGACGTGTCAAAACATGTTTCGAGGTCCACTGCAACTATCAGCAGGTGTACTGGACCCAGGGAGCGCTTACTCGTCGCGTACAGTTGTTTGCGCGAGCGATAAACGGTCGTAACGTCGCAAACGACAGCGAAACGGTTTCTTTGATCGTGGATGCAAATAGCCTCGCAACGGCCGACCCAGCACGATTTCCAGCAACAAGCGTTGTAAGTTCCAATGCTATTCCAGCAAGCTTGCCTTGGGTGATGGATTTGAGCACAGGCATTGCTTGGGCGACATGGATCGATCCACCACAAACCGTTCTAAAAAATCAACCCGTTCGTTTTAACGTCGCAGCACGAGCCGCTAAGGGCTTGAATCGTGTAGAAATGTGGGTAAACGGTGCAGTAAAAGAAACCTGTACGTTTGATAACGTCGTCACAGATATCCGAATGTGTCATGTGACGCTCGTAGCAACGGACTTGCCAAACGGAGCCAGCGTGTTTGTGAACGCACGTGTTCTCGACCGTCGCGAATTACAAACATGGACCTCTGGATCCAACTTTCATCGTGAACGCGCTCCTGCCCAAAACAGCCCCTCCCAAACAGAATCGGATAGCTCGCCAAGCGTGAACGGTCCTGTTTTTAGCGCTTCGGCCATCATCGAGCCTGCGCTCGCCTCTGTGGTACGCGGGGATACCGTTACCTACAAAGTAAAGGCTCAAAACAACACCACTGGGTTACATTCTGTCGAGATTCTTGCAAATGGCGTCGTGAAACGCACCTGTAGCTTCGGTGCCGCCGTGGGCCCCGTCGCCTGCGACCTCGCTCTCGACACCGGCAACTACCAACCAGGGACAACCATTACCCTTTTGGGTCGTGCCATCGACAATCGCGGGCAAGAAGTATGGGCCAATGCAAAATCCATCCTTGTTCGTGTGACAGATCAAGGCGTCGATTCAAGCGAGGCTCCCGCCAAGGCCGGCCAAAGCTTGAGCGTGTGGTCCTGGATGAATCCAGCTCAAGATACAATCACCGCACACGAAACGGCGACGTACACCATCGGTGCCTGGGCTCAAAGTGGGGTGAAATCGATTGAAATGGTGGTAGATGGAATCGTGCGTAAAACCTGTACGTTTGGCAGCAAAGGAAGTAAAGAATGTGCGTACACCATCACCACCAATGATTTCAGCGATGAGCACATGGTGGTCATGAATGCCCGCGTCACCGACATGGATGGTGTTACCGCCTGGTCTGATGTACGGATGATCACGGTCAAACGAAGCTGGAACGCCCTTTCAAACGCCGCTTCGTATGCACAAGTCACCACAAACCGTGCACAAGGTTATACCAAAAACGATCAAATTAGTTTTACGATGCGTGGCTGGTCTGCACGAACGCTCGACCACCTCGATCTGTTTCTCAATGGGATAAAAGTATACAGTTGTCCTACAGATCGCTGTGTCTGGACGACTCCTCTCTATACAAAGTCCATTCTCGAATACCAAGTACGCATGGTCGACCAAGCAGGCCAAGACGCGTGGAGTGGCCTCTACGGACTACGTCAAAAGTAAGTCATCATAAAACCCCTTTCAAAAGGGGTTTTATGATTGTACAAGGATACGACGCCCATCAGACGCAAGGGCAATCTGAATACGCACCACGTTTGATTGTTGTTCGAGCCACTTTGCCACGTTTTCAGGCCACTCAAGACACAAAAGCGTCCCCTCTTCGAGAAGCAGCTCCTCGAGACCTAGCACACGTATGTCCTCTTCATATTCGATACGATAGGCATCAACATGGATCAGTTTTTTGATGGAGGGATGATGTTTGACTGGATACGTCCGCACGAGCGAAAACGTGGGGCTTGTTGGAATGCGAGAAATACCGAGCGCGCGAGCCAAAGCCTGAACACAGGTGGTTTTTCCGGCTCCAAGCGGACCAGAGAGAGCAAGAATCGTGTGTGGATGAAGCATCGGCAAAAGCGTTGATACAAAAGCATCCCCGTCCAAAATTGTCTCGAGAATAAAAGGGTTCATACGGAAAGATTCCATTCGGGACGCACGTCTATTCTGCTCCAATCGGTAACGTCACCCTTTTGAAATCTCCAGTATCCCGCAGCCGCAATCATCGCTGCGTTGTCGGTCACATAAGCACGGTCAGAAGGAAGGAATGAGGTGGAAGGAAGATCTTTCTGAAGTCGTGTCTGTAGTGTTTCACGCAGCGCGGTGTTCGCGGAGACACCTCCAACAAGCGCAACACCTTTGACACGGTATTTTTTGGCAGCAGTCATCGTTTTTTCCACCAATACCTCGATGATCGCTGCCTGCAAAGACGCGGCAAGATCGCAGAAGAGTTGATCCGGCTTCTTCTCGTTAAACATGGGTCGATGTGGCAACGATTCCCAGCATTGACGCACCGCTGTTTTGAGACCACTAAAACTCATATCAAAACTCCCGTCACGAAGCATCGGCCGAGGAAAGCTGAACGCAGATGGAGATCCATGTTGCGCGAGTTCGGCAATTTTTGGACCGCCAGGATATTCCATCCCCATCAGCTTTGCAGACTTATCAAATGCTTCACCAGCTGCATCATCTCGCGTCCTACCCACGATACGATATCGGCAAAAATCACGCATGAGTACAAGCTCCGTGTGACCACCAGAAACAAGGAGCACGAGTACTGGAAATTCCCATCGTGCGCGATTTTCTGCGTTCAACCAGGCAGAAGCAACATGTCCTTCAAGATGGTTCACCCCTATCAATGGTTTTTTGGAAAAAGCGGCAAGTACTCGCGCTGCTTCGAGCCCAACATTCAATGCCGTGGCAAGACCAGGGCCGCGCGTGACCACAATCGCGTCCATGGTGTCGATGGGATGGTTTGCAAGCGTCTGCGTGATGAGTGACACCGTCTCTGGCACATGTGAACGTGCCGCAACCTCTGGAACAACACCTCCGTATTTTATATGGATAGGAATCTGTGAAGAAACAAGGCTCTTGAGCACTTGCACCTTGTTCTCCGTGCCAAGACCATCCTCTGGTTCGACTGCCAAAACAGCGACAGCCGTTTCATCACAGCTGGTTTCTATTCCTAAAAAATGGAGGTATTTTTTCATGGTACCCACTATGAACTCACACAAGACGCAGCATGTTCTTGCAACCAATCTTGCGTGAATCTTCTCCAGTCTTCCCTGCACAGAACGCCCGCTGCATTCAGGCCTCTTGTATAGATATCTATCGTAGCTCTCACAACCATCTCAGGGTGCTTGAGACCATCTCCCAACATATCCGTAATGCACCCAAAATCCTCTAGATGAATTTTGCCGCTTGCGTGTAATTTTGTATAAAGTGTATTACGTTCTTCAAGAAGGATGCGAAATAGCTCCTCTTGTCTACCGTCACGATCTGCGAAGGCATGTATCCCACTTTTCATAAAATCTATAGTCTTTCCTGCCGCTTGCTTCACATGGGCGACAACCCCCTGCTCCCATCGTGTATGTATCGACATATGGAGCGATGGTACTCAACATCCACGTAGACGACAATAGGTTTATATGGCTTTATGGATGGCATGAGTGATATTCACGCACCATCGTCTAGCCCCTCCTTTATACGGAATGGGCTCATCTCTTCTGTGTATGGAGGAGCTGTGGCCGTTTTGACAGAGAATGAGGTCGTGAGCGCTATTGGATCGTCTTCCGTCATGGATGGGCTTGTGGTTGGTGATCGCATCCCACTCGACCTGATTGGGGAGCCGGCACGTATCATGAGCGTCGAGCCCCGACGAACAGAACTTGCACGTACGCGGAGCGAGGGGGGAAGTCGTCATCACAAACAACGACAGGTGATAGCAGCAAACGTGGATACGGCTGTGATCGTAGCAACAGCGACGCGGCCAGACTTTGATCTGGAGCTCGTGGATCGCTATATCATCTTGTGTCGTGCGGCGGAGATTGAACCTGTACTTTGTTTGAACAAAGTAGATCTGACGGACGTCCGTCATCCTATTTTGGAAGTGTACCGCACACAAGGACTCACCGTATTTGAAACATCGCCAAAAACAGGACATGGACTAGATGATCTACGCAAAGCGATTCGTGGCAAGATGGCGATCTTGCTCGGAAAAAGTGGCGTAGGGAAATCATCGCTCGTGAACGCACTCATGCCGCATGCCAACGTAAAAACGCAGACGATCAGCGAACGCACACAACAGGGTCAACATACGACAACACGATCTGACATTCATGTGTGGGAAACTGGTTCATTTTTGATTGACACCCCAGGCATTCGTCTTCTTGATGTGAGCCACCTGGACGAAGACGACGTAGGACGAGGATTCCCTGATATTTTACACCTTGCTCAAAACTGTCGCTTCGCCGATTGTCGACACAAAACGGAGCCAGGATGTGCCGTAAAAAAAGCACTGGAGGATGGGATCCTGGCAGACTATCGATGGGAGAGCTACCAACGCATATGACAACATCACCTGTACGTATCGCGATTCTTGCCGCCACATACAATAAGGAACTGGTTGATTTCATGGTCGATGCTGCCATGCAAGAAGCGGAGGCTCTTGGAGAGAGCATCACAAAAATCGTTCGTGTGCCTGGCGCCTATGAGATGCCCCTTGTCGCAGATGGTCTTTTGGCACAAACAGAGATCGACGCTCTTGTTGTACTTGGCTTTATTGAGCGGGGAGAGACGCTTCATGGGCATATCATGGGACAGGTGGTTCACACCGCGCTCATGCAGCTTTCTTTGCAATATAAAAAATCGATTGGCTGTGGGATCATTGGACCCGGTGCTGTGGTAGAACAGGCTGAATTACGTAAAGATGCGTACGCACGCGCCGCGGTCCGAGCAACGCTCGCTTCTCATACCATCACGCAAGATCTCTGGAGCTGAACACCTTTTATTTTTTTGGATGAAAGATTCCCGTTTCTAGATCAACGTACCCAATAATATACTTTGAATCGAGTCTAAAATCCCCTTTGTCTGTTTCTGTTATAAAATATTCAGTGCCATCAATGCCATATTCTCCTGCAGCGCGGCGATGTAACATGTCTGCCTTTTGCGCGTCGTTTCGTTCAGGCAATTGGATAATCATCTGCCACGTGTTGCCCTGATTCCCTTTATGCGGCGATGCCATGCTATCCATGTTTTTCTGCACCACCTCTTCCTGCATTGCCGATGCCGTCTCTTTGGTCTCCGTCCCAAGCAGATACAACCTTTCCAAGGCTTTTGCGGTTGTTTGTATCGTACCAGGGCCTACGACAAGACCATGTTTTAAAATGCTAGCGACGCTATTTTCTCCTCCAAAGCGTCCCGTTGCATGAATGAACGTCCTTATGTGACCATTTAAAATACCCTCTAATGACGCTCTATTTTTCTCAAGGTTTGATCGCCAACGGCGCATCTCTTCTTCACTCGCTCTTATAAGGTCCTCCGCGGAAGGCTGCTCTGAGTGCGTGGCATCATAGTATGCGCCAATAATCTGCGCCGGACTAAGCTTTATAGGATTAATCCCTTTTTTCTCTGCCCAGGCAATGGCACATGGAATCATCTCTTCTGTTACGCCAAGACTATCGTA
>OBEQ011599019.1_pt1 | contig 19660 bp, 17 predicted proteins | sample 1670901 | NCBI WGS metagenome assembly OBEQ01 (sample SAMEA104232315, study PRJEB22302) | groundwater metagenome | biome: forest; feature: aquifer; material: groundwater | place: USA | collected 2011-08-07 | depth 5.4 m
AGTAAATGCCCAAAACCAGCTCCTCTCGAAGGAGTTTTTTTATTATCGGTTAATGAGTAAAACGAATTTACGGATAGTTAGATCCCGCTATCAATTCTGCAATTTTGCAGAATTGATAGCGGGATTACCTTTAACAAGGAGGATTCCAATGGAGTCAATCGTTGATTTTATCAGGGAGTTTCCTTGCAAAGATGAGGGTGTTCTTTATACCTGACGTTTGGGCAAGTGCTCTGTAAGAGTACTCTCACTGCACAAAACGCCCAAGAAAATTCTTTGCAGAATTCAGCTCAATGACAATACCCTCCTTTTGGAAGGAGAAATGTGTTTCCCGGAGGTAAGAATAGTGCCGAAAGGTGCCATACTCGCGGTATGGTATTGGCCTGAAACTGGCCGCGCGCGGGTGGGGTTCACTTTACATGAAGACCGCATTCAGGAACAATGCCAGCCCGTGATGGAACCCATTGAAGAGTTCCCCATCTTTGGTAAGATGTTTTAAGGTACTCGACGAAAGGAGAGCATGTGGCGCATTACATATTCGGATATGGGAGTCTGATTAGTAGCGAGAGTCGGAACAAGACCGGCGCAACGAACGAAGCTTGGCCTGTGAGGATGTCGGGCGTACAGCGAGGGTGGAATCTCGTTGTACCCCACTTTTGCATGAGCGCAGTAGGAGCGTATAGAAAAGATGGCGCTACTTGTAATGGCGTTTTGGTGTCTGTTTTAGAACAGGAGTTTCCAAAGTTTGATGAACAGGAAATTCCTTACGGTTACGTTCGCAACGAAGTTAATCCTTATGACGTTGAATTTTTAAAAGAAGGGGAATTAACAGGGAAAGATACAGCGTGGATCTATACTACGAGCAATCCCGGCACACCGACCCAGGAGGCGCCAATCGTCCAATCCTACGTTGATGTTATATTGGATGGTTGCATGGAGTTTGGGTTGGATTTTGCTAAGGAGTTTATTATTACAACAAAAGGATGGGAGATGCCGTGGGTAAACGATCGCAAGAATCCTCGCTATCCTCGGGCAAGTGCTTTCTCACATGATAGACTTCTTTTGATAGAGGGAACTCTACAAGCCCTCGTGATCAATCGCAGGATAGAATAGGAGCGAAGGAGATACCTTAGTTTTACGGGGCGGTGCCAAGGTGCATCGCCCTTCCAATCTTCAAAATTTGACAGAAATTTTTTTTTGAGTAAAATAGTTTCCATGAGTTCGTATTCAGCAAGAATTAAACACGTGGCCCTTTGCGCGCATCACATTGCGCGTATTGTCGTTAATCAAAAGGTACGGTCAGGCGGCTTGCGAAAATATATTGTATAAAAACATTATAAAATATAAAATCCAAACGCCTCCTGACCGAAAAGTCAGGCGGCGTTTTTCTTTGACTTAAAAAATGTTTGCTCCGGCGACTATCTTTTAGGCCAAAAAGGGTTGGCCTAAGCTTGTTTGTCGGAAGATTCCCCGAACACTCAAGGAGAGAGTATGTTCAGCATGGAAGTAACAGATGACGTTTTTAACTTATTTTCTCTCGAGCAACGTCAAGAATGGGCGGAGCTTGTTGAACAAGAAGCGGGACTCTCTTCAAGGAGAGTACAGGTGCCACAGTGGATGTGGCAACAAGAAGAGGATGCTCTCCGTCAGCGCGTACAAGAGCTTATCGCCGAGGTTTGTCAACCGCTTCGATAGGCAAAAGGGGTCTTTTGTAGAAGTTTGCAAAAGACCCCGCCACACATTTTTCAAAAAGTTTGACAAATAATTTTAATTAGGTAAGATAAAGAAAATGATGAAATCGCCCTTGCAAAACTTGTTTCTCCTTTTACTCCTCCTTACCTCCAATCGGCGGGCGGCTTTTCTTGTTTCGTGATTCATTATTCCTAATTCATTATTCATAACAAGCCCTCCGCCAAAAACGGGGGTTAATTTTTTGTTTGGGCAGTGGTTACGGATAACGCAATTACTACCCAAGCCAAAGAAAATTCTTTGACAAACGCAGTAAGTGGCTTGGCTTATTGCACTATCTGAAAGGATTTTTATAATGCTCGCACATTTTCGTGCAATGGAAGAGACGGCAAAACAGTGGGCACGCTACCACCAAGGAGACAAATCCGTGACACCAAAGAAGATGCCATTTGAGAAGTATCAACCCTGGATCCCGCTCGTGCTGCACGACCGCACCTGGCCCAATCGCCGCATTGAGAAGGCCCCGCTATGGTGCTCGGTGGACCTGCGTGATGGTAACCAGGCGCTCATTGATCCGATGGATGTTGAGCGCAAGCGGCGCATGTTTGAGGTTCTCGTGCAGATGGGATTCAAGGAAATAGAAGTCGGTTTTCCGGCGGCCAGCCAGCCCGACTATGACTTCATGCGCATACTGATTGAGGAGGATCTCATCCCCGAGGATGTGACCATCCAGGTGCTGACACAGTGCCGTCAGGAGCTCATAGAGCGCACGTATGAGGCCCTCCAGGGAGCTCCTCGTGCCATCGTGCACTTCTATAATTCGACAAATCCATTGCAACGGCGCGTGGTTTTCGGTCTTGAAAAGCCCGGGATCATTGACATTGCCACCAGTGCCGCCGCACTCGCCAGAAATCTGGAGAAGGCCATTCCGGCCACGGTGGTGCGCTACGAGTACTCGCCAGAGAGCTTCACATTGACGGAGCCCGAGTTCGCGGTGGAGATTTGCGAGGCCGTGATGGATATCATCGAGCCTGACAATCAGGCCAACAAGATCATCCTGAACCTGCCAGCCACGGTGGAGTGCTATACAGCAAACGTGTATGGGGATGTCATCGAGTGGTTTTGCCGCACCATCCGCCATCGGGACCAGGTCATTCTGTCGCTACACCCTCACAATGATCGCGGTTGTGGAGTGGCCGCTACGGAGTTTGGCGTGATGGCGGGAGCCGACCGCGTGGAAGGGACGCTATTTGGCAACGGCGAGCGCACCGGCAATGTTGATATCGTCAACCTGGCGATGAATCTGTGTGCCATGGGAGTTGACCCGGAGCTTGACCTATCCAACATTGATCACCTACGCCGCGTTGCTGAGTACTGTAATCGTCTGCCGGTCCATCCTCGGCATCCGTATGCCGGTGACCTCGTCTATACCTCTTTCTCCGGGTCGCATCAGGATGCCATCAAGAAGGGCTTTACGGCGTTACCCAAGGACTACGCGGTATGGGGTGTCCCCTACTTGCCTATAGATCCCAAGCATGTTGGCCGCACGTACGAAGCGGTCGTGCGCGTGAACAGCCAGTCGGGCAAGGGCGGTGTGGCCTATATCATGGAGGCGGAGCACGGCATGGTTCTGCCACGCCGGTTACAGATCGAATTCTCCAAGACCATCCAGACCATCACCGAGGACACTGGCACGGAGATCAGCCCAGGCGACATGTGGAGGGCGTTTGAAACCACTTACTTCCCGGCCCATGCCCCGGTTCAGTTCCTGCGTCACGAAGCCGTCACCGACGAGGGTCGGGCGAAGGTCGTGATTCAACTCCTTGTCGATGGCCAGCCACGCACGGTGACTGGCGAGGGCAATGGCCCTATTGCGGCCTTTGTCCACGGCCTGAAGACGGCGCTTGGGATGGAGATCGATGTCCAGGATTATGCTGAGCATGCGGTGTCTGCCGGGGCAAGTGCCATGGCCGCGGCCTACGTTGAAGTTCGGACTTCGGAGGGCACTATCCGCTGGGGCGTGGGAATCGATGAGAGCATTCTTGTCGCATCTCTCAAGGCCGTCGTTAGCGCGCTCAATCGTCTTTTGTCTGGGGATAAGACGCCCCCACGCACACGTTCCATAGATCCTCTCGCCTGAAGGAGGTTGAGGGGATGAGGGTGAAAAGAGAATGTAGCTATGCCACTTCTCTTTTCACCCTTTTTTTCTAAAATTTGACAATTCCAAGCTGGCAAGTATACTATTCTCATTATGCAGAAATCCTTTGCGATGATGATGTGCGTTTGTATGACGCGCGCAGAGGCGCCCGGGATTTTGCATTGGATTGAGTGAAGAAGTCGCTTGTTTGTGCAAAGCTCCCGGGAATGGGGGCGTTTTTATTTTAGGAGAAAGAGAATATGAACGTTGATAATTTTCGCGAAGCTCTCATGTATTATCTTTCAGACCTCCAGACGAGGTTTGGAGAGGATCCAAAAAAAATAAAAACAAAGGAGCAGGAAGTTATTGTATGGTTGAGAAAATTTTTTACTAACTCGTGAAGAATTAGGGGCTCTGGTGAAAGTTCCCAGAGCCCGCCCCTTTTCATCATTCATTATTCTTAATTCATTATTCCAACCATGTTCGTTACTATCATCAATGATTGCCGGGATCAGAACGCGCTGGGGCGCCAAGCAAGCCGCGTGGCGTCGCTCTTTAATTGTTCTGTCATTCCTATTGGCGTTGAAAATGATTTGGAAGCCGCGGGCACGCTCGTTGATACGCTGGATGCAAGCGAAGGCGCCAAGGGCATCGTGTTGGTGAATGTCGCGCCGCGCACTGATCAAGCAAAGAAACGCGAGAATGGTTCGCCGTTTGGCTATTTTCATTGGGGAGAAACGCTTGTGATAAGCTCTATTGATGGGGCAACGCTTTCGCTTGTGGAAAAACTTGGCATTACCCATAGCGTCAGATTGCTCGATATTCCTTCCATTTTAGCGCCCTTAGTAGAGAAAGGTATCATTTCCCAAGAGTTAGAGTCGCGAATTTGCACAACACAATTTCGCAGTTTTGAATTTTTGCCACGCGTGGCGCGTCTTCTTTATCAGGGACAAGAATTTCCGACGGTGGTGCATGCGCTTGAGGATGAGCAATCACCCACGTTAGCGTGGCTTATTGATTCCTTTGGCAACGTAAAAACAACGCTCCTTTCTTGCGACGCGAAGTTTACCAAGGGCGAACGCGTAACTACAAACGTAGGCGAGCTTGTGTTTTATCCTTATTTTAAGGACGTTACTGATGAAAATCCCGCGCTTGTTATAGGAAGTTCAGGAATTGGCGACAAGCGTTTTTGCGAAATCGTTATTAAGGGCAAAAGTGCTTCGCGCGAGTTAGGACTTGAGGTCGGAAGCGTTATCTAACATATAATTGAAACAAGTCCGGCCTTTTTGGATTGTTGCGATTTATATGGACATATCATATCCTAATATCGGATTAAGATTGATGCCCATTAAGGGCCACTTCATCTTTTAGCCCACTATTGGGAATGTGGCCTCTATAAACCAGGAATTTGCACAGTGGCAAAACTGATATAAAGGTAAATTGTTAATGCCAGTATGAATAGAATAACGAGACCAATGCTAATAAAAAAGTAGCGGATTTTGCGGGTATATATTGCGGCAACAGTTCCAATGAATAATGGAATAAAAGTTATATATAGTATTATTCCACCTTCTTTATAAATCTCTATAACTAGCGAAAAAAATTCTTTCATGTGGTTAGTATATCACATTACGTTCTTTCTTTCGAAATACGCGAAGGAGCGTGGCGTAGATATCCTCGTTTTGGGAGATGACTAAATCAGCATAGCAATCGCTGTCTGTGAATTCCACAAAATCCGCGGCGCGGATAAGGCAAAGAGGCGTTTGCTCATTCCCCTCACCCATCATTAACACGCCGAATGCCGCGAGGGCGTCAACGACGTCCACCTGCGTTATTTTTAGCTCGCGTCCGAAAATGTCGGGCGTGCCGCGATAATCTTTTATTGGATGTATGCCGTAAAATCCGATGGAAATGCCAAGCACGCCTCTTCGCAAAGGAATAGTGTGACTATCAGTGATAATAACGCCGAATTTTTTAATGTGGTATTTTCCTTTCACGTATTGCCAAATTTCTTTTGCGGCTTCGTTCACCTTTTCAGGCCAAAGCACGTAATACCCATTGCCATTACTCTCGTCAATACCCGCGGAAGGAATTAACGTGTATCCTTTTATTGTGAGTAACACTTGTCCATTCGACGATTCTTTGCGCGGGATAAACTGCTCCGCTTCTTCCATAATCAAATCATCTTTTGAAGCAACGTCGCTCATTTTTATCGTGCGACCCTGATGAATCGCTAAAATTTTTGACGTGACAAGCAAAATGTCACCCTCCTCCACGAGCGGGAGATGCGCATCCAATAATTCGTAAAGGTCGTCTTTTGGCGGCAGAAAGGGGCGGGTTTTTATAGGAAATATGGTGAGTTGCATAAAAGAGTATTTTTTGGTATAGTCAGAAGTATATGACAATCTCGTGGTTAGGGCAAGCGTGCGTGGTCATTAAGAGCGATTCTGGCACCCTCATTATTGATCCGTACTTACCTGAAAAGGTAGGGATTCCTTTGCCATCCCTTGAGGCGCAGATCCTGCTTATCTCTCACGCGCACCAAGACCATAATAATAGCGCGGGTGTTAAAGGAGAACCTTTTGTCGTCAACGAGCCGGGGGAATATGATGTAAGCGGATTTTCTATCCGCGCGATCTCTTCATTCCACGACGATGAGCAAGGAAAAGCCCGCGGTGAAAACCTCATTTTTTTGATAAACGCAGGAGGTTTTCGTATTGCGCATTTTGGCGATTTTGGACAAAACGCGTTAACGCCCGAACAACTGGATGCGCTCGCTGAAGTTGATGTAGCGTTTCTTCCTGTGGGGGGATTTTTCACTATAGACGGCCAAAAAGCGGCAAAAATAGTCGGTCAATTAGAGCCAAAAGTTGTCATTCCCATGCACTATCAAATCCCGGGACTGACAGTTGCCGAGTTAGCCGGGCCAGAAGGATTTTTTGAGGGATTGGGGAAAAAGCCAGACCGCGTCCTTGATTCGTGGAGCATAAAAGCAAACGATCTTCCCCAAGAAGGAACTGCGCTCGTTTTACTAAATCCCATGCATAAGTAAATTGCATACATTATGATTACAAAAACACAAACATTTGTTCAGGATTTACGTGCGCTCCCGCTTCATATCCGTCACTGGATATTATGGAGCGGCTCGCTTTTGATTTTTTTGTTAATCGGCAGTGTGTGGGTATGGCAAATGGCGTACCAGTTAAAAACCGCGTTTAATTTTGGCGTGGCGCCGCGCATAGTAAAAGAAGTTCCGCAAAAACAAACACACGAACTTGTTTCTGAAGATAAAAGTCAATTAAGCCAAGCGTTAGACCTGCTCAAACAGGGTACCGCGGGAATTTTTTCCGTGATTAAGAATTACCAAAAAGACGATGCTGTTACTTCTCACAACGAAAAAGGACAGGAGCTCGATCAATTCTTGAAATATCAAAAAGAGTACCATCAAGATTTCCCGAAGAATCCATAATTTTGCACTTTGCAAACCCCGCCTTCGCGGCACTGCGCTTGCAGGCAAAGTGAATCTTAACTTTTTATTGTGGATAATATAATTCCTATTGCTATTGACGAAGAAGTGCGTTCAAGTTATTTGGATTATGCAATGTCGGTTATTGTGTCGCGCGCGCTTCCCGATGTCCGCGATGGATTAAAACCGGTCCAGCGGCGCATTTTGTATGCAATGTGGCGGCTGGGCGCAAAACCGAATACAAAATTTATTAAATCAGCGAGAATATGCGGAGAGGTAACGGGTAAATATCATCCGCACGGCGATATCGCCGTGTACGACGCGCTTGCCCGCATGGCGCAAACATTTTCACTTCGCTATACGCTCATTGATGGGCAAGGGAACTGGGGTTCTATTGACGGCGATCCTCCGGCCGCGGCGCGCTATACGGAAGCGCGTTTAGCAAAAATTTCCCAAGAACTTTTAGACGATTTAGACAAAGATACAGTGGATTGGAAAGATACGTATGATACCACTCGAAAAGAGCCGCAATTTTTGCCGGCGCGCGTTCCTCAATTATTATTGAACGGGGTTCAGGGAATCGCGGTGGGCATGGCGACAAATATTCCGCCGCATCACTTGGGCGAGTTATGCGACGCGCTCTTGTATATGCTTGATAATGCAAACGCCACGCTCGATGAATTACTGAAATTTGTGAAAGGTCCTGATTTCCCTACAGCCGGCATTATTTATGATGCGAATGCGATACGCGAAGTATACGCCACCGGAAGAGGCGCAATTCCCATGCGCGCGCGACTTGAAATAACCGAAGATAAAAAGGGGAAATTCATCGTTATTTCCGAACTTCCCTATCAGGTGAATAAATCCGATCTCATTACTCATATTGCTGATTTGGTGCGCGAGGGAAGAGTTGAGGGAATCGCCGATATTATTGACGGGTCGCGCGAAGGCGGAGTCAATATTGTCATTGAATTAAAAAAGACCGCGCAGTCCCAAAAAGTGCTCAACCAGCTTTTTTTGCACACGCAACTGCAGAAAAATATCAATGTGCTCATGATAGCGCTTGTTGATGGCATCGAGCCCCGACTCTTGTCGCTTGCAGAAATGCTGGGATTTTATTTAGACCACAGGCGCAAAACCGTGACGCGCAGAATCGAATTTCTTTTGCGTCAAACAAACGCGCGACTCCATATTTTAGAAGGATTGGCAATAGCGCTTGATAATATTGATGCGGTCATCGCGCTAATTAAGGCGTCAGCTAATCGCGAAGCCGCAAAAGCAGGGTTGCAAAAAACATTCGCGCTAAGCGATATTCAAGCCGAAGCGATTTTACAAATGCGTTTACAGGAATTGGCGCGTCTTGAGCAAGACGCCATTTTGAAAGAAAAAGCAGAAAAGTCAGCATTAGTGAAAGAGTATGAAAGTATTTTATCTTCGCCAAAAAAGATTTCGTCCATTATTAAAGAGGAATTGGTGGAAGTGAAGTTAGCATATAAGGATAAGCGCAAGACAGAAGTGGTGGCGCGGGCGCTGGGCAAATTTGAAGCGCTTGATTTGGTGCAAAAGGAAGCGACGCTCATCACGCTTACGAAAAATGGGTATGTGAAGCGATTATCGCCCAAAACATACCAAACCCAGGGCAGGGGCGGCGTGGGGATTATTGGCGTGGGGTTGAGCGAAGGCGACGCGGTATTAAAAATTTTACAGGCGTCAACGTACGACGATATTCTTTTCTTTAGCAGTGATGGCCGTATGTTTACGACCAAAGCGTATGAAATATCTGAAAAGGGGCGGACCGCAAAAGGCGACGGGGTCTATGAATTTTTCCAGAACGCCGCGGGAATTGTGGACATGAGTATCTTGCGCGAAGGACTATCAGCAAAGGATTATTTTTTGGTCGCCACGAGCAGAAGCGGACTCATTAAAAAAGTTTCTTTGGATGAAGTGTTTAGGGCAAAGCGAAAGGGTATAAAAATTATGAATGTGAAAGACGGGGACGAGGCGTTAGGCGGATTTATTGTAAAAAAAGAACAAGAAATGCTCGCGGTTACTAAAAATGGATCAGGCCTTCGCTTCAATCTTTCAGAAGTGCGCCCCATGGGTCGTAGCGCTCAAGGCGTGCGCGGAATTCGCTTGAAACCGGGCGACGCGTTAGCAGGCCTTGTGCGCATTGACGACAATCAGGGGCAAGCGATTATAATCAGCGAAAAAGGATTTGGCAAGCGCGTGAAAGTTGCCGCATTCACGGGCCGCCATCGAGGGGGTTCTGGCATGAAAGCAAGTAAAGTAACGCCAAAAACAGGACGCATTAAAAATCTCCTTTTCTTAGATCCGGAATTAAAGGAACTTTTCCTCTACTCGCAGGAAGGGAAAACATTGCGCGTTCCGCTTGCAAGCATTTCGCTTTTGGGGAGGTCAACGCAGGGCGTGCGCATTATGCGGCTAAAAGGCAAGGACGAAGTCGCGTCAGCGGTGCTCATATAGCGGCTTCTCCATGTGGCACATTTCTTCCTCACCATCTGCGGTACTCGCTCAACGTAGCTTTCACGTTGTCTCACTCGTTCCCCTGCCTGCCGGCAGGCAGGTCGATTTCTCCTCGAACTGCACTCACCTGGAGAAGCCGTAAGAAAATAATATAGTACATGGGTATTAAAAATTTTTTAGCTCCGATGAGAGTGAAAATTATAGCAACGATTTTGCTGTTCATTATTGATATGTGCTTCTTATCTTTTTTATTCATAGAAACTATAGCCAGTGCTCCTAACCCCACAGGATTTCCTTATGAACTACGTCCACTCGTTTTTCTTTTCAATATCCTCAACCCCGCGTTTCTGCTTTTTAATTCTTGGCAAGATCTTTTGATAGTACTTCCGCTAAGCGCCCTATGGTTTTATCTTATCACTTGTATTTTTACCTCTCTCAAGAATAGTAAAAGAAAACTTTAAATTTTGAACTGTAACTTTGACTTTTGCATTTTGAACTTTGAATTATTTCTATGGAAGGTTTTGCGTCCCCAGAGGATATGTTATCAAAAGTTGGGCTTATCACTGCTGAAATGCAGGTGGCGGAGTTTGGCTGTGGCGCGGGATTTTTTGCGATTGTGCTGGCGCGCTTGGTGGGAGAGAAAGGAAAAGTGTTTGCCATTGATATTTTGGAATCAGCGCTTGAGGCAACCAAGTCAAAAGCCACGCGCGCGGGACTCACTAATCTTGAATACATTCGGGCAAATGTAGAAAAGATTGATGGCTCGCGCATACCCTCTGGTTCGCTTGATGTAACGTTACTTGCCAATATTCTTTTTCAATCAGATAAAAAAGAAGCGATCCTTAAGGAAGCGGCGCGCGTCCTGCGCCCTAATGGGTTTCTTGTCATCATAGAATGGAAGGATAACGCAAAGTTGGGGCCCGTAACTTATAAAATATCAGAATCGTCGCTCAAGGAGCTTATCCAGTCAATCGGTTTTCTCTTTATTAAGGAATTTTTTGTTGACAATTTCCATTATGGATTAGTGTTTCGGGGAGGGTAAGATTAGCTTTCAGCTTCAATAGCCTGTTAACTTAAAATCACAAAGCTAACGAAGCTAATTATTATGTCGCGGACTAAATTATTATTACTCGTGGGCGGAGGAATAACGGTTTTTCTACTCGCCTTAATTGTGGGGTATGTGTTGATTTTTGGGAGGACTAATAATGCGCCACCTGTTACTCTGCAAACAAACGCGCTTACGCTTGAGTTTTGGGGTCTTTTTGATTCAAGCGACGTGTATCAGCCGATTATTGATGCGTATAAAAAGCAACACCCCAATATCACAGTGCATTATCGCAAGTTCCTTTTTGACGATTACGAGGGGAGTCTCATTAACGCGCTTGCCTCGCGCAAAGGACCGGATATTTTTATGATTCATAATTCATGGCTTGCAAAACACCAAGATAAGTTAGAGCCCTCGCCTGTCGCAAATTCCACAAGCTATGGAGATATATTTGTCCCTCAAACGGCGCAGGATTTTCTGCGCCAGAATAAAGTATACGGATACCCGCTTTTTATTGACAACTTAGCTCTTTTCTATAATCGCGATTTGTTTGCAAAAGAAGCATTTTCAGAGCCGCCCTTAACGTGGGATGAGTTTGATACCTATGTAAAATCGCTTACGCGCTTTTCGCCCAATGGCGATTTGTTGCGTTCGGGCGCCTCAATAGGGGGAACGTCAAAAAGCGTCAATCGTGCCACTGATATTTTGCTTTTACTTTTATTACAAAATGGCATTGAGCCCATTACATCCGACAAACACGAAGTCGCGTGGAAAGCCGATACAAAAATGTTTGAAAGCGCCAAAGACGCACTGCGGTTTTATACGTCATTCGCAGATCCTTCCAATACTCTTTATGCATGGAATGAAAAACAATCCTACTCCATTGACGGATTTTTCACCGGGAAGGTCGCTATGATGTTTAATTACGCGTATAATATTCCGGTTATTAAGGCAAAAGCCCCGTATCTTAATTTTGCCGTAGCGCCTCTTCCTTCAAAAGGAGCGCCGGTTACCCTCACGAATTATTGGGGCGTGGGAGTTTCCAATCAGAGCGCATTTAAGCAAGAGGCATGGAATTTTTTGGATTTTTTAACATCGAAAGAACAATATACCGGATATATTCAAACAACAGGGCGACTTTCAAGCCGCATAGATTTCCTAAAGACACAGCAAGACGATCCGCTTCTCAACCCATTTATCAAGCAGGTTCGTGAAATGGTTACTCCATATCAGCCCGATCAGCAAAAATTTCAATTCATTTTCGATGAAATGATCTCGTCTGTTATCTTACATACCGCCACACTTGACCAAGCTTTACGTAAAGCGCAAGATAGATTACAATTATTGGTACAATGAAGACTTACAATCTACGCTCTACAAAATACGCCGTTTTTGTTGTTAGTTGTTTGTTATTGGTAGTAAGTTTTCATTCCGCTCTTGCACAAACTGGCTTTGATTTGCAAAATCCCCTCGGGAGTCAGAATCAGAGTCTCGTTGATTTGCTCCAAAAACTTATTCAAGGTCTTATCACCCTTGCAGTCCCCTTGGCCGCGGGCATGGTGGTGTGGGCGGGCATGCTCTACATCTTTGGCGCCGCAAAACCCGCGCTTGTCCAAAGCGCCACGCACGCGCTTACCTACGCCGTGATTGGATTTACTGTGCTTTTGTTATCTTCGGGCGTGGTGAGCATTATTCAGGATGCGTTGGGTGTAACTAATCAACCTTCATGCCCCTCGGGCGCAACGCTTTGCACATTGAACGACGTAGTAAAGGCCCTCACTAATATCACGGGCTGGCTTTTTGCGTTTGCCCTTATTGCCGGGGTTATTATGATTATCATGGCAGGGCTTGCCTATGTATTTGCGAAAGGAAATGCAGAACAAGCGAGTAAAGCAGGAAGAATGATAATTTACGCAGTAATTGGGATTGTCGTGGCAGGGCTTGCGTGGTCAATTTTAACGGTCGTATCGAATTTCTTTGGCGGAGGCAATTTGGGCAATGTATTTATCAATAGTGTTTATGCGGCGGCTCCTTCCATTAGCCCTCCGAGTATTTTCCCCACTGGTCCTACAACGCTTCAAGCGGTGTTGCAACTACTACAGAATATTGCGGGCTGGCTTTTTGCCTTCACCGTGGTAGGGGCAACAGTCATGATTATTTTTGCGGGCATCATGTATGTAACGTCAGCAGGGGACAGCAAGCGCGTGCAAACCGCCACGCACACAATACTTTACGCGGTCGTGGGAGTGGTGGTGGCAGGGCTTGCGTGGTCAATTATCAATGTGGTGGGAAGTATTGTGTTTGGAAACGGATTTTTTCAAGGAACAAACCCGCCTTCCATGGGAAATGTATGAGCATGGGGCAAAAATTTTTTGACGCGCGTTGTTTTTTTTAGTATCATTTTAATGAAGGAAATTTCTCCCATAAAAAAAGAAAGCGAGGTGACCTTTATTAAATGAAAAAGTTTTTTTCTATTGTTCGGACAACTACGTTAGTATTGACTGTAGGGCTTTTGGTGGTTTCTCCCTTGGCCGCGCTCGCGCAAGTCGGACCGCCACCGGCAGGAACACTTCCTGGGACAGCACCAGGTAACATACCTATAAATATTGCTGATCCAACCCACCTTTTTCAGACTGTCCAGAATATTTTAGGGTGGGCATTTGCGTTTGCCGTTATTTTGGGTACTGCATTTATTGTCGCGGCCGGAATTATATATATTACCGCAGGCGCTAATTCAGAAAGAGTAAAGACTGCGGTGAACATGATGATTTACGCGGTCATTGGCATTGCAATTACCGGATTTGCCTGGTCTATTGTTAATGTTGCGCAATCCCTTATTTTTACAACTCCGTTAAGGCAATAAAGAACAGAAAAAATCACCTCAAAGCCCTTGCGCCAAAGCAGGGGCTTTTCCTTTTTTACGCGTTGTGATATGATTGTGCCATGATGAATACCTACACAAAAAAACACACGGGCATTATCATTATTTTGCTTCTTATCCTTGCCTTTAGCTGGTATATGTTTGTGAATATACAAAAACCAAAAGAATCCGCCCCGTCTTTAAAGAAGACACCGGCTCAAGCCCTTACCAAAGAAGACATTGTGATAGGAAAAGGAGACATACCCAAAGATGGAGATAAAATTTCGGTGCAGTACGTGGGAAGACTTCTTGACGGGAGGGTTTTTGACAGCTCTTATGACAGGAATCAACCCTTCTCCTTTGTGTTGGGGGCAGGCGAAGTAATTAAGGGTTGGGATATGGGGATACAGGGAATGCGTGTGGGCGGCCATCGTAAGCTCGTTATTCCTCCCTCCCTTGCGTATGGAAGCACAGCGCCTCCCGGATCAATCATCGGGCCTGATGCGACGCTTGTGTTTGAAGTAACATTGGTGAGCATTGAGAAGTAATTCTAATCATTATCTATGATGAAATCTCTCCTTGAGAATTTGGGCAAATGGACTATTTATGCGGTGGTCTTTCTCACCCCCTTATTTTTCTTGCCTTTTACCGTTGAATTTTACGAATTCAATAAGCTTTTTTTACTTTTTACTCTCATTCTTATTGGATTTAGCGCGTGGATTGCCAAGGCGATTTTTGTTGAGCGGGCGTTGGTATTTAAGCGAACACCCTTTGACTTGTGGGTACTTCTCTTTTTTGTCGCATTAGTTATTGGAAGTATCTTTTCGCAAGATTGGCGCAACAGCGTTTTTGGATTGTATGGACGTTTTAGCAATAGCATTATTGAATATGGCCTATGGACGGCATTTTATTTTTTAATAACGCAGAGCTTGACTCCCAAAGAAGGGAAGCGAATGCTTACGGCATTCCTTTATTCGTCATTTTTTGTGGCAGTGAGCTTTTTATGTTGGTTTTTTGGCATTACCTCTTTTCTCCACATTTCAACAAAGGTTTTTGTGAGCGCTCTGGGAATTTCCCCTCAAGCGGTGGCAATGTTTAGCGCGCTCGCGCTCATACTCCTTTTAGGAGAATGGGTTTTTTCAAAGGCGCAAAGCAAATTATCGACTATATTTTATAGCGTTCTTTTTGCTTTGGACCTTTTGGTCTTGATAATTATACATTTTTCAGCCGCGTGGATCATTCTTTTACTTGCGCTTTCAGGACTCATATTTTTCTCTCTCTCTTGTGGCTTACTACAAGGAAAGGAAACAAATCGTTTGGCTCTTCCTCTTTTGGTAATTTTTGTTTCATTGTTATTATTTATTTTCCCCTCATTCTTCAATATTTCTCCTATTGGGTCAGAAGTCCTCTTGGATCACCACACAAGCTGGAAGGTAAGCATTGAGACTCTGAAGCATTTTCCTTTTACCGGGGTTGGTTTGGGCAACTGGCAGGAGGCGTTCGCGTCCTTTAAGCCGTTGGTGTTTAATCAAACTCCCTTTTGGGATTATCGTTTTGATACTCCTACTTCCTACTATGCCTACCTTTTGGGAACAACGGGAATCATTGGGATTGCAACATTTTTGATACTCCTTTTTAGCGCAGGGGTTTTTTTCTGGAAAGGAATGATTAAAAAAGAAGAACGACTCAAAGGATTTAAGAAAGCGCTCCTTCCTCTTTTGTGCGGGTTTTCCGGATTTGTCGTGGCAATGTTTTTTTATTATCAACCTATTTCCCTTGGTCTGATTTTTTATCTTTTTTTAGCCACGGCAGGCCTTTTTATGGCAAAGGAATTTTCCTTCCCTGAAAGGCGTAAAGAATTGTCGGTTATGCCCGCGGCGAATCTTTTTCTCACATTCTTCTTTCTGATAGCGATATTTTTTGTCGGCGGCGGTATTTTTTATGCGGGGCGATTTTATTATGCTGATGTGCTGTATCAAAGGGCCCAAGCTATGCCAAATTCGCCCCCTAAAATTGCCCTGCTGAATAAGGCGGTAACCTACGATCCTTTTTATATTGAATATTCTCTTGCGCTCGCGCAAACTTCTTTAAACTTTGGACTACAAGAAATTCTAAAACCACAGAATAATAATAAAGATGCCGTTTCAAAGCTTATTCCCTATATTTCATTTGCCGTTCAAACAGTTAACAATGCCGTAACCGTAGTCCCCAAGCGGGCAGAGGTCTGGGAATTGAGAGGACTTTTTTACCAGGAGGTCCGTCCTCTTGATCCTAAAAATGCGCAAATCGCACAGCTTGCCGCCCAGAGTTTCACGAATGCTTCTTCTTTGAATAACACAAACCCCACTCCCTTAATTGAATTGGCACGTATGTATCTTAGTATAGGAGATTTTTCAGAAGCGAAATCGGCATTAGCAAAAGCGCGTGCACTAAAGCCGGATTTTACCGCGATTGATTTTACCCAAGCGCTCATCAAAGAAAAAGAAGGGAAACCTCAAGAAGCCATAGCGTTATTGCAAGGAATACTAAAAAATCCTACCCAACTCCCGCGCACCTTTGTGGGCGAATTCGCGTATAATTTAGGGAGAATATATTCTGATAACCAAGATTACGCAAAAGCCATTGATGCCCTCAATTTGTCATTGCAGGCAAATCCAGACTACGAAAATGCGCGGTATTTATTGGGAGTTGTCTATGAGCATAAAGGAGATACTAAGCAAGCTCTTGAGCAGTATAAAAAATTGCTTATCTCGAATCCCGGCAATCAGGAATTAGAAAAGCGCATAAAGGCCTTGGAGAAGTAATTTTTTTGCAGGTTTAACCTTGCGCAACAAGATGGAAAGTTTTTCGGCAAAAGAAAAGGAGATATTGAAGTTTTGGGAGGAACACGATATCTTCAAAAAGAGTCTGGAAAAAACAAAAAAGGGCAAACCTTTTGTTTTTTATGAGGGTCCGCCGACCGCCAATGCGCGCCCGGGCATTCATCATGTGCTGGCGCGAAGCTTTAAGGATATCATCCTGCGATTTAAGACGATGCAGGGTTTTTATGTTGCGCGCCGCGCGGGATGGGACACACACGGACTTCCCGTTGAATTAGAAGTGGAAAAAGAACTTGGGTTTAATTCCAAAAAAGATATCGAGCGTTACGGGATTGAAAAATTTAATAAAAAAGCAAAAGAGAACATTTGGCGCTATAAAAAAGAATGGGAGGATCTCACGCGCCGCATGGGGTTTTGGCTCGATATGGATAATCCCTATATTACCTATGAGACAAGCTATATTGAAAGTTTATGGAGCATTATTAAAAAATTTCACGAGAAGGGATTACTCTATGAAGATTTTCGTGTTTCGCCCTGGTGCTATCGGTGCGGGACAGTGCTTTCTTCGCATGAACTTGCTCAGGGATACAAACGCACGACCGACCTTGCGGTCGTCGTAAAATTTTTAATTTCTAATGCCGAATTTCTAAACAAATTCAAAATTCAAAGCTCAAAAGTTTTTATACTCTCTTGGACGACGACGCCTTGGACGTTACCGGGGAATGTAGCATTAGCGGTAGGAGAAAATATCGAGTATTCTTTCATTGAAACCTCAAAAAATGAAGTCTATATTTTGGCAACGGCGCGGCAGGCGGTGATACAAGAGGAGTACAGCATCATTAAGGAGGTAAAAGGAAAAGACCTTGTTGGCTTATCATACGAGCCGCTTTTTGATGTACCGGAATTGAAAAGCGAGAAGTCGTATAAAATTTACGCGGCAGATTTTGTGAAGACTGACGAGGGGACTGGTATTGTGCATACCGCGGTGATGTATGGCGAGGACGATTATAAATTAGGGGCAGAGGTTGGCTTGCCAAAATTTCACACAGTGAGCGAGGAAGGGAAATTCATTGATTCGTTGGGCGAAGGTTTGGCGGGCTTGCCAGTAAAAGCCAAAGAATCTCAAGAAAAAATTATTGCGTATTTAGAGTCAAAGGGATTGCTTTTGAATAAAGAGGAATATGAACATGAATATCCGTTTTGCTGGCGGTGCAAAACGCCGCTTTTGTATTACGCGACTCGTAGCTGGTTTGTGAAAACAACGGCAGTCAAAGAGCAACTGATAAAAAATAATCAAAAAGTAAACTGGATTCCTGCGCATTTGTGCGATGGGCGATTCGGGAATTTTTTGGAGGAGGTAAAGGATTGGGCGTTTTCGCGCCGCCGTTATTGGGGGACGCCGCTTCCGATTTGGCGCTGTAGCTCGTGTGGCGCCATCGAAGTTATTGGCTCGCGAGAGGAGTTAGAAAAAAAAGCAATTGCGCATAATCTTTTAACCAATAGCGAGGGCGAGATTGATTTACATCGGCCGTTTATTGATAAAATAAAACTGCACTGCGCCCAATGCAAAGGAGAAATGTCACGCGTGGAGGAAATTGCTGACGTGTGGTTTGATTCAGGAGCGATGCCGTTCGCTTCCCAAGGATTTGGAATTACGGATAAGGAATTACGCTTTCCGGCGGATTATATTTGTGAGGCAATAGACCAGACGCGTGGCTGGTTTTATACGCTCCTTACCGTTTCAACGCTCTTGAGATTTGAGAGCCCCTATAAAAATGTTATTTCGCTGGGGCATTTGTTGGATGAAAAAGGAAGAAAGATGTCAAAGTCGCTGGGAAATACCATTGATCCCTTTGTCGCAGGAGAAACATATGGCATGGACGCGATTCGCTGGTATTTTTTTGTCGTCAACCCGCCCGGATTTTACAAGCGTTTTTCGGCCAAAGAAATTCTTTCGCACCAGCGCGCGTTTTTAATAACCCTCTTTAATTGCGCGAATTTCCTCAAACTTTCAGGTCGCTCGCCCGAAAAAAACATCAATGTAAAACCCAAGGGAATACTTGAGCGTTGGATTCTCTCGCGGCTCCACCAAACAATACGCGACGTAACAGGCGCACTCGAATCCTACGATATTACGAGCGCCGCGCGTAAATTAGAGGAGCTGGTCTCTGATTTGTCGCTTTGGTACATAAGGCGATCGCGTAAACAACTTCAGCATGATAAGGAGGCAAGAGAAACGCTGTATGTGGTCATGTTGACGATGGCAAAACTCATTGCGCCGTTTGTGCCCTTCAGCGCAGAGATTATCGCAAAAGAGTATTTAGCTGGATTCAAAGAAGAGAGTATCCATTTGGCAGACTGGCCGCGCGTGAACGTCGCATTGATTGACGATGATCTCAATAAAGTAATGCAAGATGCGAGAGAAGTGGTGACGCTTTTATTGGCAAAACGCGCTGCGGCGGGAATAAAAGTGAGGCAAGTAGTGGCAAGCGCAACAACGCCGCAAAGTTTCCCTCAAGATGTAAGTGAGCTTATCGCCCAAGAAGTCAACGTAAAACACATGCGGGTTGGAGAACTTAGTATTGACACAACTCTTACCAAAGAACTTTTGGAGGAAGGATTTTTGCGCGATCTTATTCGTCAAACGCAGGACTTGCGAAAAAAGCAAGGATTAACGCCCAAGGATTTTATTACGTTATTCATTCACGCCGCGTCGCAAGACTTGAAAGACCTTATCTCAAAAAATCAGACGATGATTCAAGATTCGGTTGGCGCAAAAACAATTACCTTTAAGGATTCGCTTGAAGGCGTGTCATTGAATTTCCAAGGGGAACAGGTTATAATTCGTATTGAACAGCCCGCCGATAAGACGTAGAGCACTTCTTTAATATATGCCACAAGTAAAAATTAAACAAGAAAAACGAGTAGCGAGCAGTTCAGTATCCAGGATGTTGCTCCAAGAAATTCGCATGCTCCGCCATGAGCTTAGTCTTTTAATACCAGAGGATCGGTTGGAGGATTATGCACATCCGGAACGCATTAAGAATTCGTTCCAAAACGCGCTGAAAAAATACCCTGTCCATTCATCAATCCAGAAACCGCCATTTTTTTTGACATTGGCCATCGCAAAGATATTTACCGCTGATTAAATTTTCACATGGAA
>OBEQ013057808.1_pt1 | contig 19655 bp, 15 predicted proteins | sample 1670901 | NCBI WGS metagenome assembly OBEQ01 (sample SAMEA104232315, study PRJEB22302) | groundwater metagenome | biome: forest; feature: aquifer; material: groundwater | place: USA | collected 2011-08-07 | depth 5.4 m
GCCTGATGCGCACGAGGTGTTATCTCAATATAAGAGTAGTACTGCAATTTGGGCATGATGTCGCGTGACAATATCTCGTAACAGGTCGATGAATCATCGTTCCAGTTGTCACCATCTGAGGCTTGGGCACCATAGATATTCCATTGCGAAGTCGGATAACGTTCCGTCATCACTTCCTTCATCAATTTTAGTGCGCTAGAAACAATAGTTCCGCCCGTTTCACGGGAGTAGAAAAACTCCTCCTCATCTACTTCTTTGGCGCTGGTGTGATGGCGTATAAAAACAACTTCAATCTTGTCGTAATTACGCTTGAGAAATAGGTATAGCAAGATAAAAAATCGTTTTGCAATATCCTTGGTTGCCTGGTTCATGGAGCCAGACACATCCATGATGCAAAACATCACCGCTTTTGAGGATGGCGTTGGTTGTTTTATATGGAGATTGTATTTAAGGTCGAAGGTATCCAGAAAAGGTACTTTGCCAATGCGTTCTTTCAGAAAAGCAATTTCTTCTTCCAGTAGACGAATTTTTTCTTCATCGCGGAGTTCTGGAGCGAGTGCGTTGATGTCAGCTAATTCCAATTCCAGCACTTTGAGTCTTTTGCGTTTTTTGCCGGTCAGTGCAATTCGTCGGGCATTTGCGCTTCTGAGCGAGCGCACAATATTCATTTTACCGGGCGAGCCTTCGTTACTAATACCTGCTCTGACCAATTTAAAGCTGTCGGCACCAGCGAGCTGTCTTTTAACAAGATTGGGTAATTCAAGATCTTCGAACATGAACTCCAAGAACTCTTCTTGGGATATCTGAAAAGAAAACTCGTCTATCCCCTCACCCTGATTGCTCGCTTTGCCGCCAGCGCCACCACCACTACCACTGGGTGGTCTTGCTATTTTATCGCCGCTAATAAACTCTTTGTTGCCGGGGTGAACTATGGTTTTCTCACCACCCTGGCCGTGATGGAATATCGGCTCATTAATATCTTTTGAAGGAATACTGATCTTCTCACCATGATCTATATCGGTGATGCTGCGTTTGGTAACCGCTTCAGCAACCGCTTTTTTAATGTGCGACTGATAACGTCTTAAGAAGCGCTGCCTGTTTACAGCGCTTTTATTCTTAGAGTTCAGGCGTCTATCTAAGATATAAGTCACAACGTTCAACCACTTCTATTAATGAAACCTAAATGTAGGTTATGCCATTACTGTGATTTTCTCACGCGTAAATACCATTCAGAAAGGAGGCGAACCTGCTTCTCTGTGTAACCCCGTTCAACCATCCGGGTAACGAAGTCTTGATGTTTTCTCTGATCTGAATCAGACGCTTTGGCATTGAAGGAGATCACGGGCAACAGATCTTCGGTATTGGAGAACATTTTTTTCTCAATCACTGTGCGGAGTTTTTCATAGCTACTCCACATGGGGTTCTTACCATTGTTGTTAGCACGCGCTCTGAGTACGAAATTAACAATCTCATTGCGGAAATCTTTCGGGTTACTGATACCCGCCGGTTTTTCAATTTTTTCCAACTCTTCATTGAGCGCGGCGCGGTCGAGAATTTCGCCGGTTTCAGGATCACGGAATTCTTGATCCTGAATCCAAAAGTCGGCATAAGTTACGTAACGATCGAAGATATTTTGGCCGTATTCTGAATAGGATTCCAGATAAGCCGTTTGAATCTCTTTGCCAATAAATTCAACATATCGAGGCGCGAGGTATTCCTTGATATGTGCCAGGTAGCGTTCTTGAACTTCAGGCGGAAATTGTTCCTGTTCTATCCGTTGTTCCAACACATAAAGTAGGTGCACAGGATTGGCCGCAACCTCAGTGTTATCAAAATTGAAAACTTTTGATAGTATCTTGAATGCAAAACGTGTTGAGAGACCATCCATTCCTTCGTCGACCCCGGCGGCATCCCGATACTCTTGCAGTGTTTTCGCTTTGGGATCGGTATCTTTCAGGTTTTCACCATCGTACACCCGCATCTTCGAATAGATGTTGGAGTTTTCAGGTTCTTTGATGCGCGACAGAATAGTAAACTTGGCCAGCATTTTTAGCGTATCAGGCGCACAGTGTGCATTAGCTAATGAACTATTGGCTAAAAGTTTTTCATAGATTTTTACTTCTTCGGACGCTCGTGAACAATAGGGTACTTTCACGATGTAAACTCGGTCGATAAAGGCTTCATTGTTTTTGTTGGTTTTAAACGTCGTCCATTCCGATTCGTTGGAGTGGGCAAGAATGATCCCTTCGAAAGGCAGTGCGCTCAGCCCTTCAGTACTGTTGTAATTACCTTCTTGAGTTGCTGTTAAGAGTGGGTGCAGCACTTTAATCGGTGCTTTAAACATTTCCACAAATTCGAGCAGGCCTTGGTTTGCTCGGCAGAGGCCACCAGAGAAACTGTAAGCATCGGGATCGTTTTGTGGGAACTCTTCCAGCTTGCGAATATCCACCTTGCCCACAAGAGATGAAATATCTTGGTTGTTTTCATCGCCAGGCTCAGTCTTTGATATCGCTATTTGGTCAAGAATCGAAGGGTAGAGTTTCACTACTCTGAATTGTGATACGTCACCTTTGTAGTCATGCAGGCGCTTGACTGCCCAGGGCGACATAATCGTTTTAACATAACGGCGCGGAATGCCGTAGTCTTCTTCCAGTATCTGTGAATCTTCTTCGGGGTCGAATAAACCCAAGGGAGATTCAAACACGGGCGAGCCTTTGATGGTGTAAATCGGCATTTTTTCCATCAGATGTTTGAGCTTTTCTGCCAAAGATGATTTGCCGCCACCCACTGGGCCCAATAAGTAAAGAATTTGTTTCTTTTCTTCCAGCCCTTGTGATGCATGTTTAAAGTAGGAAACGATCTGCGAAATGGCTTCTTCCATGCCGTAGAAGTCATTGAATACTTGGTATCTTTTTATGACTTTGTTGGAAAATATTCGGCTTAGCCTTGAATCAGCTGATGTGTCAACCAACTGCGGCTCACCAATTGCCAAGAGCATTCGTTCTGACGCGGTTGCATAAACAGAAGGATCTTTTTTACAAAGCTCAAGGTACTCTTGAAGGGTATATTCTTCTTCTTGAGTTGATTCGTAACGTTCTTGAAAATGGCTAAAGATACTCATGAAATTCACCTCACCTTGCTTAGACCCAGGAATAGCAGAACTATTTCCTGATTACAGTCTCACGTTTTAAATATACGCTTAAATTTGCGTTGTGAAACCAGGTAATTTTTGTAATCCCTTGTAGTTAAGAATAGCTCTAAAATAGCGATCCAGAAAAAAAATTTACGCAAAAATAACGATTTATAATTTTGATGGATTCCTGAGCATGATATTGTTTTATGGATAAACAAATAGCTGGATATAACAACGAGTTTGAGAAGCTGCGTTATTATAACGTGAAAGTAATTAACCGACCGCTTTTTAAAGAGCTCTTTCTAAGTTTAATGCAGTCTGCATTCACTCATGACTCAGCTCTGTAGCCATTCTATCCGTTAGATTGCGCCACAAGTTAAGATCTTGCGCGTTACCGGCTTTTTGTGAAACGCCGCGTTTGGCCAGCCAGAGACTTTCAGCATTGAAACTGTAAATGGGTTTCAAATCACTGCGCTCATTCGCCGGCGAAATTTGTTGAATAAGATTATCCAATATCAAGGGGATGTCAGCGGGAGACTGGTAATAGGCCAAGACCATATGCGCCTGATTCAACTCTATAGCTTTGACATAGGTGATACGAAGTTTATCGGAAGCAATTCCCAGTTCTTTTAACGTGAAATATTTAGCAATTGAGAAGTCTTCGCAGTCACCGCCATTAGTGGCAAGAAATTCAATCGGAGTCGCCCAATAATCTCGTTGTGCCCAGTGATCCTCATCGGAAACAAAAGCTACGCGATTAAAAAAATCGTTAACGAGTTGAATTTTTTCTAGCTCAGGTTTGTCTTGGCTGTTTTTAATTAATTTCTGCCATTTTATTAAGCGAATCTCAGCCGAACTGCCGTAGCGTTCTTTAATGTACTTGAGAAGATTGTCGCTTAGTCCATCATACTCTGCTGCGAAAAGGGTATTCGACAGTAATAGCGTGATAACCAGGATCAATTTTGCTAATAACTTCAACATTGCCTTACTAACAAAATATTACAGTTCTAGAGTTCACCAGTTTATGGGGGGTGAGTAAAAGGGTGCCGTTAACTTTCGAAGGTGACGGCAGCGACTTACTCATTTATTAGCACACATTTTGATTCCAAACCCGAGGGTCTATTTTTTAGCATAGTCATCGAAGCGGCTTTTAGTGCTGTAATTTGAGTGGTCAGTATTAAGAGTTCGTCTAATTTCAACATTCCATGTAAAATTCACCCGTTTGTGTACATTCGTTGCCCATAAAAAGTACACATTGGGCTAGGGAATTCTGGCTGGACCTCGTGAATTCATATAATTAATTGAGATATAAGGACATTAAAAAGGGACAACATGATTACACCCGTCATCCTCTCTGGTGGGTCAGGCACAAGAATGTGGCCTCTCTCTCGCGGTATGCACCCCAAACAATTTCTTTCTCTGGTATCTGATGAGTCGATGTTGCAAGCAACAGTAACTCGGCTTACAGGGCTGGATGTTTCAGCGCCTTTAATTGTCAGCAATCAAGAACACCGTTTTTTGGTCGCTGAGCAGATTCGCTCAATTGGTGTTAAACCGCTGGGCATTTTGCTCGAGCCTGTCGGCCGTAATACCGCACCTGCTGTGGCAGTGGCAGCTCTCCGAGCTCTGCAGGGCAATGCCGATGCGATAATTTTAGTTTTACCTGCCGATCATGTTATCCAAAATATTACTGCATTCCACCAAGCTGTGTGTCAGGCAGCGCTGGTGGCAGCCAACGGAAAATTAGTAACATTTGGGATTGTGCCCACCGCGCCGGAAACCGGTTACGGTTACATTCGCGGCGGTGCTCAGTCAGGTGACGCATTTGAGGTTGCCGAATTTGTTGAGAAGCCAGATTTGGCAACGGCAGAGCACTATGTTCGGCAAGGCTACTTCTGGAACAGTGGAATGTTTATTTTTAAAGCTTCACGTTTTATTGAAGAGCTACAAAAATACGCGCCAGAGATGCTGGACGCCTGCACAAAGGCTCTTGACGGCGCCAAAACCGATCTCGATTTTATTCGTTTAGATACCGACTCATTTATCAGCTGTCCGGAAAATTCTATTGATTATGCTGTAATGGAAAAAACCGACAGCGCCATGGTTATCCCGCTCGATGTTGGTTGGAGTGACGTGGGTTCTTGGTCGGCGCTGTGGGAAGTTCTACCGAAAGATGAATTTAATAATGCCATTTTTGGCGATGTAATTATCCACGATACCAAAGGTTCGTATCTGCATTCAGAAAATAAACTGGTTGCCGCTGTTGGTGTCGAGGATTTGGTTATTGTTGAAACCGATGACGCCGTAATGGTTGCACCCAAAAATAGAGTACAAGAAGTCAAAGAAATCGTTAACAAACTCAAGAGTCAAGGGCGCTCAGAAGCCAATTGGCATCGGAAAGTTTACCGTCCCTGGGGATATTATGATTCTGTCGACGAGGGTGATCGTCATCAGGCAAAACGTATCTGCGTGTATCCTGGCGCAAAACTATCACTGCAGATGCATCATCATCGAGCCGAACACTGGATTGTTGTTAAGGGTACGGCACTCGTGACCAAGGGCGAAGAAAAGATGCTGCTGAGCGAGAACGAATCCACCTATATTCCCTTAGGCGTAGTGCACTGTTTGGAAAATCCGGGGGTCATTCCGCTTGAGATGATTGAAGTTCAATCCGGAAGTTATCTCGGTGAGGACGATATCGTACGTTTTGAAGATAGGTATGGGCGTACTTAGGAATTTTCTAGTCACAATTCAATTAACTGAGGAAAGAAACACCGTGAGAATATTGGTCACCGGCGGCGCCGGATTTATTGGCTCAGCAGTTATTCGGCATGTGATCGAAAATACTGACAATGAAGTGATAAATCTCGACAAATTAACCTACGCTGGGAATTTAGAAACATTGAATTCGGTCGCGACGAATCCGCGTTATCAATTTGAAAAAGTTGACATCTGTGATCGTGCTGAGGTCGATCGAGTACTGAGAGAACATAAACCAGACGCAGTTATGCATCTCGCTGCCGAGTCACATGTCGATCGCTCGATAGACGGCCCCGCGGCTTTTGTTGAAACCAATGTTGTGGGGACTTTTATCTTGCTTGAAGCCTGTTTGGTTTATTGGAATCAATTGTCGACTGGCAGCAAAGATAACTTTCGTTTTCATCATATCTCGACCGACGAAGTGTATGGCACTTTAGGCAGTGAAGGTTTGTTCCGCGAAGATACGCAATACCAGCCCAATTCTCCCTATTCGGCCAGTAAGGCGGCGTCAGATCATTTTGTCCGTGCCTGGCGGGAAACCTATGGCTTGCCAACGATAATAACCAACTGCTCCAACAATTACGGTCCCTTTCATTTCCCTGAAAAACTGATACCTCTAGTTATCTTAAATGCCCTTGATGGAAAACCGCTACCGATTTACGGCAAGGGAGACCAGATTAGAGATTGGCTGTATGTCGATGATCATGCACGAGCGCTTTATCGTGTTCTCACGCAAGGAAAAATAGGCGAAACCTATAATATCGGCGGGCACAATGAAAAACAAAATATTGAAGTTGTGCATTTGATTTGTGACATTCTTACTGAGCTGGTAGAAGCAAAGCCTGCTGGCATCACATCCTTCAGGGAATTGATAACCCATGTACAAGATCGGCCTGGCCATGACAAGCGCTACGCCATAGACGCGACAAAAATAAAAAATGACCTTGGTTGGGAACCGCAAGAAACGTTTGAGAGTGGCATTAATAAAACTGTGCGCTGGTATTTGGAAAATGTGGCTTGGTGTCGACGCTTGCAGGATGGTTCTTATCAGCGGGATCGGCTGGGACTTAAGCGTTAAATGGCTGGTTGGTTATTTTAAAAGAACAGTGCAATTAATAAATCACAACGATTTAAATTAAGAGGTTAAGATGAAGGGAATAATATTGGCCGGAGGTTCGGGTACCCGATTACATCCTGTTACTCTCGCCGTGTCCAAGCAACTGCTGCCCGTTTATGATAAACCTATGGTTTATTACCCGCTTTCAACCCTGATGCTGGCCGGTATAAAAGACATACTCTTAATCTCAACCCCGCAGGATACGCCCCGCTTTGAACAGCTATTGGGAAATGGTGGGCAATGGGGAATCAATCTGCAATATGCGGTACAAGAAAACCCTGATGGTTTGGCACATGCATTTATCATAGGCAAGGAATTTATTGGCAGCGATAGTTGTGCGCTTATCCTGGGCGACAATATTTTCTTCGGTGAACATTTTTCCCAATCCTTAAAACAAGCTGCTGCTGATACCGATGGTGCCACTGTATTTGCTTATCCGGTGAAAGACCCGGAGAGATTTGGTGTGGTGGAGTTTGATGAAAATGGCGCAGCGCTAAGCTTAGAGGAGAAACCAGTTCAACCGAAGTCGCGTTATGCAGTGACTGGGCTCTATTTTTATGACAATGAAGTGGTAAAGATCGCCCATGATATTCAGCCTTCGGCAAGAGGTGAATTAGAAATTACTGATGTGAACAAGTGCTATCTTGCGCGCGGCAAATTGCGCGTGGAAATTATGGGTCGTGGCATGGCATGGTTAGACACTGGGACGCATGACTCTTTACTGGAGGCCAGCCAATTTGTACAAACTCTCGAACATCGCCAGAGTTTGAAAATCGCTTGCCCCGAAGAGGTTGCCTGGCGAATGGGCTGGATTGATTCGGAACAACTCAAAACATTAGCCAAACCCTTGGTTAAAAGTGGCTACGGCGAATACTTGATGGATTTATTACGATTTAAAGATTTGAAGTGGGATAAGTGAAAATGAACGTGATCGAGACCAATCTGCCTGGCGTCCTCATTATTGAACCAAAAGTATTTGGTGATGCGCGTGGTTTTTTTATGGAAACTTACCACGAGGCTCGATATCAAGAGTGCGGTATCAAAGAGCGATTTGTGCAAGACAATCATTCGCGATCAGCTCAGGGTGTGTTGCGCGGCTTACATCTACAAAAAACTAAACCGCAGGGAAAACTAGTCCGTGTGAGCTTAGGTGAAGTGTATGATGTTGCAGTTGACATTAATAAAAATTCATCGACCTTTGGGCAGCATGTCGGCGTAATTTTGTCTGGCGACAATCATCGCCAAATCTATGTACCGCCTGGTTATGCCCACGGTTTTGTTGTCTTGTCCGATATTGCTGATTTTCAATATAAGTGTACTGAATTCTACTGCCCAGAGGACGAAGGTGGTGTTATTTGGAATGATCCTGATATCGCTATTGCGTGGCCTATCTAAAATCCCAGACTGTCGGCAAAGGATCTGTTGCTGCCGTTCCTAAAAGACCTTTAATGCGGACAATATTCTACTAATAAATATTATTCCAATAAATATCATTGCCTAAAAATATTGAGAGCTATTCTATGATCGAGAGCGGTCCAATGAAAGTACTGGTGACTGGCGCTAATGGCCAAGTAGGGTGGGAACTCTGCCGACAGGCAGAAGAATTCGGCTTCGTGGTGTTAAAAACAGATTATCAAGAACTTGATATCACTGACGCAGTTGCGGTTACCAATTTTGTTGCGCAAGAAAAACCACAAATTATTATCAACTCCGCAGCCTACACTGCGGTTGACAAGGCTGAAGAAGAGCAAGAACGCGCTTATGCGATCAATGCGTTAGGCCCAAAAAACTTGGCTGAAGCGGCTCATTCCGCTGGGATTCCCTTGTTACATATTTCTACTGATTATGTGTTTTCAGGCAATAAATTAACGGCTTATTTTGAAGATGATGAGCCAGGTCCGCTTGGCGTGTATGGCGATACCAAACTAGCTGGCGAAAACTATGTGCAAGCAACTTTGACCCAGTATGTGACATTAAGAACCAGCTGGGTGTTTGGCATTGAGGGCGCGAACTTTGTTAAAACCATGATTCGTCTCGGCAAAGATCGCACAGAATTAAATGTAGTTGCTGATCAAAAAGGTAATCCGACTTTCGCTGGTGATATTGCGGCTGCCCTATTAAAAATTGCCAAACGCTACGAGAGTGGTCAACCGATTACCTGGGGCACCTATCATTTCAGTGGTAGAGGCACAACGACATGGCATGGCTTTGCAGAAGCAATTTTCAATGAAGCGATCTCACAAGGAGTGTTGGCGAATAAACCCCGCGTGCATGCTATCACCACAGCGCAATATCCCACACCAGCACAGCGACCAACAAATTCTGAATTGAATTGCGATCGATTTATTCAGGCATTTCCTGAGATCGGACAAATAGATTGGCAGATTGGTTTGAGCAAGGTGATTGAAAGGTTAAAGCAATAAATTTTAGCAGGACAGGCACTGGATGTGCCTGATCACATCGGGGAATTATTCATGATTTGATGGGCAATCGCAGTGAAAGTACATCTCATCGGATAAGCGCATTGCGGTGAGTTTTCCGCCCCACACACAACCGTTGTCCAAGGCATAAATATTCTGCGTGTTGCTCTGTCCTTGAAGTGATGCCCAATGACCAAATAGAATTTTGGTATCGCGTGTTTTTCGATGGGCATGGGAATACCAAGGTGCAAAGCCTAGCGGGGCGTGTTCCGGCGCCAGTTTGCATTCAAGCTCGAGTGCGCCATTTGCATCACAAAAACGCATGCGTGTTAGATAATTGGTGATGATTCGCCACCGATCCATACCTGTAAAATTTTCATTCCAGGTGCTAGGTTCGTTGCCATACATATTTTGAAAGTAATTTTTATGATTGTCAGATCGTAATACATTTTCCACTTCCCTGGCGAGAGAGATAGCCGTTTCGCGACTCCACTGTGGAGGAATCCCGGCGTGAACGAGCAGAAAATTGCTGTCAGCGTCGTAGTGATTTAGTGATTGATGACGCAACCATTCCAATAAATCGTTTTTGTCATCTGCATTAAAGATAGCATCTAAGGTGTCCTTTCTTTTAGGCGAGTTTCCCGATAGGGCTATAGCTAACAAATGCAGATCGTGATTGCCCAATACCGTCAGCGCAGCATCGCCGAGGTTTTTCACGAATCTGAGTACTTCAAGCGACTGATCACCGCGGTTAACCAAATCGCCGGTAAACCACAGGGTGTCGTGTTGTTTGTTGAAGTTGATTTTCTCGAGCAGACACAACAGTGACTGATAACAACCTTGAACATCACCAATTGCGTAAATAGCCATGTCGCCAATCTCTGCGTTTTTTAGGTTTTAGGAAGGGATTGGTCGAGCGCGTTACTGATATTCACAAAATCTTGGACCGAAAGATTTTCCGCTCTCAGGGTAGGTTCGATGCCAATGCTCTGCAATAATTCTTCGGAAGCTAGGGATTTTAACGTATTTCTGATCGTCTTGCGTCGCTGACTAAATGCCTGCCTCACCGTGTCGTTAAGAGTAGTGAGATTTGTTGCTTTAAAGGGTATCACTTTATATGGGATAAGCCGCACCACGCTTGAATCCACTTTCGGTGCTGGCCGGAAGGCGCTGGGCGGTACATCAATAAGCGCTTCAATCGCACAGAAATATTGCACCATTACACTGAGGCGACCGTAATTTTTGCAATTTGGTTCCGCCGCGAGTCTGTCGACAACTTCTTTTTGCAACATAAAATGCATATCGTAAATGAGATCGCACTGCTCGAGAATGTGAAAGATCAAGGGCGTCGAAATATTGTAGGGCAGATTGCCGACAACCCGGACAGGATTGCTTATTGATGCAACTTGGGAAAAATCAAATTTTAACGCATCGCCGGAGAATATTTTAAAGTTAGGATATTCAGCGAATTGAATTTGCAGTTTCGGAATCAGGTCGCGATCAAGTTCAATTGCCTGCAAGTTTTCACAGCTCGCCAACAGTTCCTTGGTTAATGCACCCATGCCTGGGCCTATCTCAAGTAAATTGTCGGAAGCTTTGGGATGAATCGTTCTAATGATGTTGTTAATAATCGTTGAATCATGCAAGAAGTTTTGCCCGAAACGTTTCCTCGCAATATGTTGATTCATTTTAGCCATGTTTAAAACTCAAATTATTATTTATGGAGACATGGCAAGGGCGGTCGCTATAGCCGCCTCAAAACTACCTGCATCCGCTGTGCCGCTGCCCGCGAGTTCTAATGCAGTGCCGTGATCTACCGACGTGCGAAGGATGGGGAGCCCCAGTGTTATATTTATGGCATTGCCAAATCCTTTGTATTTTAGCACCGGCAGGCCTTGGTCATGATACATTGCTAATACGGCATCAGCGCGTTGTAAATTCTTCGGCGAAAACAGCGTATCCGCAGCTAGGGGGCCAATAAGGTCGCGTCCTTTTGCCCTCTGCGCTTGCAACACGGGAATAATGACATCAATTTCTTCTCTGCCGAGGTGACCATTTTCGCCCGCATGGGGATTGAGCCCGCAGACAAAAACACAGGGCTTTTTAATCGAAAATTTATTTTCCAGATCCGTAAAGAGTATATCGATCACGTCATTTAAAACATCTTTGGTAATTGCCGCAGGTACGTCGCAGAGAGCCAGATGAGTCGTAACCAGTGCAATCCGCAAACCTTCAGTTGCCAACATCATGACGACTTGCGGAGTTGCGGTTTTTTCTGCCAGAAATTCAGTGTGTCCGCTAAAGGTGGTGCCGCTGTCGTTAATAATCCCTTTGTTTACTGGGCCTGTGACCATGGCGTGGAAAATATTTTGTTCACAACCTGTAATGGCTTTTTCTAAACAGTTTAAGACATAGGGAGCATTTAATTTATTAAGTACTCCTGGTTTTGCTTCGGTCGCTAATTCGATGGGTAATACGCAAATACTGCCGGCGATTTGCGGTCTGGGTTCAGCAAGTTCGTTAAATATATTTAACTCAATGGGTAGCCCAATTTGTTTGGCGCGTTGGCGCAAAAGTTCTGGATCAGCAAGGACAACTAATTCACAGGGATGCGATTTTTGCGCAAGTTGTATTACCAGCTCTGGACCAATGCCCGCTGGTTCACCAGGTGTTAGCGCAATACGTTTGACCTGCATCATTTAATAGGTGCCGATGAAGTGTGTTGTTGATCAATAAAAAGTTGATCAACAAAAAATTGGTGAGAAGAAATCAGCTTTTGATATCGACAAAGGATTCATCGCGCAATTCGCGAACCCAATTTTGCAATTCTTCATCAAACTTTCTTTTGTGGATAATATTTTCTGCGCGACTCCGTAGAAATTGTTCGCTCATGTCCTGGTCGCGACGGGCAATGACTTGCAAGATGTGCCAACCGAATTCGCTGCGGAATGGGTGGCTTAATTGACCCGGTTTTGAGGCGCCCATAACGGCTTCAAATTCTGGTACAAGTTGGCCTGGGCTCATCCAGCCGAGGTCGCCCCCACCCACTGCAGATCCGTGATCATCGGAAAATTCTTTGGCTAATTTTACAAAATCTTCACCTTTCTCAATTCGATCGTGCAATTCGTTAATGAGCTTCTCGGCTGCTTCAAGAGTGCGAATTTCAGTTTCTTTAATAAGGATGTGACGCACCTGGGTCTGCTCGATAACCTGTTCTGTGCCGCCGCGTTTGTCCAGCAACTTTATAATGTGATAACCGCCGCCGCTGCGAATTGGCGGGGGGACATCACCAACCTGCAAATCGGGAACCATCTGGGCAAATAACGAAGGTAGTTGGGAGGTTTTGCGCCAGCCGAGATCACCGCCTTGTAAGGCATTCTGTGCTTGTGATTTGGCGATGGCCATCTGCTGGAAATCGGCACCAGCTTGCAATTCCTTATAGAGCGCTTTGGCTTTATCCCCAATCGCATCCATGTCTTCGGCTTTGGCCGCGATAGGGAAGGGCAGAAGAATGTGCGCTACGCGAAATTCCGCTGAGGTGCTAAATTTGCCCTCTTCTGAATTGAGAAAATTATCGATCTCTTGGTCGGTGACTTTAACCCGGCTATTAATTGATCCCTGCTGCACTTTTGAGATGATAAGTTCATCGCGAATTTGGTCCCGTGTTTTTAAATAGCTCAAACCCTGCTTTTCCAGTTCTGCTTTGAACTGTTGTATGGTGAGCCCATTTTGTTTTGCGATATTATTCATCGCGTAATTCAGTTCGTTGTCGTCGATTCGAACGCCAGCTTTTTTGCCGCGCTGGAGTTGCAAGTTCTCGAGGATCAAGCGTTCGAGCACTTGCTGTGCCAGTACATCCTCGGGTGGGGGTTGTGTATTATTTTGTTGGATTTGTTCATACACCAATTTCATGCGGCTATTGAGCTCGCTCTGTAAAATCACATCATTTTCTGCAATGGCAATAATGCGATCGATTGGTTTGAGTTCTTCGGCTTGGACAATGGGTATTGCCGTCGCAATTAAACTAGCTAATAGCAAGGTCTTGATAAATTTTTGCGTCATTTTATTGATCATTGAGTTCTCTTTGTTTATAGCCAACAATGTAATCCTCTAATGCACCGCCTACACCACCGCCGGCACCTGCCAATCCTTTGAACTGAAAGCTGAAGAAAACCCCATTATCATAGTCGCTTACCAGTTCATTGGATGTTCTGTCATCTAGCTCTCTTCTGGCGAAAAACTGAACCTTCCAACAGCAATCGTTGTATTCTACGCCAGAAATCAGATCCAGCGAACGATGATGGGTTAAATCATAGTTCCAGCGATTGATTAGTGCCCAGTTATTCTTGATAGGTAAGACAAACGAGAAGTCCGCTTGTTCCAAATCGTCATTGACAAGTGTTGAGGGCGGAGCTGCACAACGCTCACTTGGTAACATAACGTCTCCCACACTATCAAAACAAAACATGTTGTTAATGGGATAATTTGCTTGAAAGTAATCTGGATCAATCGGTATTCCGTCGATATTGGCTATTGCTCCTGAGCTTATCTCACTTCGATCGAGAACTTCGCGGACAGCCCATTTTTTGCCTATGAGCACATTTTCTGATTCAGATTCCGTAGTTGCTAGGATAGAACGAGTAAACTGGTAACCTATGTTAACGATGAGATGATGTTCAAAGTCATAGCGGACATCAATCCGAGTTTTATCCATTTGATCTTCGCGACTGTCCCAGACTAAGCTGGTGTTTGTGGTTAATTGCTCTGTTATCGGTGCCCAAAGTTCAGCTGCTAGGGGTGAAGTGCTGACATCGCTCGCTTCTTCGATAATAGAAGTACTTTGATCTGCAAAGTTAACACTCGCAAGTGCAACTTTTCTATCTTGCAGGTGGTAGATTTGCCCGATGCTTGCGCGTAAGCGCTCTTTGCCGGTCGATTGCGCCACAACCCTACTCGTTAAACTTAACGCAACTCTGTTTTCGTCACCGATTCGATCGTAGCCGTTGTATCGATTATGTCGAAATAACGAGGCATAACTGAATGGCTGCAATGCAGTATCAAATAACGGAATTTTATCTTGATTCTCATAACCATTGTAGAGATAAAACAATCGCGGTTCTAACGTCTGTAAATAACGAGAGTTGTTTAGGGACATTTCTCTTTCGAGGAATAGCCCCGCATCCAGACTGGCAGAAGGAATTGTGCGTGCGGGATAGGCATCGGTATTAATGGTCGCGGTAGTCTCTAAATAAGGACGTTCAAGATCATAATTGGTCTGATAGATTTTTAACATGGGGGTAAAGAATCCAGCTGTCCACTCATGGGGCCAACTCAGCGTTGGTTCGGCATGTATTCTTTGGCCATCCACTTTGTATTGTGGAAACATAATTTCATTGAAAGAGTTTTCATGATTAAAGTGGCTGTAGATGGCGACGAAATCAAACGTTAACAAGGTGTCCTTATCTTGCTGATAACTTTCTAACACTACTTCAGGCAGTAATTTATAAGGTGCTTCAATATCCCTTGCGATGACTTGGTACTCTTCAAATTTCGTCGCTAGTGACCAGTCTGCAAATTTGTAATTCAGCTCAGCCATCTTCTTCAATGCAGTTTTTTTCTTTACATCAAGCGCGGTCACGCTGAGATCTCTGAAATAGTTGTCATCGCTGACAACCGTATAATCAATCTGTGTGCCCCAGGGTTGATTCAAACCACCGAGTTGATCCATGGTAAATAGCCATCGATCTCTATTTTCGTCATTGGCCGACGTGGGAACGTTGTTTTCATTTGCAACTGGGTCGGTGTGTAAATAGGTCGCACCAACAGCGAATGTTTGATAGGTATCGAGATAACGAACTTCGCCTTCATTCATATAGCCGCGATCATTCATATAACGCGGTGTATAGGTCGCATCGTAGTTTGGCGCGAGGTTGAAATAATAGGGTATGGCGAAATCTATTCCGTTGTTGGAAGTGCTGCCAATGGTTGGGAACAATAAACCAGAGTGGCGTTGGCCATCGATAGGAAATTTCAAATAGGGTGCATATAGGATAGGTACATCCTTTACCTTAAGGCGCACGTGTTTTGCTGTTCCATAGCCAGTGTTGTTATCGAGTTCTAATGAACTGGTTTGCAGATTCCATATGGGGTCTTGTGGAGAACATCGAGTGTAGTAACCATCTTCAAGAATAAAGCGGTTATCTGCGGTTTTTTCAATGACGCTTGCACCACCTCTGACACCCGTTTTATGTATCAAATAACTACCATCATGTAAGATGGCAGATCCGGCGTTGAGATCAATAGTTGCATCATGCCCTATTAAATATAGGCCCGGTTCGCGAAATTCTATATTTCCCTTAATTTCAGCACTATTGCGGCTTTTATAATACAAAATATTCTCAGCGGAAACGCTGCGATAACCTTGATTGAGTTGAACCTCGCCAGATAAATGCGCTGTATTATCTTTATCAACCGCGATATGGTCGCTATGCAATACAATATGTGATTGTTCAGGATTTTTAGTTGCTTCAGGCGCTGAATTAAAAGGTTCTAAATAGGCGCCGTCACAGCTACGGCGAATATTTTTAGCTTGTTCTGCTGTGAGATCATCAAATGGCACCCAATCCAAGCGATAGTTTCGTTTGCTCTGCTCTTTGGTCTGGTGGGTTGGACTGCCGCGCAATTCCTCAGGCCATTCACAGCTTTCTAAATTGCCAGCATTAATCTTATCTTTTGCAATGGACGGTATCAGCGGGGCTGGATTGAAACTTTCTTCAACCGCTTGAGCGCGCGAGATCAAATCAAACAATGCGATACTCATCACCATCAAAATGATTTTGATTGATGCGCGTAAGATTTTGGACACCCACAGCAGAGTCATCAAGTAACCTAAAAAATTGCACGTATAACGGAGCGAGCCCAAATACAGATCTCTTTAAATAGCTGTTAGTGCCAACTGTTGCGTTTTTACTAAGGAGTGTGAAAGTATTCAGTTTGCGTAAAGCCCCCGCGCAAATCTCACTAGCGCTAAGACCGTGAATAATAAAACATAGCTGTACTCAGGGCTAGCTAAATAGAGCTGGTAAAATTGTGTAACTCAAAAGGAATGAAAGATATGCAAGATCAGCGCAGGGATGAGCTTAGGCAATGGGTTCTTAGATATGCTGATGAGCAAAATATAAACATAGACGATGATTTTTCCTTTGAACCTTTAAGCGGCGACGCAAGTTTTCGTCGCTATTTTCGGGTTCAATTTTCGGCGACTAGCTTGTTAGCGGTTGATGCCCCGCCGGATGCCGAAGATTCACTGGCCTTCGTGAAAATCGCTAGTTTGTTGCGTGATAATGGCGTCAAAGTTCCCGCTATTTTTGCCGTTGATTACCAACAGGGTTTTTTATTGGTCACGGATTTTGGTGATCAGCTTTATGAAAAGCTCCTTGCATCATCCACTATCAATGAACTTTACTTTGAAGCGCTACGCGTATTGGTAAAGATGCAGTCTATTCCAAGTATTGCGGATCGGCTGCCAACCTATGATGAAGAGTTGTTGCAGACGGAATTAGCGCACTTTCCACGCTGGTTCTATCAAGAATTATTAGGCAAATCGCTCAACGTAAAAGATAAATTGATAATAAAAGAGTTTGATACTGTTTTACTAACGACAATCTTGCAGCAGCCCTATGTTTTTGTGCATCGCGATTACCATTGCCGCAATCTGCTCCTTACCAATTTGAGCGAAGCTGCAGTGATTGATTTCCAGGGCGCGACCTGTGGCCCCATAACGTATGATTTAGTCTCTCTATTGAAGGATTGTTACGTAAAATGGCCAGATCCATTTATTCAACAATCAATAGATTACTATCTGCTTGAAGCGGAAAAATTCGGTGTATTATCCAATATCGATAGAGAATTATTTATTGCTGGTTTGATTTTACCGGCTTGCAACGCCATATAAAAGTGTTAGGCATTTTTGCTCGATTGAATTGCCGCGATGGCAAGAGTCGTTATCTGGGTTACTTAACTTTGGTCATAGATTATGTTCGCTCAGCGTTGGATAAATACGCTGAGTTAAGCACGTTTTCACAGTGGTTCGAGCACAATGTTGTCAGTGAATTGCAACACTGTGCATGGTATCAACAAAAGGAAATAATACCATGAAGGCGATGATTTTGGCTGCAGGCCGAGGTGAGCGAATGATGCCGCTTACGGCAACCTGTCCGAAACCCCTGCTCAAAGTGGATCGCAAACCTCTTATTCAACATCAAATAGAAAAACTGGCCGCTGCCAGTATTACGGAAATTATTATTAATACCAGTTATCTCGGCGAGCAAATCCAGACATTTCTTGGCGATGGCAGTCAATTCAATGCGTCGATCACCTTTTCTCAAGAAGATGAAATATTGGAAACCGGCGGCGGCATCGAAAAAATTCTGCCGTTTATGGAAGGCCAGCCTTTTGTTGTTGTAAATGGTGATGTATGGACTGATCTAGATTACCAGCAAATGCAGCGATATTGTTTATCGAGTGACAAGGCGGCGCATCTGATATTGATTGACAATCCTGCGCACAACTCTGTAGGTGACTTTAGCATTTCAGCTGACAATTTATTGTTGGAGCCTAATGGCGAAACCTATACTTATAGTGGCTTGGGAATCTTTTCTGAAAAGTTATTTGCTGGCTACCTTAAATCATCAGCCAAGTATCCACTCTTGCCTCTCCTTAAGCGAGGCATTCAAAATAAAACCATTACGGCGGAACATTACAGCGGATTTTGGATGGATGTCGGTACGCCTGAACGCCTAGCGCAATTAGAAACATATTTAGCTTTTAACAAGAAAAAGAAAAATTAACCGTAGATTTATTCGGGTTCTGCCGTAACTTCGTTAGGATCTCGATTCGGTCTAATCATGCCTTTTGCATTTAGGGCGAGCCATGAGCGGATTCTCTCGGCAAATCCCGAACCATTCTGCTTTAGAAGCGGAGATGTCTCTGGTACGCTGATTTGTCTATAAGATTTAAATCTATTTTTATTAATTGTGGCTTGCCGTGATTTTTGTTGAGATGTGAACTCCAATTTTCTTCCTACATAGACATCCAGAATGGGCATGTCAGGGATTAAATTAGAACTGACGTAGAAAAGTTTTTGGGGTGAGGTATTAAGATTATTTAATATGATCAAACCTTGTAGAGAATTTAATGTGCCTATTTCATGGTTTTTTAAATGGTCCGAAATGAAGTTGTAGGTTGTTTCGGCTGTATTGTCGATAGTTAATAATACTACATTATAGATCCCCATTTTCTGAAAGAAATCTGTTGCGGCTTTTAAACGAGCCATGTTTTGTGGAGTATTTTCTTCTTGGTCTTTGATAGGCGCATTTTGCACGCCATTTTCTTCTTGTGTTAGTTCTCCTAAATTTACGGCGGGGGCTGCATTATTAGCATCCGGGAGATTTTCTGGGCTTGAAGTTTTTGCACTTTCATCCGCTGTTGTGGGGGCGGCATCATCTTCCTTTTTTGAATCATTGGCATTTTTATCGTCAGCAGATGCTTGTGCCATAGTTTCATTTTTTAGTGCGTCCAGAAATCCAGGACGTTTTTTAGATAACTTTACGGGAATTGCCAATGTATGCCACCCGTAATTGGGCAACGCATTATTCAGTTCGTTGATGGCGGGTGATTGGCTGTCATAATTTTCCATATTATAAATTATTAACACTGCGCCAGAGGGGATGCCCGTACTGTCGGCATAGTAGATACCAAGAAACTTTTCCTGATTATCCTGGAGCCATGTGGTGTTTTCCTCGGCGAGGTACGAACTAATTAAATGCATTTTTTGCAATTCAATATTTTTCAGTTTGGGCTTTTCAACTGGAGGTTTTTTTTCAGTGTCAGCCTCACTTTTTTTATCTTTTTTATTCTTATCTTTATCTTCTGTCTTGCTGGTGTTTGTGGTCGATTTATTTTCTGTCGCGGTGGCGTAGAAGGAGTAGGCCATTAACAACACAGTAATGAGCGTGAAAAACATACAGAGAAAGCCTCTGCGTAGTTCTTGAAAAGTACTTTTTTTGCGCTGCATCCGAAAAGATTTCCGTTTTTTAACGTCCACTTGCATTCTCTTATCAATAGTAGCGCAAAATCCCTGAAATACGGCTTGCAAGGCTAAAGTGAATGCGTATAATGCGCCACTCATTTGGCGGTACCCGAGCGGTGCTGCGGTTATTTAACA
>OBEQ010034709.1_pt1 | contig 19651 bp, 20 predicted proteins | sample 1670901 | NCBI WGS metagenome assembly OBEQ01 (sample SAMEA104232315, study PRJEB22302) | groundwater metagenome | biome: forest; feature: aquifer; material: groundwater | place: USA | collected 2011-08-07 | depth 5.4 m
CTCGGTTGCTCCCCACCTGCCCTCGCGGGCACGCAGTTACCGGGCCTTCTCGGCCGAACGACCTAATTAACCGGATGAGACTTTCACTCATGGATTGTTGGTTTCGGAATCGCACCCACGGATTGCCCGGATGCCACGGATCAGGACGATCGATCCCACAAACCCGGAGTTGTTTTACCACTAATGGATTCCTCAACGAAGGAATCCTTAAACGTGTGTATCGACTAATCCTCGATACCGATTGGCTTTGGTGCCTGCTGATCGCAGGCGGATTTCCCTGTCTGCGATCAGCAGGCCCCCCGGAACCAATCGGCGGCGACGATCAGTCGCCGCGCACTTTCAAGGATTCCTCCGTTGAGGAATCCATTAGTGGTTAAAAACACTCTGGTGCCTTGTGCCTTTTCCCTGCGCGACACGGGACTGTCAGCGGCTCCTCCGCGCCCCAATGACCGGTCACAGACCGGTCCTACTGCCCGGCCAAACCTTGACGCCCGTCAAGGCGGCGCGGGCGGCTTTGCGCTATAACTGGGCCATGCCCCCGCCTGCGGTCACCTTTTCCCCCAACCTCCGGTTCACTCCGGAGTCCGCAGCGGCGCACCCGGTTTCCCTCGCCCGGTCGGACGGAATGTGGCCCGCGCGGGGCTGGTTCCTCCTCGCCGTCGGCAGCCTCGTGCTCGCGGGTGTGCTCTCGCTCATGCTGGTCCTCGGCCGGCTGCCGTTCCTCGCCCCGCTGTTCACCGATCCGCTGTTTTTCAAGCGCGCCCTCGTCGTCCACGTCGACCTGGCGATCGTCGTGTGGTTCCAAGCCGGCACCCTCGCCTTCCTCGCCCTGGCGCTGGGACCACGCCTGCATCGCGGGATGTCGGCGATATCGCTCGCGCTGGCTGGCGCCGGCGTCGCCGGTCTGTTGGTCGGCGCGCTGATGCCCGGAGCGCAACCCGTCCTTTCCAACTACGTGCCGGTGATCGACCACCCGGTGTTTTTCGCTGGCCTGGTCTCGTGGTTTGCCGGCGCAGGCCTGTTTTTTGCGTTGGCGCTGGCCACTCCGGCCCGCACCGACGGCAAGGCTTTGAATGCCGATACGGTGATCGCCCTGCGCGCCTCGGCCGCCGCCAATCTGCTGGCCATCGCGACCTTCCTCGGCGCCTGGCAGACAACCCCCGACGCCGTGCCCTCGGTTTACTATGAACTCGTTTTCTGGGGTGGCGGACATGTGCTGCAGGCGGCCAATGTTGCGGCCATGCTCGCGCTGTGGCTGCACTTGCTGCACCGCTGGACGGGCCGCGCCGCGCTGTCGCCAACCGTGGTCACCGCGCTGCTCGGCGCGCTCGTGCTGCCACAGGCCGTCATGCCCGTGCTGGCCTTCGGCGGCACGACGGCCACGAGTTATTTCTCGATGGCGACGCACCTGATGCGCTGGACCCTCTTCCCGGTGGTGCTAGTCGTGCTGGGCGCGGCTGCGGTTCACGTTTGGCGGAGCCGGGCGGGGCTGGACTGGCGCGACTACCGTTGCGTCGGGCTCGCGGGCAGCGCCGCGCTGACGGTGTTGGGTTTCGTCCTCGGCGCGCTGATCCGCGGGTCGAGCACCCTCGTTCCGGGTCACTATCACTGCGCCATCGGCGCGGTGACGATCGCGCTGATGGCTGCGGCCTATGATTTCTGCACCGCCGTGGCGCCGGCCGGTCTCGCGCCCGCGCATCCGCGCCGCGCCCGGCTGCAGCTGCTGCTCTTCGGCGCCGGACAGGCGGTCTTCGGCCTCGGTTTCGCGCTGGCCGGAGCCTACGGCATGGGACGCAAGCAATACGGCACCGAACAGCACGTCCGCTCCCTCGGCGAATACTTCGGCCTGAGCGTCATGGGCCTCGGTGGCCTGGCCGCGGTCGCCGGCGGGATCTTTTTCCTCGTGGTGATGCTGCGCGCCATCGGCGCGTGGCGGCGTTCCGCAACCCAACCGGGATGACATCCGGAATGAAACTGACTCCAGCCAGGTGTAGGTCGGGCTTTATGCCCGACAATCAACCGCGGCATGTCGGGCATAAAGCCCGACCTACAACGGCAGCGAGCGTCAGCCCCATCCGGGCAGTCACCGCGGCTCACCCCGCCCAATCTTCATGAACAACGAACCCAAAATCCACCCCTGGCAGAAGGTCCTCGATAACCCCTGGCTCCTCCTCGTCCTCGGCGTCGTCATCCCGATCCTTTCCTACACCGCGTGGGGCTGGGTCGAACTCCTGCTCACCAAACCGTCCCTGCTGCCCTGATCCCACCCATGAGCCTCCGCCCCCTTACCGCCCCCTGGTTCCACGGCCCCGCCGGCCACGAGAAAATCTGGCTCGGTTGCGCCCTCCTCTGGTGTTTCGTGATGTCGCTGATGATGCCTTACTGGCATTTCCGCGGCAAACAGAACAGCAGCGGCGAGGCCTACACGGTCGCGCCCGCCGACTACCTCGCCCGCACGGAGAAGTTCGTCGCCTCCAACCGCGTCGGCACCTACAAGAACCCGAGCACCGCCAACGCGATGATGCAGGAGCTGCCCCTCGTCGAGCCCCCGGCCGGCGGCGACGCCTACCTGATCGGCCGCATGTGGTCGTGGTATCCCGCGCTGCGCCTCCGCATGGGCGAGACCTACCGGCTGCACCTCTCCTCGCTCGACCTGCAGCACGGCTTCTCGCTGCAGCCGCTCAACATGAATTTCCAGGTGCTGCCGGGCTACGACCATGTGCTCACCCTCACCCCGACCTCGAAGGGCGAGTTCACCATCGTCTGCAATGAATTCTGCGGCATCGGCCACCACGCCATGTCCGGGAAAATCTTCGTCGAATAACCGCCATGTCCACCCCCTCCCATTCCCTGACCGCCCCGGGCACTCCCGGACGCGTGTGCGGCACCACCGGCCTGAGCGTCTGCCTCGACGCCCAGCGCTTCATCAAGCTCAACGCCGTCGCCGGCATTGTCTTCCTGCTGCTCGGCGGCATCGCGGCGCTGCTGCTGGCGCTCACCCGCTGGCAGACCGTGCACCTCCTGCCGGTCGACTGGTTCTACCGCATCCTGACCTTCCACGGCATCAACATGCTGATCCTGTGGATCCTCTTCTTCGAGGTCGCCATCCTCTACTTCGCCTGCACGACGCCGCTCAACGCCCGGCTCTTCTCGAAGAAGGTCGCTTGGGTGTCGTTCGGCCTGATGCTGACCGGCGCGATCATGGTGGATTACATCATTCTCGCCGGCCAGGCCGACGTGATGATGACGTCCTACCTGCCGCTGGTCGCGCATCCGCTCTTCTACCTCGGCATCATCCTCGTCGCGGTCGGCACGCTCGTCGGCGTGTTCAACTTCTTCGCCACGCTCTATGTGGCCAGGCGAGACCAGGCCTACACCGGCACGATGCCGATCGTGACCTTCGGCGCGCTCGCCGCCGCCATCATTGCCGTCGTGACGTTGCTGCACGGCGCGGTGGTGATGATCCCGACCTTCACCTACTCGATGGGCTGGACGGCCCAGCCGGACCCGGCGTGGTATCGGCTCATTTGGTGGGGCCTCGGCCACCAGTCGCAGCAGGTCAATGTCTGCGCCATGGTCGCCGTCTGGTATCTGCTCTCGCACATCGTCGTCGGCGCCCGCCCGATCAACGAGGCGGTCTGCCGCACGGCCTTCGTGCTCTACATCCTCTTCATCAACCTCGCCTCGGCGCACCATCTGCTGGTCGATCCGGGCGTCAGCTCCGCCTGGAAGATCTGGAACACCTCCTACGCCATGTATCTGGCGGTGCTCGCGTCGATGGTCCACGGCTTCACCGTGCCGGCGGGCGTCGAGCTCGCGATGCGGGAAAAAGGCTACACCCGCGGCATCTTCGGCTGGGTGACGGCGCTGCCCTGGAAAAACCCGGCTCTCTCCGCCACCGTCCTGTCATTGGTGATCTTCGGCTTCCTCGGCGGCATCACCGGCGTCACCCTCGGCACGCAGCAGATCAACATCATTGCGCACAATACACTGCGCATCCCCGGCCATTTCCACGTCACCGTGGTCGGCGGCACGACCCTGGCGTTCATGGGTCTCGCCTACTACGTGATCCCGCTGATTTTCCAGCGCGACTTCATCTGGCGGCGACTCGCCCGGATCCAACCCTGGCTTTTCGGCCTCGGCATCACGCTCCTCTCCTTCGGCATGTCGTTCGCCGGCTCGATGGGCGTCTCGCGCCGCAGCTGGGACATCGACGCGCAGGGTGTCTACGGTCCGGCGGCGCATCTCTGGCTCGGCGTGCTGGGCATCGGCGGCGTGCTCGCCTTCCTCGGCCTGCTCACCTTCGCGCTGCTCTGCGTCGGCACGCTGATCTTCGGCAAAAAAATCGAAAACCGCGCCATGGCCGATTGGGGCACCCCCCCGGCGCTCGCCGGCAGCCAGCCCGGCTCGCTCGCCCACGACCATTACGCCACCAAGGGCACGATCGTCCTCACCCTCGTCTTCCTCGCGTGCTTCGCGGTCTACTACTTCGCCAACTGGAAGGCGCTCGCCGACGTCTGGCCGGTGCGGTGAAGCGCTCTTCTGTAGGGCCGGCGCTTGTCGCCGGGCCGCACGCTGCGGCCTGCCGACAAGCGGCAGCCCTATAAAATTGAACCAACTCCCATGGCCGCTCCCACCCACGCACCCGCTCCCGCCGTCTTCCCTGCGCCTGTCCACGTCGATTCGCCGGGTGAGCGCTTCCTGACCGGACCCGGGCTGCTGGTTTTCCTGTTCACCGCGCTCGCGGCTTACGAAGGATTCCTGTTGCTCACTATCTTCGGTCCGACCGAAGGCGGCCTGGTCGGCGACTTCGTGCGCGACTTCCAGCTCTGGTGCTATCGCGGCGATCCCCGCACCGGCGGCATCTCCTGGCTGGCCGTCTCGGTAATGATGCTCGAACCGGTCTTCATCGTCGCAGTGACGGCGCTGCTCTGGCGCAGGGTCTTCATGCAGCTCCGGCACCCGGGCATCTGGCGGGCCCACGCCCGCGCCGCCGCCACCGGTTTAGGCGTGATCACGGCCTGCGTCGCCGGCCTGGTGATCTACGCCCGCGCTGACGCAGCCCGCGCCCAGATTGTCCCCGCTTTCCCCGGCGAACGCATCCGCGTTCGGCTCGACCTTCCGGAAACACCATTCATCGACCAGAAAGGAGCCGCTTTCCGTTTCGCCGACCTGCGCGGCCGCGTGGTACTCGTCACCGGCGTCTACGCCGCCTGCTCGACCGCGTGTCCCGAGATTTTCCTCGAGGTCCAAAAAATCCTCGGCGAATTGCCCGCCGCCGAGCGCGCGGGCCTGAGCGTCGTGGCGCTCTCGCTCAATCCGGAATACGAGACCGCCGAGCTGATGAATCTCGTGGCCGAGGGACGCGGCTTCACCCATCCGGAGTTCCGCTACGTCAACGGCGAGAAGCCGGCCGAAATGCACGATGTGCTCACACGGCTGCAATTCTCCGCCACGCGCAACCCGCAGACCGGCGTCATCGATCACGCCAACCTCTTCCTCCTCGTCGACCGCTCCGGGCACATCGCCTACCGTTTCACCCTGGACGCACGCCACCGCGCGTGGCTCCGCGAAGGCCTGCGGCAACTCCTGGCTGAATCCCATGCCCCCGTTGCCGACCAGTAAAGCCTGCCGGCCACAACTATTCCGGCCCCGAGCCGTAAGTAGTCTAATAGACTACTTACGGCTCGGGGTTGCATGGGTGGAATGAGGCCTGAAGATGCATCCCCCTCCTGAGCCGGACTGTGAGGCGCTGGCGGACACGCTGGGTCCGTCGGCCCAGCGGCCGGGATCCGCGCCGCCTCCGTCGCCGGTGCGCGGCGCGCGCGTGCACGCCGCGGGCGATGCGCTGCTGACGCGCGCCGACACCCTGCTGGAGCGCTGGCTGCCGCGCGCGGTCAACCCGCTGGCCCACCTCGGGCCCGCGGCCAACGCCATGCTGATGCTCGCGACGCTGTCGGGCGTGCTGCTGCTCATCTGGTATTCCCCGAGCGTGCAGTCGGCCTGGCAGTCCCTCGCCGGCCTGGGTCCGCGGTCGGCCGGCGGCCTCATGCGCAGCGTGCACCGCTACTCCTCCGACCTCACCATGCTGCTCGTGCTGGCGCACGCCGCGCGCACCTTTCTGGCGAGGAAGTTCGCCGACGCGCGCTGGCTCGCCTGGGTGAGCGGCCTCGCGCTGCTCGGCCTGGTCTGGTTCATCGGGTGGACGGGCTACTGGCTGGTGTGGGATGTGCGCGCCCAATTGCTCGCGGTCGACACGATGAAGGCGGTCGACGTGCTGCCCATCTTTGGCGAACCGATGCTGCGATTGTTCACTTCGGACCAGACGGTGCCGTCGCTGCTTTTCTTCGTGGTGTTCTTCCTGCACATGGTGCTGCCGCTCGGCATCGCCGGCGGCCTGTGCCTGCACCTCGCGCGCCTGAGCCGGTCGCGCCTGCTGCCCGACTGGCGGCTCAGCGCGTGGCTCGCCGGCGCCGTGGTGGCGGCCGCCCTCCTCCACCCGGCGACGAATGCGGCGGTCGCGCAGATGGCCGTGAAACCCGCGGCGCTGACCATGGACTGGTGGTTCCTCTGGCCGCTGGCAGTGACGGCGCGCCTGTCGGGCGGCGGGCTTTGGCTGGCCGTCTTCCTCGCCGCCACCGGGCTGGCGACCGTGCCGTGGTGGCTGGCGCGCCGGCGGCCGCGTCCCGTCTTTCAGGCCACCGTCAATGTCTCGCGCTGTTTCTCCTGCACGCTCTGCTCGCATGACTGTCCGTTCGGCGCGATCACGATGGTGCCGCGCACCGACGGCAAGCCGTTCCCCTCGCAGGCGCAGATCGATCCCGACCGCTGCATCGGCTGCGGCATATGCGCCGGGGCGTGCGACACGCAGGGCATCGGTCTCGCCTGGTTCGACGCCCAGCAAGTCACCCGGGAGCTGGAGGCCTTCGTCGTCGCGGAAACCACGCGCGGAGCGCCGCCGGCCCTGGCCTTGGTTTGCGCGCAATCGGACGGCGGCTGGGAGCTGTTCGACCAGGTGGCGTGGGCGCGGCGGCTGCCGGGCTATTCCGTCCGACCGATCCCTTGCGTCGGCTGGGTGGAACCCAAGCTGGTCGAGCGTCTTATTGCCAGGGGTGCCGCCGCCGTGCTGATCGTCGGCTGCGGCTCGAGCGAGCCCTTCGCCAAGGAGGGCAATCGCTGGCTGCCGGCCCGGCTGAATGGCTCGCGCGAACCCGCCTTCCGGCCCAATCGCGCCGACCCGCGCAAGGTCGCACACGTCAACTTCGACCCGCTGCGTCCGCACCTGCTGACCGCGGCGGCCGCGCGGTTGCGGCAGTTGCAACCCGCCGCGGAGCCGGCCGGACGCGGCTGGCTCCAACCCTGGGTCGCCGGCCTGATGCTGACCGCCCTCGGGCTGGCGGCGCTGCTCGGTGCCAGCGACGCTCCCTTCCGCAATCCGGCGCCGGCCGGGCCGGAATTCGTGTTCACCTTTCGCGCCCATGGCGAATGGCTTTCCGGCGACGCCGCGGTTCAGTCCGATCCGGCGCTGGAAAAGCGTCCGGTGCACATGCGCAACGCCCAGCCCGCCCGGCGGACGCGTTCACCCGTGATCGTGCGGGTCGACGTGGACGGTCTCGCCCAGGAGCACATCTACCGGCCCAAGGGATTCAAGTCGGACGGCGCGTCCGTCGGCGAGTTGCGGGTGCCGCTGGCGCCGGGCCGTCACCACATCAGCGTCAGCGTCGCCAGCCGTCGTGACCCCGACGCTCCCCGCCAGACCTGGTCCGCCGAGGTCGACGCGCGGCCGGGCCGGCTCGCGGTGCTTTCCCTCGACGGCAACCACGGTTTTGAATTTGCTCCCTGAGCCACGCGCCGCGGGCTGTTGCCGATCCGCTTGACCTGCATCAAGGCGTGGCCCGCTTCTTCGGGTTATCTTTCACCCATCCCACCCGCACATGAAAACCACCGCTTTCAGGATCTTTGACGTCCGTCCCAATCTCGCCCGGGGCGAGGAACCTCTCCCGCTCATCCGGCGCCGCGTGGACGCGCTCAAGCCGGGCGAGGGCGTGACCATCGTCGCGCCCTTCATGCCTGCGCCGCTGATCGAGCTGCTCAAGAGCGAGGGCTTCCAATCCACCCTGGAGCACCGGCACGACGGAGCCTGGGCCGTAAATTTCTGGAAAGAATAGGCCGCAATGATCACCTATCATCTGCTGCTCAGCCTGCCCGTGCTCGGCGCCCACATCATGGCGGTGACCGGGCTAGGCACCCTGTTTGTGCTCGCCGGCGCCAGCCTCCGGCTCGGCGGCTTCCCCTTCTCTTCCTGATCCGCCATGTCCTCCTCCGCCCTCCTTCCCACCGACACCGCCGGCGTATGCCCGCTGCTGGTTCCCGCGCCCAGCGTGGCGCACGGCATCGTCAGCCAGGCGGTGCTGACCGCGCCCGGCCTGCGGGTGACGCTGCTGCATTTCGCCGCCGGGCAGGAACTCTCCGAGCACACCAGCACGGCCCGCGCTCTGGTGCAGGTGATCTCCGGCAGCGGTGACTTCACCTTTCACGGCCAGACGCGCCTGCTCCAGACGGGCGACCTGTTGCACTTGCCGCCGAAGCTGCCGCACGCCGTGCGCGCGGTGGAGGACATGACGATGCTGCTGACGCAGGTGAAGTAGGCGGGGAGCGGGACCCTGGTTTCCCGTAGGGGCGCAGTCTTGCTGCGCCCACAGGTGCGGCGTCAGGTTCGAGGGCGCAGCGAGACTGCGCCCCTACGGTTCACTCGATAATTGCAGCGGGATCAGCGATCCCGCCCTCAGCCGCTCTACCCCGCGTGGTGCGGCGAGGCGGCTTTCTTCGACTGGAACACGCCTTCCAGCGACGCGATGTCACGGCGGGCGATCTTGTGCATGACGTGCCGCAGGTGCGCGACATCGGCATCGCGTTCCCTGGGGTCGAGATGGGGCGCGCCGGCCTGGGCGAGAATGAGGGCTTCCAACAACGCCTGCTCGCCCGCCACAAAATAGGCCCCCAGCGGATTCTTGTCGCACGGGCCCGCGGACGGCGTGGGATGGCGCGGAGCATGCGTTTCCTGCAGCGCCGTGAAGACCTCGTTGAGCGTCTGGTCGAAGAGGTAGACCAAGGTGTCGGGATTCGCGAGGGGCGTGTTCACCTTTTCGATGCGCAGGAAAGTCTCCCACCGGGCCCGGATCTGGGCACGGCGGGCGCGCAACGTGCGAATGAAGGCCTCTTGCATAACGGCCCAGTATGGCGGCTTCGCTACGCTTCAGCTCCGCATTTCTTGAATAAGAGAAGGCATCCATTGCGATTAGCGCCACTCTGCCGGATTTCGGGTGGCGGGTGCTTTCGCCCGAGAATTCCAGCCGGGCGCGCCCTGCCATGCTGGCTGACAGCCAGGATCCCCGAACCAGCTCAGCCTGAGCCGCACGAAGCGGTAGCCGAACGCGTGAGCGTTTGGCCGCGCCGTCATCAGCCTTCGCCAGGGCTACGGCCGACAGGCCGGCGCAGCTACACAGGGAAAGCAATCCCGGACGGCCGCGGCGTTGGATTAAGTGGCGCGCTACTTTCCGCCCCGGCTGCCGGCCAGCATCGGGGTGCGGAGCCGGCCCCCTACGCCAGCTCGCACGCGCCGCCGGCGCAGGCCACGACTTCCTTCAGGGCAGTCTCGTCGGATTTCTCCACCAGAGCGGTGTAATCGACAGGCACGTATCGCAGCCGGTTCCAGCGGGCGGCGTCGTCCACCGTGCCCACGGCCTCGCGCGGGGCCTGCGGGTAGCGCTTGTCGCCATCGTGGCCGAGCAGGGCCACGCCGGTGAAATGGTCGCGGTGCTGCCAGATGAACTTCGCCACGTCGTCCCATTCGTCCGCTTTTACCGTGCAGGTGTTGGAGACGTTGTGGTGCAGGCCGGGCGAACGCGAGGATTCCGCCTCGCCGTTCAACACCCAGTGTTGCTGGGCCACCTGGACGAAATGGAGGAAATCGAGTGCGTTGATGTCTTCGCGCAGGATGGCGTGCGCCGGCGCCTCGACGGCGAAGGTGATGACGTCGTCGGTGTTGGGCCGGTAGACCGAGGCCTCCGTCATCTGCGGGTTGAACGTGTGGAAGTGCCGGTAGACCGCGTCGCGGCGGTTGGCCTGCACGCGCCGGAAATAGTGCCGGGCATGGTGCGGGTGGATGCCCGAGGCCGCACCGAGCAGCAGCGAGGCCGTGCCCTCGGGCTTGACGCAGGTCACGCGCGCGGCGGGCCGGATGCCGAGCACCCCGGCGATGATGCGGTTGGCCGCGCGGCACAGCCGCGCCCCGCGCTCGAGCACCGACGGGTTGAAGAGGATCTCCGGGTTGTCCATGAACCCGCAGATGGAAACGCCGAGCAGCGCGTCGCGCTCGTTGAGGTAGCGGGTCACCGGCCCCAGGTAGGGGATGTCCGTGTAGGCCGCCTGGAGCGTGCCGATCACCGCGGCATGGATGCACGCGACGAGGAAATCCTCCACGGTCTGGATGATGGCGCCGTTGATGGTGGTGAGATTGCACATCTGCCAGCCGCTGAGCCGGGTGCCGGCCTCGACGGAACCGGTGTAGCCCAGCGCGCGCAGCTTCGCGACCTCGGCCTCGTCGTCGAGCTCGCCCCCGACCACGGGATGCAGGCCGATCTCACAGCAGGGATTGCAGCCGTAGTCGGGGTGATCGGCGAAGTAGAAGCCCGGTTCGCCGAACTCCTTCTGGGCGGCGAAGAGCCGCCGGAAGAGCGTGTCGTCCGGCTCGGAGCGCGACAGGACGGCGGAGTTGTTCGAGGCGGAACGCTGCGGGTGCTTGTCGAACCAGTTGCCGGTCTTGGCCGACATCATTTCCTGGTCGTCGGGCGAGAACAAACAGATGGTGGCCGAGCGGCGGATGCCGCCGCTGAGCACGGAGCGCGCGGCGAACATGCAGATGTCGTAGACCTCGATGGGGCGCAGCTTGCGGCCGGAGGCGGCGGTCAGGACCGTCTCGATGTCCAGCAGCGACTGCTTGAGCGGCAGGTGGCCGGGCGCCTTGCCGCCCGAGGTGCGCAGCGCGCTGCCGCGCGGGCGGACCTGCGAGAAGTTGAACTCGGCCTTGAAGCCCTCGTAGTGGCTGACGACCAGCAGGTGCAGCGCGTCGGCCCAGCCCTCGATGGTGTCAGCGATGCTGTGGTGGCGGACGACGAGCTCCATCTCCTCGACGCGCACCGGCAGCGCCGGCAGCCGGGCCACGTGGTGGTGCTGCACCGAGAAGCCGCAGCCGGTGCCCGCCAGGAGCAGGAAAAGGTATTCGCGGAAAAATTCCAGCCGGTCCACCGGGCTGAACGAACAGTTGAAGAGCCGCGCATGGTTGCGGAGGATGGCCTCGCCGCCAAACTGCAGCGAGCGCATCGACGGCAGCACGCGTTTCTGGCCGACGGCTCCGAACGCCCGATGCATGGCATCGGAGAGCGTGCCGCCGGCCAGCCACTCGGCCAGGAAGCGGCGGTCGCCCGGCAACGCAGGGGAATCGTCGCGGGGGACCGGCACGCGAAGAGCAAGCTTGTCGTGGAAATGCTGCAGATGCATCCCCAGCACCCGGCGGGACGCCTGGGTGAAGGTTTCGCGCCGGCCCAGGTCGGAGCGGTAGCGGGCGTATTTGGCGCAGGCGATGTAGTCGCTCAGCCCGTTTTCCGGGTAATGGTTGAGCCGGTGCGCCGCCTTGTGTTCGCGGTAGATGATGAAGGCGCGCGCCACCTCCCATTCGCCCTCGGCGGCGATGGCTTTCTCCACGTTGTCCTGGATCTGCTCGATGGTCGGATGCCGGCCCGTGCGATAATATAGCTCGAGCATCAGGGCGACGCGCGCGGAAATCCGCTGGACCTTCTGGAAGGTGTCCGCGTCGAGCCCGTAGCGCGCCAGCGGATCGTCGCGCTGCGGGTTTTCGGTCGTGCCGTGCTGGACCTCGAAGAACGCCAGCGCGATGGCGCGCGCGATCTTGGGCGCGTCCCACGGCACGGTGGTGCCGTCGCGTTTGACGACGCAGCGATCAGCAGGGGCGATGGCGAGGTGGTTGGTTTGGCGGGGGTGGAATTTGGCGAGTAAAGTGGCGGTGGAGTGGGTCATGGGGCGAGGAAAGCGACAGCATACCGGAATCCGGCTTCGCGCGCTAACCATCCATTGCTAAATGAAGAGAAAGACTGCGCATAATTTGTTCTGGGCGGCGAACCGCTCCGCCAATGACGAACCAACACACGCCGTCGCTTCAGCCGTCGCCAAGCCCATGGCTGACAGGACGCACCACCCCTCTCCAGCCCGATCCATGCATGCAGTGGAAGATAGGGTCGCCGCTTGTCGGCGGACCGTTCTGCGAACGAACCGCGGCCCGGCGACGAGCACCGGCCCAACATTGAAAACCTCACCATTTGGTGAAGATAAAAAAACGTAGCAGCCGTCGTCAGACGGCTGGCCAGCGGTGTTACCACCGCTGCTACTTCCCAAATCAATTCGAGTCGATTCGCGTAATTCGCGGGAGATTATCGTATCGGTTGCCCGCATTTTTTTGGCGCGACACCGCGGCGGCGGCCGGTATCACTGGGCGGCGATGCCGACGATCCCGCGTTCCGCCGACCTCAAGCTCACCGGCCTCACCGGGACCCTGCGCTGCTGTCAGCTCTTTACCGGGCTGCCCGCGGAGGACCTGGCCGCCATTGCCGGCTTCACGCACACGCTGTCGCTCGCCAAGGACGAGTATCTCTTTCACGAGGGCGAACCGGCGCGCGGCTTCTACCTGGTGCAGGCCGGCGCGATCAACGTCCACCGGGTCAACGCCACGGGCAAGGAGCAGGTCATCCACGTCTTTCGCGCCGGCGAGTCCTTCGCCGAGGCCGCTCTCGCCTCGCCCACCGGCTACCCCGCCGATGCCCGCGCCGTCGAGCCCAGCACCGTCCTGCTGATCCCCAAGGTGCCCATCCTCGAATTGATCGCCCGGCATCCCGATCTCGCCCTGCGCATGCTCGGCTCCATGAGCGCCCACTTGCGAGTGCTGGTCGGCATGCTCGACGACCTCACGCTCAAGGACGTGGAAACACGGCTGCTCAACTGGCTCGTCAAGCACGGCCGCACGGCGCAGTCCGGGCTCATCAAGCTGCCCGGCACCAAGCGGGTGCTCGCCGCCGAGCTCGGCACCAGCAGCGAAACCCTCTCGCGCACCCTGGCGCGACTGCGCGACCGCAAGCTGATCAGCGTCGCCGCCAAATCGGTCACCGTGCATGACGCCGCCGCCCTCGCCGCCCTGCTCCGCCGGAACCTCGGCGAAAGCTGACCCGGCGAGCGACTTGAGCCTGTCGAATGGCTTGCGACTTTGGCTGGTTCCTTTGGCTGGTTCTTTGGCTGGTTTCTCCACCCCGCTTCTACGGACGGAGCAGAGCTGAAAAATCCGAGCGCAGCGAGCATCCTGCCGCGTCGCTGCATCACAGCACATCACTCGTCTTCTACACTATCCTTCAGATATGCATTCAACAGCCGGTCCCACTGATCCGGCGCAAAGTATCGTATCAAAAATATAATCCCGGACACCGTGAGAATAAACGCCCACACTAACCAATTTTTCGCATACGGAAAATTGGTTAGGACAAACTGCTTGATCGGATTCTCCTCATAGAGTTCGTCAGCCACCGCCCATATCGCAGGTATGATCGCGATTGCTCCAAGGATGAACCGTTCCTCGACTTTTCGATTTTCGGAAATGGCCCGTAGACCGACCCGCAACTCTTTCTCGGACAATCCCGAAAGCGCGGCTTCACCTGGCAGGTACTCAGCCGTTTTCTGCCAAAAATACATGGCAAAAATCGACGATTGTTTCCCCTCCACCAGCGTTATGAATACAAAGCCGGAAGTCAAAAACACGAGGTCGATGAGCGCCAACCACCCGAGAATATTTGTTTTGATGAAAAGGCCGATCAGGATCAGAATCGCGGCGCCACATAAGGAGATGAGCAAAAGACGCAGGAGCGCTTGTGTACTATTGAGCCGCACCCAGCGAACGATCTTTCGCGAACGTGAAAAATACTCTCGAACATATGCATTTTGATCTGCCCAAGCCTTCTTTTTCGCACGTTTTCGTGCCTTAGCGACTTCAAATGCGATATTCTTATTCATATAGATTTTCGGTGTCGTACTGCTTCGAGCTATGATCGTCATGCATCCGATACGACGCGACCGAACAATCTCCCGTCTAAGCCGCAGCGACAAGTTCCATATCACCGGACGCAAAAAAACCCGTTCGTGAGGGGAGTAGCAGGGGTCAGGGGAAGGTGCCGGATCAAAAGCATCAGCCCCACTGGCATGTCCCAGCGCCACCAGCCAACGACCGCGTTTATATCGTGCTGCTCCTGCTTCTCCATCTGCAGCGTTTGGTGGCACCCCAAAGCCATTGGGTTGCCCGATTGCACAAACTGCTGGCCGACTATCCCGACATACCCCGCGCCTCAATGGGCTTCCCGGCGAATTGGGACACATGCCCGATTTGGAAATGACTACCGATGATTGAACTGACACGCGGTGATCTGCTGACTGCGCCAACCGAAGCATTGGTGAACACCGTCAACACGGTGGGCGTCATGGGCAAGGGCCTCGCCCTGCAATTCCGGGAGGCTTACCCGGCGATGTTCCAAGCATATCGGGCTGCTTGTGCTGTTGGGGAAGTCCGGTTGGACCAGATGCACGTCTTTGACCTCGGCGGGCTCGTCGGCGGACCGCGCTGGATCATCAATTTTCCAACCAAGGAGACTCTTGCAAAACCCGTAGCCGAACTCGTAAGAGTTTGGCCGCTTTGGCCATCGCACGAGCCAAAGCCTCACGACTTCGGCTACCCGGCCAACGAGCGCGAGTGGGTTTTGAAAGAGCCTCTCAAGCTTCTCGAAATCCACGATCCGCCGCTGGAGGCACAGCGGCGGATCGTGGCGGAGCTGGACGCGGAGGCGGCGCAGATCGAGGCCGGGCGCGCGCTCGTCCCCCGCTACGAAGCCAAGATCCAGCGCGTCCTCGCCCGCGTCTGGGGGACGGAGAGCTGGGCTCGACTTGGTCTTGCTTGCTTGAGTGCGGGAGGGGCTTTACGCCCCGACATCAATTGGCCTAGCCCGGATAGGCCCAAAGGCTGCAAAATCAGGAAGAATATTTTCACAGTATGTGGGTGTGCCGGAGAGGAGAGTGTGAAATATCCGGGCTAGGCCATCATGCCCAAGTAACCCAATAGGTTACTTGGGCATGACCCGGTGGGGGTGCTTGACTCAACGCATAATTATGCGTTGAGTGGGCCCATGCGGACCACCCTGGATTTGCCGGCCCCCCTGATCAAGCGCCTCAAGCAGCGGGCGCGGCAGGAAGGCGTGCCGATGAAAACCGTTTACAACCGGGCCCTGGCCCGCGCCTTCGGCGAGACCTATACGGCGCCGACGCCGAAAAAAGCGCCCGCAACCAAACCCCGGGGATGATATGCTCACCAACCTGGAAATCCCCGATCATATCCTGAAGCACGCCAAACGCCGGGCCGTGGAGGAAGGCCGCTCTCTGAAAGATATCGTCACGCAGACCCTGTCCGACGAACTGGCCGCGACCGGCCCCGGCCGGACCGCCCCGTGGCGGGTGCCCGTGGCACCCCACGACATGGGTTGGAAGGGACTGAGCCGGGGTGAAATCCAGCAGGTGATGGAAGTGGAGCGGGACGAAATCCTCCTGCATCGCGCCGGACTGGACGCACCGGGCCCGCGCCATGCTCAGCATTGACACGAACATCATCTTCCCCGCCTCGCAGACGGCGGCTCCCCTGCACGAACGGGCGCGGAGCTGGCTGGAGTCATTGGGCGGACGGAGCGATGTGGCCTTGTCGGAACTGATGCTGGCGGAGGTGTATGGTCTGCTGCGCAATCCCGCCATCCAGCCGCGACCGCTGTCAGCTCCGGCAGCGGCCGGGATCATCGAGGGTTATCGCCGGCACCCGCGCTGGCGCATCATCGGCTTCCCCACCGAAGGCCGGCGGATGCACGATGCCCTCTGGAAAAAAGCCGCCGAACCGGGCCTCGCTTTCCGGCGAATCTACGATCTCCGGCTGGCCTTCAGCCTGCTGCATCAGGGCGTGGAGGAGTTTGCCACGATCAATGCGAAGGACTTTCAGAGCCTGGGTTTTCGCCGGGTGTGGAATCCACTTGCCGAAGGGTGATGCCGTCATGCCCTCCGAAGCCCAGGCCCGCATCACGATCAACAAGCTCCTGGAGGATGCGGGCTCGCGCTTTCTGCCCGACGTGCAGGGCCGACGGGAGAACATCGTCTGCGAACACCGGGCGAAGAAGAAGGTTTTCGCGCCCAACGTGGACCTCGGCGCGGATTTTGAGCACGCGCCGGATGGCTTCGTCGATTACGTGCTGCTCAACGCCGATAGATGATGTGGTGCGGGTGGCTTGAGGGTTTCCTGTATAGCAGGCCCACGTCGCAACCTGCCGAATGAGCAAGCCAGACGAAGCCGGATCAGCCACCGTTTACGCCGCGTACACCGGGTCCAGCCCGAGACGGAAATAGGCGCGGGCGTTGGCGAAGCAGATGTTTTTCACCATGGGCCCGACGAGGTCCCGGTCATTCGGGATCTCGCCGCGCTCCATCTCGGTGCCGAGCAGGTTGCAGAGCACCCGGCGGAAATATTCGTGCCGGGTGTAGCTGAGGAAGCTGCGCGAGTCCGTGAGCATGCCCACGAAGCGGCTGAGCAGGCCGTTGTTCGACAGCGCGTTGATCTGCCATTCCATCGCCTCCTTCTGGTCGAGGAACCACCAGCCGCTGCCGAACTGCATCTTGCCGGGATCGGAGCCGTCCTGGAAATTGCCGATCATCGTCGCAAAGGCATAATTGTCCGCCGGGTTCAGATTGTAGAGCACAGTGCGCGGCAGCTCATTCGTCGAGTCGAGCGTGTCGAGGTAGCGGCTGAGCGCGCGCGTCTGGGAGAAATCGCCGATCGAGTCGAAGCCCGCGTCGGGCCCGAGCTTGGCGAGCAGCCGGGTATTGTTGTTCCGGATGGCGCCGAGGTGTAGTTGCTTCGTCCAGCCCCGCTTCGCGTCCCAGCGGCCGAACTCCAGCATGAGGAACGAGGCGAACTTCGCCTGGGCCACCGGCGAGGCCGCCCTGCCCTTGCGGGCGGCGGTGAAAATCGCCTTCGCCTCCGCCGCGGTGCACGGTTCGGCGAGGGCGCTTTCCACACCGTGGTCGGACACCCGTGCGCCGATGGCGTGGAAATCGGCGTGCCGCTTCTCCAGCGCGGCCAGGAAATCGTCGAATGTTTTCACTTTGGCCTTGGCGGCGCCGGCAAGCTTCTCGAGCCAGGCGTTGAATGCCTTGGGCGCGTTCACGATCAGCGCCTTGTCGGGCCGGAAGGTCGGATAAACGCGCGTCTTGATGTCGAGCTTCCTGATCTGCTTGTGTCGGTCGAGCGAGTCGGCCGGGTCGTCGGTCGTGCAGATGACGGCGACCTTGTTGGCCGCAAGGATGTCGTGCACGCGCATCGTCGCGAGTTTCTCGTTGGCCTCGGTCCAGATTTTGCCGGCGGACGACGGGTTGATGGTGTCGGTGAGGCCGAAGTAGCGGGCCAGTTCGAGATGCGACCAGTGGTAGAGCGGATTGCGCAGCGTGTGCGGCACGGTGGCGCACCAGGCATCGAATTTCTCGCGCGGCTTCGCGCTGCCGGTGACGAAGCGCTCGTCCACGCCGTTGGCGCGCATCGCCCGCCATTTGTAGTGGTCGCCGCCGAGCCAGATCTCCGCCAGGTCGGCGAACTGGTGATTCTCGAGAATCAGCTGCTGCGGCAGGTGACAGTGGTAGTCGAAGATCGGCTCGCCCTTGGCGAAGTTGTGATACAGGTCGCGGGCCGCATCGGTCTGGAGGAGGAAATCGTCGTGAATGAGGGGGGGCATGGGGGAGGGCGTTTTTGTCCAAGGATTACACGGATGAACACGGATTCCTGCAATTCCGCGTCATCCTGAGCGCAGCGAAGGATCCAGCAGGATAAACGACGGCGATCATGATGCTGGATTCTTCGCTGCGCTCAGAATGACAGGCTTCGGGAAGCCGCTCGTTATTCGCGTTCATTCGCGTTATTCGCCGGCAAACAATCAAATCGTCATCGCGTGATAACCGCCGTCGACGGCGAGTTCCTCGCCGGTGATGAACGAGCCGGCGGCGTCGGACGCGAGCAGGAGGGTGGCGCCGATGAGCTCGCGCGCCTCGCCGAAGCGTTTCATCGGCGTGTGGCCCATGATGCTGGCGACGCGATCGGGCGTGAGGATCTTCTTGTTCTGCTCCGCCGGGAAGAAGCCGGGCACGAGGACATTGACGCGCACCCTGGCGGTGGCCCACTCGCGGGCGAGGTTGAGCGAAAGATTGTGCACGGCGCCTTTCGACGCCGAGTAGGTGATGACCCGCGACAGCGGAACGATGCCGGACATGGAGCCGAGGTTGATGATCGAGCCGCCCTGCCCGCGCTCGACGAGGTATTTGCCGAAGACCTGGCAGCCGAGGAACACGCCCTTCACGTTGACGCGCAGGATGCGGTCGAACTCCTCCTCGGTGATGTCGAAGAACGGGGTGGCGGAGTTGATGCCGGCGCCGTTGACGACGATGTCAACGCGGCCGCTGCGCCTCAGGACGGCATCGCGCAGGCCCTCCACCTCGGCTTTGCTGGTGGCCTCGGCGGAATGAAACCACGCTTTGCCGCCGGCGGCCGCGATCCGGTCGAGGCGGACCTTTGCCTTGTCGGCGTTGCGGCCGACGACAACGACCTCGGCGCCGGCAGCGGCAAGGCCCTCGGCCATGGCGCCGCACAGTTCACCGGTGCCGCCGACAACGACAGCCACCTTGCCGGCCAGGCCGAACATTTGGTTGAGATATTCAGAAGGGTTCATGCGAAGCGATTTTCAGGGGTCATCGAGCATCGTGAACGAGAATACGTTCCGATCGATGTAGTTGATGGTCGTGGCTAGCCTGCATATTTCACACTCCAACTGCTTTTGTTCGTGTGTTCGCGGATGCCCGCAGCGGGATATCATCGAGAATTGCCGGGATATGCAGGCTAAAAGCAAAACCGCCGGGCGGTTTTGCCGTTAGCCCGGATGGGCCAAAAAGCGGCAAAAGCAGGAAGGATTTTCTCACAGGGTGTGGGTGGGCCGGAGAGGAGAGGGTGAAATATCCGGGCTAACGCAGCGTGTTGATCGGAGCGGCATCCATGTCGGCGAATTCCCGGTTTTCACCGCCCATGCCCCAAACAAAACTGTAGGCCGCGGTGCCCGCTCCGCAATGGACGGACCAGGGCGGGGAAAGCACGGCCTGCCGGTCGTGCACCAGGATATGGCGGGTTTCGTCCGGCCGGCCGGCGAAATGGAACACCGCCGACTCCGCGGACACATTGAAATAAAGATACACCTCCGAGCGGCGGAGATGCTTGTGGGGCGGCATGGTGTTCCAGATCCCGCCGGGTTGGAGCACGGTAACACCCATGACCAGCTGACAGCTCTTGATGCCGGCGGTGTGGATGAACTTGCAGAGGATGCGGCGATTGGCGCCCTCGGGCGTGCCGAGCGTGGTGCCGACGGTCGTGGCGAAACTCGCAAGGGTGGTGGGATAATCCAGGTGCGCGGGATAACTC
>OBEQ010839589.1_pt1 | contig 19650 bp, 25 predicted proteins | sample 1670901 | NCBI WGS metagenome assembly OBEQ01 (sample SAMEA104232315, study PRJEB22302) | groundwater metagenome | biome: forest; feature: aquifer; material: groundwater | place: USA | collected 2011-08-07 | depth 5.4 m
AACGGCGAGCGTGGTTCCGTGCTGCGGCTGCGAGACGCTAATAACTGAAGCGATAATCCCCAGCGGTGTTTCATCCCTGATCGCCTCGGCAATTACTCGTAGGAGCTCACGCACTCGCCGCTCCTCCCTCATTGCGCAATGATTTTATCGCCAACCGCGATCTCGACTTCCGTCTCAATCACCAGACCGCACAGCTTCCCCGCTTCGATCTCGCCGACGACATTTTTGCTTTGCTGGAGCGTCAGAATCTTCCCCTTCCCCAAAACTGTTTCAGCCGTCCCAGCCGCCGCGTCGGCTGGTCGAATAATTATGATCCGATTATGCGTTCGCAGGCTACCAAACTTAACCTCGCCGCCGATGGTCTTTTTGCTGGAGGTTTTACCGAAGACGGCGAGCACCGCCAGCTCACCCTTGGCCTCACCAAATTTTTGTTTCGCCTCGATGTGTTCGCGGAGCTTTTCTTCGAGCTCGTAAATAATTTCACTGACTAAAAATGGCACCCGAACGCTCTGCATCGCTTCGATCACATCGCGCGGTGTCCGGACATTAAAGGCCAGCACAATGACGTTCCCACCCTTAGCTAACTTAACGTCCTCCTGTGTCACCGGTCCGAGATCAGCACGAATAATGGTGATTTTAACCTGTAGCGTTTCGGCGATTGCCTGAAAAATTCGTTCGAGCGCCTCGAGTGAACCAAGGTGATCGGCCCGAATGACGAGGTTGTAGTCGCCGATTGGTTCACCTTCACCGACCATCACTTTTTTACTGAAGTTTTCCTCGGTCGCTGCTAACTCGGTCTGAACCGCCTTTAGTGTTGCATCAGTCACGACCCGAAACAATTCACCCGAGAACGGCGGCGCGGCAAACCCATTCACCACGACCGGCGCTGACACCACCGCCGACGTCGGCTTACCGCCAAACGCATCCTCAAGAAATTTAATTTTGCCAGAAGTCGAAGCCGTCGCAAGTAGATCACCGACGCGAAGCGAACCATTCTGAAGCACGATCGTTGCGAGCGTTCCCTTCTTCGGGTCCTTGACCGCCTCGAGGACATAGCCAGTCGCCGGCTGATCGGGATCACAGCTCAGTTCACGAAGATCGCTCATCAATAGAACTAGGTCAAGGAGGGCTTCGACGCCCTGACCATGAAGCGCCGACACTTCAGCGCAGGGGACGTCCCCGCCCCAGCCCTCGACCATCACCCCAAGCTCCGCTAACTGCTGCTTAATCTTATCCGGGGCTGCGCTCGGTTTATCAATCTTATTAAAGGTGACGATAAACGGAATGCTATACGCCTTGAGCAGGTCGAGTGATTCTTTTGTTTGTGGCTTTACGCCCTCTTCTGCCGCCACAATCAAGAGCGCCACATCAGCAATCTGAGCACCGCGGTCGCGAAGTCGGGTAAAAGCCTCGTGACCGGGCGTATCAATGAAGGTCAATCGTTGACCCTTGAACGTCACTTCAAAAGCGCGAACTTTCTGGGTAATACCGCCCGCTTCACGCGCCGTTAAATTCGGCCGGAAACCGGTCGGGCCGTAGGTACGAAGAATGTACTCGAGCAACGTCGTCTTACCATGATCGACGTGCCCGAGAATAGTAACAATCGGTGGTTTCTTTTGTGAGGCCATTGGGTTGGGTTACGAAAAAATACATTGGGTTACCCTTGACGTAATCGAAAAACTCGCGGTCGGGCGAGGTCATTTAGGGTATTTCTATTGTACCACAGCCATAATTTACCGCCGAAGCTAGGCTTTGTTTTTCCCCTCTTATAATATGATCTTACTATGCCAACATTACTCCTCCTGGCCGCTCTTTTCCTCTCGATTATCATCCACGAGGTCAGTCATGGTGCCGCCGCCGACGCGCTCGGTGATCCGACTGCCCGCCATCTCGGTCGCCTAACCCTGAATCCGCTCGCTCACATTGATCCAATCGGCAGCATCTTAGTTCCGATGCTGACGCTCTTCGCCGGCGGCTTTGTCTTCGGCTGGGCCAAGCCAGTGCCCTATAACCCGCTGAATCTCCGTAACCCCAAACGCGACTCAGTCCTGGTTGCGCTCGCTGGTCCGGCCAGCAATATTCTGATCGCGATTATCCTGGCGCTCATCGTTAAATTTGGGATTGTCACGCTCGCTCCAACCGCCGCCGTTTTTCTCCTTAGCGTCATCCGCCTCAATCTCGGCCTGGCTATCTTCAACCTGATGCCGATTCCCCCGCTCGATGGCTCAAAACTTTTACTGACCTTCCTGCCCTACGAAGCCCAGATCTTTCTCGAGCAGTACGGCCTCATCTTCGTTTTTATTTTCCTCTTCACGCTCTCGCACGTCGCTGTTTCAATCGTTGATGCGCTAATGGGTCTCTTGATCGGAGGATAGAAAATTTTCCAAAGGAAAAGGCGCGTGGTACTAACGATCTGCATTGATCTCCCGCGCGCCTCTTTACGTCTTGTTCCCTCATTGCACTACCGACTGGATCAGAGTTCCGAGGCCCTCGATATTGTTCTTATTCATTGAAGGCATGTCTTCTGGTGGGTAGCCAGAAACGACGATGACCTTCTGTCCTTGGCTCTGGAGCTCTCTCGCCCAATTGATTCCATCACCCTTACCGTGGATGTCACCGTCACAGACGACCAGGACGAACTCGCCCTGGGCGAATCCCTCCCGTGCCTCGGTCAGGCTTGCGCATGAAACAACTTCGTATCCAAGCTGTTCCAGCCTATACTTCATGATCCTCCGCCAGTCTGGATCATCTTCAACGTGCAGAATCTGTGACATAGCGTAATCACCTCCTCGCTCACGAACATTTCACTAAATATAACTCTAACACCCTAGCGGGGTTATGTCAAATTACCCAGAGATCGCTCGCTTCGGACGCAACTACCACTACAGGTTTTTGCCTTACGTCACCTCGTATTTTAATGTGTGAGAAGTTCCGGTGAGCCGTGTTTAAGTATCCAGAGCATTGGGGTCGAACGGAAACGGTGATCGGAGCGGTACGTCAGCTGTCCTGCCATTCCGGCATAAGGTTCACCAGTGGTGAAGGCAGCGAGGACATCGCCCTGCTCAAAAGCCCGGACGAGTAGCTTGAAGGTATCGTAGCCGTAAGGGGCGGTGCGGGGATTGAAACGCGCGCCAGGAAATTCTCGTTCAAATCGTTCGCGAAACGCCAGCTGGGCCAAGCCGCCATCGGTGTACCAGGCACCCTCGAATAACTCCGGCTGCTTGGTAATACCAAACGCCGCGGTGCTGGTGAGCGGTTGCTTAAAACCTAATTCGCGGTACTCCTTACCGAGAATATCAAGCGAGGGCGGAAAAGCGATGAAAAAGTACGTATCGGGTTTGGCTGCCTTCGACTTACCAAGCGCCGTTCGGAAATCGCGCGTATCCGGAGTAAAGCGTTCCTCGAAGACGATCTCGATACCGCTCTGTGGTAACTGTGCCTTGAGGGCGTCGATAACTGCCTGAATACCGGGATGAATTTGAGCAAATAATACCACTCGTTTAATCTGACGTGTTTGAGCGGCTTTAATCCAGAGAGCCGCCTCGTCTTCCGGTAGGACGAGATTAGTAAAACTATAGGTTCCAGTTGCGACCTTACTGTCCGAACAGACGCAAATATGAATCACGCCAGCGGCCTCAGCGATCGGCGCCACGGCGTTACCGGTCCCCGAGGTAACGGTAATAATCGCCTTAACCTTATCAATCTGAGTTAGCTTCTGGGCGGCGCTGGTTGATTTGGTTGGATTAGTTTCATCGTCTTCAACCACCACCTCGTACTGGTGCTTTGTTCCCTTCGTATCGGCTTGAGCAAGCTTAATACTATTAACTAGTGCATTTCCAAAAATACTTCCGCCACCAGTCAAGGGTGCAATCACACCAATTTTGATTGATTCGTTCTCCCTGATCGGCGCTTGGGCTTTTCGGACTATGATCCAGTGCACGAATACGATAGCCGCAACTACGAGCACTATCACGGGTATCTTTTGCTCATTCTTCATCTTAAAAATTTAACATACTATCAACGAATCACCGAAAGCGGTACATATTTCTGTAGCGCCTCAGGCACAACGACGCTCCCATCGGCTTGCTGATAATTTTCAAGAATGGCGATCAGGGTCCGGCCAATGGCGAAGGCGGTGGCGTCGTTCATATGGACTAACTGAAGTTCGCCACTCTTCCGACGAACACGGGTATTGAGCCGCCGCGCCTGGTAGTCGGTCATAAAATCGGCTGAATGAGTTTCCCGGTATCGGTTCTGACCAGGCAGCCAACATTCAAGATCAATCTGCCTAGCGTTCGGCTTACCCATATCGCCCGTACATAATAACACCGCCTGATAAGGAATCTTTAGCCCTTGAAGAAGATGCTCCTGGATTGCCACAAAAAAATCTTGTTCGGCCTGACCCTGCTCCGGCACAGTGAACGACTCCATTTCTAACTTATCAAACTGGTGGACACGGAGGATGCCATGAGTATCCTTGCCGTAGGAACCAGCCTCGCGACGAAAACTCGTTGAAAAACCAAGGTAGCGGAGCGGCAGCTGCTTCTCTTCTAGCGTCTCGTCCATATGCATCGCCCCGAGCGTGTGTTCAGCGCTGCCAATTAAATAGCGATCATCCTGTTGAAGGTGGTATCGTTCAGCCTTGTCGGCCGCACTGAGACGAGCCATCTTCATGAAAACATCGGGCCGAATCATTACCGGCGGAATGACCGGCACGAATGGCGTTGCCGGATAGCCAGGCGAGATTGCCTCAGCTAGTGGCTTCAGTCGCTCCTCAGATGTGACTAAATCAAGGGTGTAACGAATGAGCGCAAACTCAAGCCAGGCGGCTGCACCTTTTAAATAAGCAAAACGTGTCCCCGTCACCTTCGCGGCTCGCTCAGCATCAATAATCCCTAAGGCCTCACCGAGCGCAAGATGATCTTTTGGCTCAAAATTAAACTTCGTCGGCTCGCCCCACTTTCGAATCACCTGATTCCCCGACTCGTCCGGCCCCTCGGGCACATCCGCTAGCGGCGGGTTTGGAATTTGAAGCACTAGCTCAACAATCTCATCCTCAAGCGTACCGAGTTGATCTTCAAGCGTTTTGATTTGTTCCTTAACCAGACGCAGCTGAGTAATCTGCTCCGCCGAAGGTTTTCCCTGCTCCGAACCGAGATTGAGTTGGTGGCGGAGCTCATCGCGTTCGTGGGCGAGACGATTTTGTTCGCGCTTCTTCGTCACCAACGCGGCGATATCAAGCTGGACGCCCTTGACGCGACAGGCGGCTTCGTAGCGCTCGGGCTGATCGATAAGATCTTTGAGGTCAATCATCTTTACTAGAGCTGATACAATGGGGCCGAAATGCGACGACGACGGCGACGCGGTTTTCGCGTACCAATCATTGTGTTCCCCATTATAGCATTCGTCCTGCTTGTGATTGCAGCAGTAATGCTCCTTCATTTTCAGAAAGTTGACGCTGACCCAGTCGCAATCGCTCCCCGCGAAGCAGTGTCCATCTTCGTACGAAAACGTCATCTGGCCGAACAACTTTTTGTCGCCCCCCCAACCCTGATTCGACTAACCATAACACCGCACTACCCCAACTCAACGCTCGAACTCAAAGGCGAGGAGGAAAAACCGATCGCTCAGCTTTGTGGCTCCAGCTGCTACCTCCTCGGCGAGCATGGTTATGTCTATGTCGGGACTTCCTCGCAACCACTCCTTCCGATTATCAGTCGACTCAAAATTGAACCAAACAGTGTTCTCAAGCCAACGCTCGCTCGTGCCTTCGCTGCCACCTTCGAACTGACAACGCTCAACCGCATTGGCCTCCGTCGAGTTGAAATCTTGACCAACGAAGATCTTCACTTTGTGACCGCGGCCGGCTGGTACTTCCTGCTCGATCCGAACCAAAGCCCCGAACGCCAACTCCGAAAATTAACCTTTTTCCTTCAGCGAAAAAGCAGTGTTGTTCCAAAACTTATGTATATTGACCTCCGCATCCCCCAAAAAATTTATTTCCAGTAACAAGCATCGAAACGGCTGTATAATTTCCTTCGAATAGCCGCGCTCGACGTTGGTTACGTGTGCGGATCTCCATCCGCACACGTAAAAATCAACCAAATAAATACCCCAGCCATGTGGCTGGGGTATTTATTTTTTGGATCTCCTAATCCGCCTTAGTTGTTACGTGGGGGGAGGCAGTCACGGTGAAAAACCGGCCGCTGGAGTGTTCCGTCCGGGTTACGCACCGGTTCGAATGGGAGCTGATCGATTGGACCGCCGCACTTGGCGCAGGTCCAGGTCTCTCCATCCTGCGGTTTGTACATCCGTCGTGGGCCCATCCCACCACGGCCGCCGCCGAAACTTCCGTTATCGTATGACATGGAATATTTTTGTTTTATGTTGCACCCTATTACCGAGTCGACCTACCGCCCTCGGTTCCCGAGGTAACGGTCCCGTACCGAGTGTTTGGATCGTACCCGCTACTAGCCGAAGCTAGCAACGTTGTCACTTTCATGACACCTATATTATAACACTTTTCCTTTCAGCCACGAAATCAACTGGGGGATAAGGGTACTCTGTCGGTCAAAAATCTCAGTCCCATGGCCACCAATTGGATAGGTGACCAGCTCTGACCGCTTCGCCTTGGCATGGAGGGCGGTTACCGTTTGGAAGGCATAGGCATCTTCTTCGGTCGCCACCAACATCACCTGTTCGCCAATATCATCTCGCAGAAGCGGTTCAGCCTGAAGGCCATGATAATTCAGGCCAGGCGAAAGAAGCACCGCTGCTCGGACCTCGCGATGCTCGCTCAGGAATTGAAGTGCCAAATTCGCACCGATACTCGCTCCAACCAAGAACTGATGACTTTGATCAAAGCCTTTGCTCTCGAGGAAACGACTGGCAGCGACCACATCAAAAACCGTCGCTTGATGATCGGTCTCGCTGAAGGCCTGGTAGTCAAGTTTACCTTTGGCTGAGTTTAGACTGTCGCCGTGACCGCGAAGATCGATCGCGAGAGTGCTCCAGCCGGCTCGAGCCAACTGCTTGGTCAACCCGGAAAAACTTTGCCGAGTGGCCGGAATCGCGTGCAGGAGGATACCAGCGAAACGGCTTCTGTCAACGTGGGTATAGTCACCAACGATTTCGACGCCATCGTCGGTCGTAAAGTCCACCCGCTCGGTTATGACCGGCGAGTGTGTCTGCGTGCTTACCGTTGATTCATCCATTCGCTGCTGCTTTGTCTCGACGCGCTGTTTCAGGGTAACGAAGAGCGCGCTGATTGACACGATCACTACCACGAGCGCAAGCAAGGCGAGGACCCAACCTCTACCCATTGGCAATAATGCTATTATACCATTCAGGCCATTTTCCGGACGTATGAACGCAAAACCTCGTAGAACTGACGGAAACTCTTAAGATCGAGCCACTCCTGTTCGGTATGAAGACCCCCGCCCTGCGGATAGGTGATGATGGCTGGAATCTTATAGGGCGTCAGGTAACGCGCATCAGTCGCACCATACGAACGCTCGAGTTTTGGTGTTCGTTTTGTCACCTGTTGAACAGTCTCGATCCAGCTTTGAACGGCCGGATGATGCGGATTAGTTGAAAACGGTCCGCCCTCGGATTCAATCCGAACAACGCAGCCACGAAAGCTCTGACGAACTGCCCGTAAAATTCGTGCCCGACCATTTCGATACGAGATCGGGTAGCGAAAATCAAGAAACATGACAGCAGTATCAGGTACCTGGTTCACTGCCCGACCGCCCTCGATCTTGCCAAGATTAAGCGTCGGCCCCCAGCTTTCGCGTTTCGTCTCTGGAAATATTTTTCGTAATCGTTCATAACCGCCCAGTAGCAGATCGAGCGCATTCTGACCCAACCATGGCTGCGAGCCGTGCGCGGCCTGTCCTTGTGCCCTGACCTCAAGGTGCAGCACCCCCTTCGCCTCATATTCAATACTTAAATCTTCACCGCCATCGGGCACAACAAAAATTTGACCGCGATAGCCAAGTTTAAGCACATGCTGCGCACCATGCTGACCGCCGATCTCCTCCTCAGCAGTAATAATCGCACCGAAGTCGAGGCTCTCACGGCGAAGCTCGCGAATCAATTCAAGACAGGCAGCGGTCGCGAATTTATCATCAATGACGCCACGACCGAAAAGCTTCCCGCCCTGCTCGCGCGCCGTGAACATCTTAGCCGACGCCGGCACCACATCAATGTGCATCATCAGGCGGACTTTCGGTTGTTTCGTCAGTGCCTTGCCTTTACTGATGATCAAGCTTCGGTGTCCGCCACTCGTGACGAATTTATGGGTAACGCCGCAGCCCTTAATCTGTTTGACCACAAAATCGAAAAGCTTCCTGAACTCCGGCTCATGGCCAGGTTCATGGGTTGTCTTGAACGAAACCAATTTTTTTAGCGTATTTATCATTTGATTTAGTATACGTTTGTCATTTTTATACAATAGTAATGTTTGTCTACTCTCAGGGCGGGACGGACAAACAGGGTGGGAGTGGGAATCGCGTTGAGCAAAAGCTCTTACGCGACCCCACTCCCCGTTTCACTGCCTAGGCACGTTTGATGTGCTTGCGCAATGAGACTACGTCACCGGCTGATATTACTTCCAGCCGTAACGCTCGTAAGGACCGCAGTGACCGTAATTGTCCATTTTTCCCCTCCTTTCTAGAGAGCTGTGGGACATTTGGTGTCCCATCCAGGGGTGGCTTTTGCTTCGCCCCGGAGAAAGGTTTACTGCAACCACTCTCCGCGACGAAGATTCGCAAAATAAAAAACCGGCCCTTGGGGGAGCCGGCTCTTTGAAAACTTGCTGAGTGTATATCTATTGACCCTTCAATCCTCAGGCGCTTCGCCGAACCGACTTCCCGTAGGCATGCATATACCGCCGCCAACACTTCTGCTGGTTGCCTGCTGCTACGGAGAAACGACTCGACTGAATCATGGGATGCCTCCATTCTATCGAAGATAATATTTATTGTCAAGCCCCCTCATCCACAAAAAAGAAATCGGGCCCCCTCCTCGCAAGGAGTGGACCCGATTGACCATTGATGGCCACGATTCATGTTGGCGCAGAACCTATCGCTACCGCCACCGCTGGCGATGAGCAAACCGCCGCTGCCGATCAACGCTGAGGCCGGGCGGATCGAACGCCTCAAGCGGTAGAACCGCGAGGTCGAACAGAGTCGGGAGCTGACCCCTGACCGTGGGATAGTTTGTGAACTTCACTACCGTCTGAGTCTTGTCTTTTCGCTCAACCGACTCGACTCGCCAGGAAAATCCGTGCCCGTTGAGCCGCTCCGCGATGAAATCGAAGATCGGCGCGTTCTTGGGGCGACCGTTGCTATTTCCCAGTTGCGCCGGGAGGTGACTCAGCGGTCCTTCCTTTCCCGCCTGTGCGAGCATACGCTTGCTCCACTCCGTCGGGTTCGTGGTTTCGATTTCTTCCCGAAGCCCGAGAGACAGCCGAAGCTCTCTGAGGGTTCGCCACTTCGGAGCATCGCTTTCGCCAGCTGGAGCTGTCACCCCCTTGCTGCTAAGGCAACCGACTTGCTCGACCGGCACTGTCTGTGTTGTCATCATTTTCTGCTCCTTCCTGATTTGAGAGTACGGGACAAAGTTCAGTCCCTTATGGGGGCCTCTCGAGTGGCTCGTTTGGCGTACCCCCAGAAAGGTATCTATCCGAATACCCTTCTGGCGATAGCCACAGTCCTGAGCCAAAATAAAACCGGCCCTGGGAGGCCGGCTCTGGGGAGATGAGATATTTTTTATTCTATATTCTCTCCCAAGCCGGCGTACGCTTTTGGACGAAGGTGAAGAGGACGATCGAAATGCCTAGCCCGAGCAGGGTCGGCAGGAACAGTGCTGAGTTAGTTAAAGCTGAACACATCGTGGTGAAATTATAGCACCAGTGACCGGCTAGTGTCAACCGCCTTATCCCCTATACCCCGACTGACATCGCAAAGGTACCGTCGGGATTGGGTTTAAATTCTTTTACCTCGATTACTGCGTCAAGATTGAGGGCGCCGTAAATGTGCGGGTAACGCTTGCCCGTTGGCTGAAGATCGCCCGGGTCCTCTTCCTTAATTGGTGCCGTCACCTTGTCGCGGTCAATAACCAGCAGGACGAGATCATTCCTGCCCCGAAAGAGCGAATTCGCCACCTCAATTAACTGATCCGGCTTCGAGCAGTGAATGAAGTCCTCGGCGTCGAAGTTATCCGATCGGTAAGCACCGAGCAGCTGCGCCTCGCTCCAGCCCGTTTTTGTCGCGATATGGAGAATAACTGCCATGCCACTTAGCGGGTGACGACGCCGTAGACGAACTGTGAAATGTTGCCAATCGCCTGCTCCATTTGTTTCAAATCAGCCGTTCCCCGCGTCATCACGCAGAGAAGATATGGGTGAAACGGAGCATAGATAATACCGCAATCATGAAGTTCTCGCCCGTACGGTACCCCATTTTTAGCCAGGGTGAGTAGCCCAAACTTATGAGCGACCGTGATACCCTTCGGTAAGCCGGCAACGAGGCCACCCTGGAATGAACTCTGGCTCAAGATCCGAAGGGCCTGATCAGAGAGACTGCGCCAGAGATAGGTACCGTTATACAGCACGCGGAAGAATCGGCCATAGATATTTACGGTCATAAAATCAAACGCCTGTTTTTTCTTCGGGTCTGGGAACGGTACGCCGAGATCAGCATAGACGTCGCGAAGTGAGTTCTGATTGAGATGATCGTAGAGAACGAGCGCCGCTTGGTTGTCCGAGTAAACGATCATCCGATTTAGGAGTTCGGTTATTGGGTAGGTACGACCTGGGGTAATCGTTTGTTCGGGCTTTATTTCCTGACCGATATTGGGGTCAGGACCGGTCGGCACCGTAATGCTTTCACCGAGGAGACTGCTGTGCCCTTCGGATAGTTTCAGATACGCAATCAAAAGTGGTACCTTGATCAAACTCGCGGGATTGTAACGCTCAGTTTCATTTACCATTACCCAGTCACCCGAGGTAAGGTTACGAAAATAGATCGAAGCGATATTAATATGACCCGCCCGTACCTCACTGGCGACGAGTCGCTCGAGCGCATCGTTGAGTGGCTTCATCTCGATGAACTCAAGCCGTTCGTTCGCATCACATAGGAGTAACGGATTGATAAAATGGAACCCACTCGACTCTCGGAGCGCCTGCGGTCGGAATTTTGATGATAAGAATTTTGAACGCCCGTGCCAGCCAATAACAATACCAATTAACACTCCTGCCAGCACCGCTACAATTGTTTGCGCCGAAACCGAACCCTTCTGCATAACGCTTTATTATAGCGAAGCGTTATGCACCAACAGACTGAAATTTATTGTTCACTCTGTCGACGGGCCTTGGCTCGGTCGATTTGGTTGAGGTATCGCTTCCGTAAACGGACGTTTTGAGGCGTAACTTCAAGTAATTCATCCTCAGTCATGATTTCGAGCCCGCGTTCAAGCGTAATCGGAATTGGTGGCGTCAGATCAATCGCCTCGTCTGAACCCGAGGCGCGCATATTCGTTAGTTGCTTCCCCTTAGTCGGATTGACGCTCATCTCCTCACCCTTTGAAGTATTGCCAATAACCATACCCGTATAGACCTCCGTCCCCGGACCAATGTAAAGCGTCCCCCGCTCCTGCAGACCCCAGAGGGCATAGCCGAGCGCCTTACCGGTCGCCATTGAGGTCATTGAACCAGCCGCCCGCCGACGAATTTCGCCAGCGAGGGGGCGAAAACCAACGACGCGAGCCGCCAGAATGCCCTCACCTTTGGTATCAATCACAAACTGACTTCGATAACCAAGCAGCCCTCGGGTCGGGCCCTCAAAAGTCAGACGAACTGTCTCGCCATGCTGAGCAACGTGCTGAAGCACAAAACCACGACTACCAAGGCGTTCGATTACTGCTCCCTGATAGACCAGCGGTACATCAGCGATCACCTCCTCAAATGGTTCGTGCTTCTGGCCGTCAACTTCGTGGATAATCACCTGTGGCTGTGATACCTGAACCTCGTAACCGGCTCGACGCATGTTTTCGAGCAAAATGGCAATATGGAGTTCGCCCCGCCCGGATACCCGGAAATTTTCAGAAGTGCCGAAATCAACGTGCAGCCCGACATTGACCTCAACCTCGCGCTCGAGGTACTGACGCAGTTGTCGTGAGGTGACAAACTTTCCGTCTCGGCCGCCGAAGGGTGAGTCGTTCACCGCAAAGGTCAGGGTAATTGTCGCCTCATCAATTGCAATCGCCGGCAGCGGGACGGCGTCAGTGTCAGTGGTGACTGTTTCGCCGATATCAATATCAGACAGACCGGCGACCAGGACAATATCACCAGCACTGGCCTCATTTGTTTCAACTTTTTCAATGCCCCGAAAGGTAAATACCTTAGTAATTTTTCCGCTTCGAGTCTCGCCGTCCGGTTTTTTTACAAATACATTAAGGCCCGGCGCGATGACACCCTCATAAATCCGCCCAATCGCCAGGCGACCGAGGAAATTATCGTAGCCGAGATTGAACGGTTGGAATCGAAGTGGCTTGGCGATGAGCGCTTCGGTTGAGGTCGGCGACACATGAGCCAGAATTGTTTCAAGTAATGGTGTCAGGTCGCTCGATTCATCCGCCATGTTTTGTTTTGCGATGCCGTCGCGCCCGACTGCATAGACAATCGGAAAATCGGCCTGCGCGTCATTCGCCCCAAGTTCGAGGAAGAGCTCGAACACCTGCTCAACCGCCCGCTCAGGATCAGCCGCCTGTTTATCGATTTTATTGATCACGACGATTGGCCGCAGCCCCAGTTCAAGCGATTTCTTCAAAACAAAACGCGTCTGCGGCATCGGTCCCTCCTGGGCGTCGACGACGAGCAAGACCGAGTCGATCGAACGAAGGACCCGTTCAACCTCCGAGCCGAAGTCGGCGTGACCGGGCGTATCAACGATGTTAATCTTAGTGTCGCGATAGATGATCGCCGTGTTCTTAGCGTAAATGGTAATACCACGCTCCTGCTCAAGCGTGTTCGAGTCCATTGACACCCCCTCCACCGCGGCGCCAGTTTGACGCATCAGGGCGTCAGTCAGGGTGGTTTTGCCGTGATCGACGTGGGCGATGATTGCGATATTGCGAATTTCCATTAAAAATAGGCCTTCCGGCTGGCCATATACATATAATACAACCTAAAATATTTTTTGTCAATGGGGAAAACCAGTTCCCGCTGGCCACCTGCTATACTTAGGGCATCACCACGAAAAAGACCCTTACGGGGCTAGTCCCCGCTGGGGGCTTTTTCTTTCTCGGGGAACCTGCTATACTAGAGATATCACCAATAGGAAGTCAGCCCTGCAAGGTCCCGTCCTTGCGGGGCCCTTTCTTTTCATAAGCAAGTCGATCTTTTAAATCATTCATATAGCGCAAATAAGGACGAAATTGTTTCCATTTCAGTAAAGCTGAAAACTTGGAACGATTTGGGATCAGGACATTCTTTAGCTTCTCTTTCCCTAATAGATAATTCACTAAACAATAGAAGTCGCCGTCGCCCGTAACGATAACCGCCCTATCGTAATTTAGATACTCAATCATCGCCTGTAAAATTAATTCCGCATCACAATTCCCCTTTGTGGTCCCGTCTTTATAGATGAGCGTCGGCTTGAATATGCAAATAAAGCCCGCTTCTTGTAAATTATCATAAAGTGCTTGATTTAAAGGAACGAATCCGATAAAAATATAAGCTTTTTTAACGCCATACTTTTCAGCAAGGTAGACACGGAATTTTCGAAGATCCAACTTCCAGCCAAGCGCGCGAATACTTAAATTAAGATTCTGACTATCAATAAAGGCATAATTATTCTCAGTTTTCTTCATTACGCTCTGAAACTTAACGTTCTGCTGTTCGGCTCACCACCCTGCCCCAACCAATGGAGTTCCAGATCCGCTCGTAGAGATAGTAGCTGACCATTGCAACACCAGCGGCGACCAGTGTGATCTTCGTTGACTCACCGAGCCGACCAGTGTAATAGTAGAGAGTGAGCCAGGTGATCAAAGTCGCCACCACCCGCCAGATCAGCGTCTTTGCCAGTGACCGCGCTCTGGTTTCGCAGATTTGAAATGAATCCGGTTGGCTCTGTTGCATTGAAAGCACTATTATCCATCACGAATGGGTTTATTTGAGATTATAATTTAGATAGATAATCACACAAACATACCCGAGATACGAAAGGAGGCACGACGATGATCCTACGCCTAAGCCTTGCTGATGGTATCAAGTTTTCCGATGGAGCTGAGCTCGACGCAATCATTGAAGCACACCTCAGTGAGGTAGTCGTGCTCGAGCCAGGCCATTACACCTTGACGCCTTCAGTATGGAAGCGCCCTCAGTACAATTGGACGGTTGACGTTTTCTCTGACGGCAGAGGAGTTTGTCGAGCGACGCCACGATCCGAACGATCAACACTCACGGACATGCGCCCAGGGCAGCTTCCGGTGGTGGTGAAAGCGCAACGGTTCGACCTGCCCGAAGGTAAGCTCCGTGTCACGATCTGTGGCCAACTCCACGATGGCAGGAGCGGCATTGGTGTCTTCGAAGTGATCCTCTGGTGTCAAAATGAAAGCTTCGAGGCAAGTGTGAATTGATGGCTTCGATTGCTGTCCGACGCGCGCCGGCGAGCCTAAAAACTTGCCGGCTGTCTTTTTTTCAGCATACTTCACTAGCTCGTTTCGCCTTTCTATTTCCGCGCGCTAGATTTTATTTTAATATTCCTCGCGCCTAAATATAGCATGGCTCCGAGCAGCAACTTGATGAGATAGCTGCCCTGCGGATCAATAGCCATGCGCGTGAATGGTGTAATCGTGCCAATAGCAAGGTGAACCACGACGCTAATTGGCAGCGTAAACCAGAGCCAGGAGCTGCGCGGAATATCGAGCTTCACCACATGAAACATTCTCGACAGCAGCGGCGCGATCAGATATATACCGGCATAGGCCAGGGCAAAATCAAACAGCGCAAACGGGCCGACACGCACCGACCGAAGGGTTTCAATAAATGACATTGGTAACTTGCGCGGTGATGTGGTTCAGGGTCAAAATGGCATAGTTTAAATATGCCGCAAAACTGACCCAAAACAGATAGGGCACGAGTAAATACGCTGCTGATTTTGAAATTTTATAAAAGACAACAATCGTCCAGGCAATCACCAGCCAAAGCGCTATAATATCAATAATCGCCAAGAAAAGACTGTGGAAGCCAAAGAAAATGATTGGCCAGATGGCGTTTAGGAAAAGCTGAAAACCAAACAGGCCAAGCGCCGCTTTAACCTCTTTCTGTCCCCAGCCATTCCTCCAGACCAAAAACGCCGCAATGCCCATCAAGACATAAAGCGTCGTCCAGACCGGCCCAAACACCCAGCTCGGAGGATTTAAAGCTGGTTTTGCAAGTCCGGCATACCAATTCGGAATCGCGGAGACAGTAAAAACCGAACCAATCACACCAGCCAGACCCGATACACCAATAGCAATAACTAATTTGATAACATTTTTAGCTTTCATGACGATGAGTAGCCTGTGGGGCGATGTTTTTACTTCTTCCGCTTCCGACTATACCGTTTCAGCCAAGCGGCAATGGTTTCGAGGTCGAGCCGTTCGGTCGCAACGCGAAGAGCAAATTTCTCAATCACCCCTGACGGAGCAGTAAACCGATGTTCATTGTTTTCGAGAAACACAATCGCCGTCAGCATCCCCGTCCGTTTATTTCCATCGATGAAGGGGTGCGCGGTAACGATGTTTCGAGCATAGACCGCCGCCTTTAGGAAAATCGTCGGATAGAGCTCCTGTCCGAACACTTGCTGGCGCGGGAGATCAACGAGAGTAAGAATCGGATGGTAATCGCGGACGCCATGACCGCCGCTCGTCTCGTCAACAGCGAGCGAGTGAATTAAGAGGATTTGTTCTGCGGTCAGATACTCCAACAGCGTACACCCTTAATTACTTGTGCGCCAAAGCTTCGAGATCCTTTCGATAGCGCTGAATCAGACGAAGCGTGAGCGTAGCAACCTTAACGTCCTGGCTTGAAAGTTTCGGAGCAGGCGCAAGCGTTACCTTTCCCTTCCGTTCGGTTAGGGTGACAAATGTTACCCCCTCGGCCTTCAGACCGAGCTTCCGGAGCGAGGCTTTTGGCAGCTTCACCGCCACTTCGTTACCAATTTTCAAAAGTTTTTGAGTCATGGCTCTATTATACCACCCGCCCCCGCCCTATCGACGGTTTTGTGCCTGCCCGACGAGGCTGACGTGCAATCGGCTCATCTCCTCGAAAAATGATTTTCGAAATTGCTCATTCTTGAGTCTCTTTGCAATGACTTTATCGAGAGGAGTGAACCGGTATTTTTTGATTGATTTTTTCATATGTTAAATGGTTACGTAGTTCTTGGTCATCCGACGCTCTGGCGAAGGCCAGCTAAATAAAGAACGAACACAAAATTTTACCCTAAACCAAAAATACTAAAAAGCGCCGTCTGACTTAACGTGCGTCTGCTTTCAGCTGAGATTTTAAAAATACCTCTCGCTGTTCTTCGTTCGCCATACGGGCGGCCTCCTTAAAGACCTCCTCTTTCTTGCTCTCAGGCGCATGTAAAAAGAAGTCAGAAAACCTGCCTGGCTTCGCCGTTTCTTTAGTTTTTCTAAATAGATTAAATAAATTCATAAACATTTTTCTAGATTCTCTTTAGTATACTCTTGTTGTATGAAAAAGTCAATCTCCTCTTTTCCTCGATTAATTCTATAAATATTCTCGGGGGTATTTCTCTCAAAATCCTTTTTGACAAACAATATTGTAACTCTGTCATTAAAGGCGTCAAAAATTTTACCGACAACTTCTCTCGCTCCCAAGAATCGCTCTATAAAGGCTGATTTAGGGATGTTCCGATCCTCTACCTCTTCTCGTGCCTGTGTAAACTTCCAGGCAGTTTCCGGTTTTTGATAAATGTAAAAGACAAAAATCGGTCTCTTCTTATCCAGGGAACGCCTTATATTATCTGCGGCTTTTTCATACTTCGCAAAAGTACTATCGAGCACAAAGCTTTGGTTTTGATGCAAAACAAGGTCGTGCATTTTTTCCACGATCAACGAGACTGCCCCCTGAAACAAATAAGAGTTGGTGCCGATGTAGCCCGGAACACGCGAGCGCACTTCATCGCTATCAATGCGCACTACATGGCGCTCCTTATCTTCTTCTAGAATCTTGATTAAATTTTTTGAAAATTCAGTCTTGCCGGCACCCGGGGAACCAGCCATAAAAACAGAGATCGGGACAACATCCGGCATGTACTTTGCCGGATCGGTAAGCTCTTTTGCTATGTGATTTTTATTCCGCTTAGCAAATTCGATGGCTTTGGCACGAATTTCTTCATCTGTCATATCTACATAATAGCAGGAACAATTCGAGTCGAAATGAATAACCCCAACGCCCCCGCCAACCCGAGCAGGTAGTCACGCACCGTCTGCTCGTCCACCGCAATCGCATACCTCGCCTCGAGCAGGAATCGCTGACGGCTAATCTCCGAGCTGTCTCGTACCGTGTTCCGAGGGAACTCTGGTACGGGGCGATGACTTTCACTTAAATCCGCTCAAGGGCTTTTAAGTACTCTTTCGTATCAATACCAAGTACCCTCAGGTTATTTTTAATAATAAAGAGCGGCAGTTCGGGATACGTCGGCACGACCAAGGGGCGAGTCAGATTGGCACGACCATAAATGCGGTGATCACCTTCCTGTCGTTCAAAGGTACAGCCGACCGATAAGAGAAATTTTTCAAAACGTTGCCACGGGATCGGCGTCAGCCGTGGCATTTTTACGCACCGACCGGCACCTCAATCTGCTCGATCTCATGAGCAACCTCTACCGGAGCTGACCATTGATCCTCCACCTTTTGCCAACCGAGCGATTCAAGCACCTCGCCGGTTGTGCCCTTACGCTCAAGCTCGGCGAAAAAGATTTGTACCGCCTCGCCGAAGCGTCGCCTCACCTCCTCAATACTGTCTGCACAGGTTGAGAGATCAAGTACCGGCGTATGGGCAATATACGCCCCTTCTTCCCGAAAAATAGAAACGGGGATATTAAGCAATAAATTTTTCATTAGATTTCATGAATTATTAATATTGTTATTATAGCATAAGCATAGCGCCATTACTCAATAACCTCGCCTCAATTAAGAGTCGTTGACGAGTAATCTGCGGGGCGATGGTTTTTCGTGATGGCTACATTTTTAACCGTCCATCGAAAAATTTCCGGTCACACCCGACGCATCAAACATTGATCGTATTTTAGCTATCCCCAATGGCCAGCCTTGAACTCTTGCCTATTCGTTGTATATAGATCTTAGGCTGGGGCCTCAAAACGAGTACGAGGCAAGGTCGAGCCAGCGCGAAGTCTAATTAAGCAATAATAACCATGGCTAACTTCGAACAACGAGCCGTTGCCGCCGTTTGGGCAAAAGCAATAATTGTGCCTGGATATGACGCGAACGTCAGCAGAAAAGATGTTTGCGGGGCATGGATTGTCCGACGAGATCATGGTAACCGCGAAAGTCGGTACGGTTGGGAGATAGATCATATTCTTCCTGCTTCGAGGGGAGGAAGCGAGCTGCTCTCAAATTTGCGCCCACTTCAATGGCAGAATAATGCCATAAAGTCAGACGGGTCGCTTGTGTGTGTCATTGGCGCACGCTAGAGGTCAATTGAGTAAACGTACCTGATTATCGAGGCCAAAGAGGATAGAACCAAAATCCAGTCATCTTGGTGTTCTGTTACCCTTCTGCCCACTAACGGCGCGAGAAAGGTACACCTCGCTCACAAACAACCGCATATTCTGCGGTTGTTTGTTTTTAGCCCAAAATCATCTGCTCGACTTGTTTTTGCGCGATCTCCAAAATTTTGGCCGCTTTCGCGCGTAGAGTTCGAATTTTTGCGTACAGATCAAAAATATTATCAATAATGTATTTTTGCTTTTCAGGGGACGGAACAGGGATTTTAATTTTTTCTATTGAGCTTGGGCTTATATTTGGTTGCGCGCCGCCTAGGGCTAATTTTCTAATCTGTTCCGAAAAAATTAATGTTCTCAAGATAATAAAAAAATAATTCTGTTCTATCTTCCTATTATCAATGACAAACCGTCCCACGCGTTGGTTCAAAAAAGCTGGTAAGTTACTTTTATTAATTACGGCTACCTTGCCTATTGTCGCGCCAGTCATTGCTACCAATAAATCACCGCTCCGTAACAAAAATCGCTTTAGAGTTTGTTGATATTCTGATTTTATATAGACAGTACCTGACAAATCAATTTCGCCATCATTCAGATTTTGTATTCTAACTAAAGGAATCCCATCTGTGAGGTATTCATTACTCTTGAATGCATATCCGCCTTGCACTCGGGCATATTCTCCAATCTCATGAAAATTTCTTGTAGAAAAACTCAACGGAATATAATAAATGGGATCAAGTCTGCCATCAACCTCATCGCTCCAAATCTGAAATACTCGTTCTGTCCCCTCCCGCGGCATATCTATACTAAGTTCGCCAAAAATAAAATCGTCAATGGACGACAAAATTTTGAAAATTTCCGTTTCTTTCTTTTTCTTTTGTTCGTATGCTTC
>OBEQ010444535.1_pt1 | contig 19644 bp, 27 predicted proteins | sample 1670901 | NCBI WGS metagenome assembly OBEQ01 (sample SAMEA104232315, study PRJEB22302) | groundwater metagenome | biome: forest; feature: aquifer; material: groundwater | place: USA | collected 2011-08-07 | depth 5.4 m
ATGGGGAGCCCCCCCTTTCTTCTACTAACCGACACTTTTTTGGTCGGCAAAGCCGTAATTGAAAACGATGAATTGTTGCTAATTACACGTTCCGTTATCTGCTATGGTTTTGTCTGGAGCTTAAACTTGCCGCTGTAATGCGCTGGGCTTGAAAGCTTATGAAATGAAATTTGACAAATTTTTAAACCAGGTTGAAGAGATAAGGTAAAAGGAGATAAATTAATTATTTCTAGTACTTGTATGTTGTTAACTTCTGGTTGAACTAAACTTGAACTGTTATGAACCATTAAACCTATTCTTGCAAATCTACTTCTACCATCTAACTTACCACAAATAAAATTGTTTAATTTTATTTTTTCTAAAGTTGTTCCTAATACTAATTCTCCGCTTTTAATTGTTAAAAATTCGTTATTTTTTAGTTTAAATTCTTCTGAAAAGTCGTTTTCATTTAAGTTTTCTTTAACTAAAAACATCTTTTTATTTTTTTTAAACCGCCTAAATACATTACCTAATCTTAAATCAACAGAACAAGCACCAACATTGCTTTTTTCAAAAGGAGTTATGCTTATATCACCTTTTTTTATAGCGGTTAAAATCTCATTTTTTGAAAGCATCATTTTTTTACAATCGTTAAGTTTAACTGGTTGGCGCTTTAATTAGCTTATGATTAATGGAACCAAGGGGAGGGAGGCGTAGCAACAAATGAATCTACACGCGTTTCAAGTGCTTGACAGCCGCGGAGTGCCTACTGTTTGCGCTGTACTAACCACAAAAAAAGGCACGTTTACCGCAACGGTTCCTTCTGGCACGTCAAGCGGAAAGTATGAAGCGCTTGAGCTACGCGACAGCGGCAGAGCTTTTGGCGGAAAAGGGGTTTTGAAAGCTTGCAGAAACGCGGAAAACATAAGCAAGAAACTACCAATCGCCAGTTACCTCAATCAAGCGGATCTAGATTCAAAACTTATAAAATTCGACGGAACTGCCAACAAAACGTGGTTTGGAGCAAATGCACTGCTCGCAATTAGCCTTGTAAGTGCCAAAGCAGCTGCAGTTGAAAGCAATCACCAGTTATTTTCTTATTTTGCCTCGCTTTCTAACTGCAAGCCGCAGCTTCCACTTCCAATGGCAACTGTCATCGACGGCGGAAAGCATGCGGGCAACAACCTTTCGCTGCAGGAGCTTATGTTAGTGCCAACAAAATTCAACACATTTGCCGCTGCAACGCAGGCGGTTGCAGAAACCTACGCCGCTCTTCGTGGCCTTCTTTTGAAAAAGTTCGGCGTGAATGCTACAAACGTAGGTTTAGAGGGTGGTTTTGCGCCGCCGTTGAAAAAAACAACCAGCGTATTGGAATTGCTTGAAGCTGCCATCGATGCTGCGGGGTACAGCGGCAAGGTAAAAATCGCCTTGGACTGCGCTGCAAGTGAGTTCTACAACGAAAAGGCGAAGCGGTACAGCTACGAAGGTAAAACGCTTACAAGCCGCAAACTAACAGAGATTTATTTTGATTTACTTGATGCGTTTCCAATTGTTTCAATTGAAGACCCGTTTGCAGAAGAAGATTGGTCGGCTTTTTCGCAATTCACTGCAGCTGTTGGGAAAAAAGTCAAGGTGGTTGGTGATGATTTGCTCACTACAAATACAAGTAGGATTACAAGCGGAGTTTTAACCGCAGCGTGCAATGCCCTTCTACTTAAGCCCAACCAAATTGGTACAATTACCGAAACTCTCGAAGCAGCGGAACTTGCGCGAAACGCCGGATGGGCGGTAATTGCGTCGCACCGCTCCGGCGACAGCGAAGACACATTTCTGGCAGATTTAGCGGTTGGGCTAGGTTGTCAAGCTGCAAAGATAGGTGCGCCTTGCCGAAGCGAAAGAACCGCGAAGTACAACCGCCTCCTCTTTATTGAAAAGTTTCACAAGGTTAAGCTCGCAAAGTGGGCTTAGCGGCCATCTTCAGTAGGTTCCAAGCTGGGATCTCTTTTTCTTTTGCAGCGCTTTTTTCACAGTAACTATTTTTTGTCCCAATTATCCCCGCGCCAACGATGAGTGTCGGCACAGCGTCATTTGAATGTGCTTTTAGCGGGCAAGGCGTACAGTGATCAGCTGCTATTACTAGCCGCGTGTTTTTCCAGTTTATTTTTAAACTAGCAAAAAATTCAGAGTCAATTTTTTCAATACTCCTCTTCTTTTCAGCCGCTTTTCCATCGTGACCGTAGATGTCAGGCCCTTTTAAGTGGACGTAGACGTTGTGTTGTTTTATTTCTCGGTTAGCTACGCGAGCTGCGTTTGCGTAATCGCCTTCCTTCGAATGAATTACTTTCATCTTAAACGCTTTGCCAATTCCAATTTCAAGCGGCATCTCGGCAACAATGCACCACTTTGAAAAATCTTCAACCGGAATTCGATTTTCGGCGTTTCTCAACAACAGCGCATTTGCCGGCCACTCGCCTTTAAGTGCGCCAATAACTTTGTCGCTGAATTCATTTACAATTTCTGCACTGAATTTGCTTTTTTTGTCACGCTTCAATCCGTAGCACTTTACGATTTTATTTTCAAACTTCGCCTGCGCGTCGCTTATTCCGCCAGTTTTCTGATACGCCGGGTCAGTGTTTTGAATATGCTTTGAAAAGTCACCTTTAAACGCCACTACGCCGCGGTGGCCGCTTGTTGCAACAAATTCAAAAGGCACACTGAGTTTCATGTGGTTTATTTTTTCAGCTAACTTCTTAGCCATTGCCGGCGTTACATTTCTACCCGCGCGGCGGTCTATAATTTTTCCGCCTTTAAGTGTACAGAAGTTTGTTCTAATCGCAAGCCAGCCGTTTTTGAATTGTTTGCCGGTTGAAAGCCATTCAAAGATTCCCCTACCTATTTTTTTCTTAAACGGGTTGATTCCCAAAATTGAAAGTATGCCGACATCGGATTCAGGCGCAATTTTACCTGCAACGCGTGAACGCAGGAGAATTGAATTAGTTGCAAGGCCGTCGATGTTTGGCTTATGCGCAGATTCTAGTGGCGTTTTTCCACCTAGTTCTTTGCAAGGCCAGTCACCAACGCCGTCAAGCACAATCAGAAGAGTTTTCATAACTAGGGAGTAAATGCAAGTGAAAATAAAAAGTAGCAGTAAGTCAAAAGAGATATAGCGGGGGGTGGATTGCCATGCTTTTTCTTTCTTTAAAAAGAAAGAAAAAGCCAGGCGTGGCAAAAAGAAAGAAATGAAAACTAGCTTATTTTTTCTTTTTGGCGCCTAGCCAGGCACCTTTTTCTTTTCGCAAAAGAAAAAGGGGCACGGCATTTTGAACCACCGATCTCCGGGTTATGAGCTTCGCCTTGTTCTACTTTTCAGTAGGACAATCCAGCGGGCACTCCTGGCTACCCTTGGGTCAAAAGAATCACTAAAAATGCGATTAGTTTGTTACCCCGCTATGAAGCCAGGCGTAAAGGTAGTTAGCCGCGTTTATGTTTATTAACCCTTAACTTTTACTAGCGGTTGAATGTAGTCATTTTTTCCCCACTTAGGCTGGGAAGTTTTATTCCTACGTCTGACGTCGGGTCATGTATGCTTAGAAGCGTGTTTATTTTTCCCTCTAGTTTCTTCAACTCATCCTCTTGGTCAACTATGTTTAACCGGCAATTGCAAGCTGGGCACTTGAAGCTGTGTTCCATTGCTTTTTCAAATTCAAGCGGCCTGCAGCTTTTTTGGCACCTGTAAACCTGTGCGCCTTCCCCTTGGTCTAACTTAGCTTTAAGGGCGTCGTACTCCTTTTTTTTCAACGTAATGAAATTCTGCAACGCTTGGTTAGCGTTCATCTTCCACGTGTATGTGAACCAGCCTGTTTGCATGTTCTTCTCGCGTTTATACTCAACTAAGCCATAGCTATGTAAGTGGTTGAGAACAGACCTGATCTCCGCTATCTTCATTTTAGTGTCCTGTTCTATTTTTTCGTCAGTTACTTGCGCGGCGCCAATGCACGTAATTATTTGAAGCCCTTCGTCGCCTGCAATTTCGCGTACAAATTCGTTTAGCTGGTTTCGCTTGTATTTTTCAATTGGTTTAGGTAGCAGTAGTGGCGCGTCGATTTTTTTTGCGGTGGGTTTATTTTTCATTTACTGAAGCTTCCCTACAACAATTTAACTAAGCAAACGAATTATTATACTGCTAAGGCGCGTCGATTTTGTTTTTAGCTTGCTTCGGTTGCTTGCATACCTTACGCAGGGAGATTTTAAATAACTATTTGCGCACAAGTTTCTTCCACTCCTATTACTGCGCTAGCCGCACAGTGGGAGTTTCCGCGGGCTCGTAGCTCAGCTTGAAGGAAATAATGTGGAGTTGCAACGCTTCGCGTTGCCACCGTACTTCCTTCCTGAAATGGCCAGAGCAATCGGCTCTTAACCGATGGGTCGAGGGTTCAAAAGGCCATACTTTTCTTCTTTTGCAAAGAAGAAAAGTCAGGCGTGTCAAAAGAAGAAAACTAATGGTTTCTTCTGACGAATCCCTCCGAGCCCGCTTTTTCTTCATCCGGAAACCTTATATTTTGCGGTTTTTCTACATATCCTTAGTCGGATTATAAGGTGGGTTGAACGCAAAGGTGCGCCAAGTTCATTTCAAGCCTCTTCTATTAAACGTGCTTGAGGGATGCTTGGCGACCTGTGTGTTCTTAGAAAGGGTATTAATTTTCACTACACTCTAGTTTTTACGCTTTGGCCAGAGGTTTGAAAGGCCTGCGGCTTGAGCGGCCTTTCGCGGGGTTGGCAGAGCAGCTATGCATCCGCCTGCAGCAGCTTTTCTTTCTTTTGAAAAGAAAGAAAAGACTGTGGGAAAAGAAAGAAATCATTGTGATGTCTTTCTCCAGCAAGCGGAGTAGAAGGGTGCAACTCCCTTACCCCGCTTTTTACAACTTCAAATAGCTTTTCGCTGCGTAGATTGCAGCGATTGAGAATGAGTCTGTGAGTTGCCTTTGGCGGATTAGTTGTTCGATTTCTTTCCACGTGCGTTCTTCGTATTTTACTTCGCCGTCTTGTTCTGTTCTAAGGTTCAGCTGTGGCTTTCTAGTTGCGTCGAGTGCGAGAAAGATAAATGGTTTTGTTGCAACGATGCTTGGCTCAATTGAAAACTGGCCAAGTGAAACCCACGTTTTGGCGCTGTAGCCGAGTTCAAGTAATTTACCTTTAGCGATTTCCACAGCTGTTTTTCCCCGTTTTTCTTTTAGCCCAGCTGGAAGCTCCAAATTTTCCCGTTCAAGCGGCTCGCGATACTTTTTAACGAGGATTATTTTTCCGTGGTCTGTAGCTGCTACGATTACGAAGCTTGGCCTGAACTTTACAACTGTGTAAGGCGGCTTGTTTCTCCTAGTGATTAGTTTTACTAAGACGTATTTGTCCCGATAAGCGGTTTGTGGCATGATTAAGTATTATCTGTGTGATATTCACTTGAACGCGTCTTCCACTCTTTTTACGATGATTCCCTGCGGTGTTATGTCTAGTGGGTGCATGTCCGCGTCGTGCTTTGTACCGCGCATTTTACGCACGTATATTGTGCGTGTTGCAGTTGAGCCTGTTCCCAAGAAGCTCATTACAATCACTCCGTCGGCGACGTATTCTTCAACTTCGAATTTTGAGAATTGTTGCGGCAAGCCAAGCCCGCTGCTTTGCTCGGGGATTTCAGATGTCATAATTGTAGTCAGGTCTTTTTTGGAGAGGACGTAGACCATTTTTAAAATCGCCCGCCTGATTTCGCTTTCTTTTTCCAGTTGAAAAGCCATTGCTGGGATTGAATCTATTACGAGGCGTTTTGCACCGATTTTGTTTGCAATGCGGAGGATGTCTACGAGTAAGCGGTCTAAGTCTAGTTGTGCTGGTGAAAGTGCGTGTACTTCTTCAGAAGCGGTTCCAACGCGTGCGCTTGTCGCATCTACAAGCGCTAAGAGGTTGTTTTTTTCGAGTTCTTTTAAGTCCCAGCCAAATTCAAGCATATCTTGGCGTATCTTGTCGGGCACTTCGTCGAACGTTACATATATGCCTGGCTCTGCGTAGTTCATTATCCCGTTGTAGATGTACTGCATTGAAAGAATGGTTTTACCTGTGCCGCAAGCTCCGGAAACCAGTATGGCGCGTCCTTTTGGGAAGCCGCCGTTAAGCATATCGTCTAATCCTTTCATTCCAGTTTTAACGTGTTCAATAGCCATTAATGCCCACAACTACTACATCGTTAATTTTTCAGTGCTTAAAAGCGTGTTGATGTGGCTGGGCTTGTGAGGTGATGAATACGTGGTGTGTTGCGGGGGTGGGATCACTTGCTGTAGTTTTTAATGCGGTTTTTTTCGTTTTCTTGAAAGTTACGCGTGCCTGTTATGGTTGACGCGATGCGTTCGCCGAATGCTTTTGCGCGAACTAGTTCAGTTTCGTTCACTTCGCCTCCAAACGGCAATTGCGAAGAGCGCTTGAGGCAAAGCGTGTTGTTGACGTTTGCCCCTTTTTTTACCAGCGCGTCACTTGCTACTCGCATGTCTTCAAAAGAAAATCCAATTCCAATTATGTAGATGTGTTTTCCGCTTATGTAGCTAGCAATTGGGTTTGTTTCGCCGCCAAGTAAGTTTTTAGAGAGGCAAAGGCAGTTTTTTTCGCCTGTTAGTTCTGCGGGGTTAGTTGTAATTTTTGTTTCAACGCCGTTTGCGCCTTCTGCGATTGCGGCTGCAATTTTTTCGCACTGTTTTGCGGCGTATATCGCGATCATTTTTTACTTGCCTCTACTAGTTTTGCAAAGCTCTCCTCTGCTTTTTCCAACCTGGAGTCAAACTCGGGGTGAAATTGCACTCCAAATAGAAACGGGTGTTTTTTCAACTCGAGCACTTTGTTTATCTTGCCTGTTTCGTCTGTTCCTGAAAACACAACGCCAGTGTCTTGCATATCTTTGACGTAGGTTGGGTTCATTTCCCACCTGTGGCGGAAACGCTTGTAAATCGCCTCTATGTCGTAAATTTTATGTGCAGTTGTGCCTTTTTTGAGGAGGGTTTTTTTAACGCCTAGCCGCATTGTTGCCCCTTTGTCGCTGACGTTCTTCTGTTCAGGCAACAAGTCGATTACTGGGTGGGTTGTGTTTGGGTCTATTTCAGTTGTATTTGCGTCGCTCCACCCAAGCACGTTGCGCGCAATTTCAACGATTGTAAGCTGGAAGCCATAACATATTCCTAAGAGGGGCTTGTTGTTCTCGCGTGCGAATTGAATTGTTTTTATTTTGCCTTCAACTGCCCTTGCTCCAAAGCCGCCGGGAATTACGAACCCATCGAAGTCAGCTAGCTTCGCTTTGCCTTTTTCAACTTCGGTCGCGTCTATTAAGCTGCTGTTCACCTTGACGCCATTGTCGACGCCGGCGTGTGTAAGTGCTTCGAATACGCTCATGTAAGCGTCTTTGCTAGTTGCGTATTTTCCAACTACGCCGATGTTCACTTCATCAGTGCATTTTTCCAGTTTTTCAACAAGGGTTTTCCACTCTTGGAACTTTTCGCCGTTTGAAGTGGGGTGTTTAAATTTGTTGCAAATAGTTGTGTCAATGCCTTGCGCTTCAAGCGTCAGCGGCAATCGGTAAATTGTAGCTACGTTTGGAGAGTAGTAGATGTCGTTTTCATTGACGCTGCACTGCATTGCTATTTTTTTCTTCGACGCGTCACTCATGTCGTTCGTAGTTCTACTGATGAGTAAGTCTGGGGTAATTCCCCTTGCCTGCACTGCGCGTACAGAGTGCTGCATTGGCTTTGTCTTCTCTTCGCCGGTTAGGATTGTTGGTACAAGTGCTAAATGTACAAACAGCACGTTTTCACTGTCTTCGTATTTCATTTGCCTAGCTGCTTCTAGTACGATTTCGCTTTCAATGTCTCCAACTGTGCCGCCGATTTCGACAACTAGGATTTCGCAGTTTGTCTTTTCGCCGCATAGCCTTATGCGTTTCTTGATTTCGTTTGCAGCGTGTGGTATTAGTTGTACTGTTTTGCCAAGGTATTCCCCTTTGCGTTCCTTTTCAACTAGTGCCCTATAAACTTGGCCCATCATTAAGTTCTGTTCCTTAATTGCAAATACGTCTAGGAAACGCTCGTAGTTTCCCAAGTCTAAGTCGCATTCGTGGCCGTCTTGTGTGACGAATACTTCACCGTGTTCAAATGGGTTAAGTGTTCCTGCGTCGCAGTTGAGGTAAGGGTCTATTTTCATCAAGCTGACATTAAGGTTATTTTTGTGCTTGAGTATCTTGGCGATTGAAGAGGCGAGGATTCCTTTGCCTAGCGATGACAGTACGCCTCCAGTTACGAAAATAAATTTGCGGCTCACGGAGTAATTGTAGGTAAAAAAAGCTTAAAAACCCTGCCTTGGATTTTTGCTGCCAAGTGACTAGATAGTCATTGGGCGTTCTTTTATTTCGTCGCTCTCTGCGCTTGTGCTTTTCAACGGCACAAATTTATTAAATAAAATAAAAAGAGCAGCGGCTGCGACTACGTTTAGTACAAAGCCGATTTCTAGTTCCATATATTTTCACGTTTATGCGTGTTTCTTTTTTTCTTTGGCGCCACGCCTGGCACCTTTCTTTTTCGCTATCAGCAAAAACCTTTGGTTTTTGTCTGAGTCACAAACGCTTCATCGTTTGTGCTCAAAAAGAAAGGGGCATGGCTTCTAGTTTGCAAGGATTACTCTACGTGGCGAGTTGATTTGGTGTTGCCCGTGTTTGAATTGCGGGTAGTAGTACGCTGATCCTGCTAGTGCGACGACTGCGAGTATGTTTCCCATTAGGAGTAGGATTAGCCCGACTGCGCCGAGTATGTACATGTTCATTTCTGAACTGATCATTTTGTTGAAGTCCTTCATGTACTTGTTCATGTAGTCCCACCTGTTGGTGGCGATCATGAATACTGGCTGTTCGGATCCGACTGAGGTGGCTCTGATGAGCTTGTCGTATTCTTTTATTACTGGTGCTTGTGGTTCATCTTGTGACATTTTGTTTTTTCAACCTCCTATATTTCTTTTGCCTTTTTCTTTGGCGCAGGTAGCTGATTTTACGATTCGCTACTCCCTTGGCCTAAGCTGTTCTGTACATTACTTTTCCTTTCATATCTTCTTTTCCGAATATCAGTCCACCTATGTATTGTCCTTGGTTGTGCCCTACTTTCCATGCGAATGGAACCGCCAACAGCGGGTGGATGAATATGTAAGCTAGTATTGCCAGCGCTAGGTAGGCCCAGGTGTACATCCACGCCTTGTAGCAAGTTCCGGCGTCATAAGTGAAGTCTGACGGGCTGAACCACCCATCTCCTGGTTTTCCCTTTAAGGCGTCTACCCACCCACCGTCGCCTACGTCACCTACGAGTGCGGCTTTACGGTTTTTTAAGTTCGTGATTGTGATTGGGTGGCCTCCTGCCATTAACTTGTTCTTCTGAACTAGTTTTTTCTTCTGTTCTTCAGTTACGTTGTTTATGTCAACGTCGTCCGAAGGGGTGAAGAACGGGATAGTTATGTAGGTTTTCTTCAAGTCAGGCCCAGCTGGCGGAACTGGTGCTTTAGCTTCCGCTGACTTTTTGTGGCTTGCAAGCGCCTTTTTCATTTCACTTATTGTCATTGCTTTCATGTCAATTACCTTTTTTTAGTTCCCTTATAGCCTCTCGATTTTTGTGAAGAACTTGTCGCTTCCAAAGTAAAACGCGCCTATTCCTGCTATTGGCAACAGGAGGTCGAAGTTTGAAATTACCGCCATTACGCACCCCAGGATGATTGCCGCGTTGACGATTGCGTCGTCGAAGAAGAACATGTGTTTTTTCAATCCTTCTTGCCATGGTACGTCGCGTTTTCTCACTATTGTGGCTAGCCCCCAGTTTTCAAGTAGGATTGCGAAGTTGCGTGCCCATTTTTGTAAAATGAACGAAGTTGTGCGTAACCCGAACGCTGGGGTTATTTGCTTTGCCACTTCTTCAAGCTTTTCGCTAGTGCCTTTTCCCGGAAGGTCGTAATACATTTTTACTTCGTGTAACACGTCGTTCATTTTTCATTCACTTTTTGATTTTGGTTTGTTTTGCTTCTTTTATTTTTATTTTTAGAATTTTTCATTTTATTTCTACTGGCCGTATATAACTGTACGGAAGTGGCCGTTGAAGCGAGAGATGTTTCTGTCCCACATGGCTAAGTCCCAGTACTTTGCTGCAAGCGCTATGCTGAACAAAGCGAATGGTGCAAACCAGTTCCATGTAGTTATTGCAAGTGCAAGGAACGCTATGCATTTTGATTTTGCGTTGTAATCCCCGGTCCAGAAGTCAATGAACTCGTTTATGTACTCCGCCCTTGTCGCTTGGCCAAGTACGTTTTCACTTCCCCTTGAAATTGCACCTGTGAAAAACCCTTCTGGCATTTTAGTTGGGGCGGCCCCTTGCTTCTTTGTCTGCAGAGGTTCAGCTGTTCTGAGCGCTGCTCCTTTTACTACTTCTTTTATGTTGTGTAAGCCGCTTGGTCCTGCCATATTTATTATCCCTGTTTATCTTGTTTTTACCTTGTGTAGAGTAATCTCCTTGTCTTGTAGAACAGCTGTATCCTGTGCGCTGTTTTCAAGTGGTCTGAATAAAAGTAACCCGCTGCTACGCCTAGCCCTGCTGATATCCAGAGGTTAACCGCTAGCAGCAACATTGCGCCAACCCCGCATAGGATTGCCAACACTCTAGCCTTGTGCCAGTCGATCCATACGTTGATTCCCTCTGTTACGAATTTTTGACGGGTTGTCATTTCAAGCACTCCATCACCTGGCTTCATCTGTGAAGGCACGAACATAGGCATGACAACAGGCTCATCCCCTGCTGGCTTAGCCGGTGCTGGTTTTTGCTCGAAGCCGATTTTCCTGTGCGCCATTTGAGATGGAGTTAAAGTTACCATAGTTTTAATCTGCAATAATTATGGCAAGGGTAATTTATAAACTTACCGGTAGTAACAAACTATTATAGTTTATCGTCGGGTGTCGAAGAAGTAGTGGGGGTGGTTTGTGGAGTTTTTTGGGTTGCTTTTAGCTCTTGGGCGGTTATTTGTGTGGCGGGTTTGGCGGCTTGTGTATTTTGTTGTTCAGTTTTTTGTTCTTGTTTTTTCCCTACTGTATTTTTGCCAATTAGCATATCGAATGTCATACCGATCTCTAGGTCGTCTAGCAAGAGCGAGTAGCCACGTGGAGTTTCCTTTAGTGCATTTAGTGGGTAGAAGCGCCACTCTTGCCGCGGCTGTTTCCAAGCGATGTAAAAAGGTATGTTGGTAGTGTTTTCGAATTGCTTCATTATTTCCACTTTTGGCTTTGGGAAATGTAAACCTGCTTTCCACGCTTTGCATTCGAGTGCAAAGCGTTTTGTGCGCCCCAGCGCCATTAGGTCTGGTGCTAAGCCGTCAACGCCGCTTTTGCTTGAACGTATAACCCAAAAACCCGCTAGGCGTAGCATTTCCTTAAGCTGGCGTTCGAACCTAGCTCCCTTAATGTAAGCTCCTTTGCCCATGATTGGTAATTAGGAGAATTTGGTTAATTACTTAGCGTATTCTTTTTATTTCCCTCACTTTGTCAAAGCCAGCGTCGAACGACAAGAGCTCTTTTAGCCCAAGCTGCTGCATGTGGAAAACGATATTTGCGTCGGTGAAGCTTAAGCCCCTTCCCTTATCGAATATTTTGGCTGTAGCGTTGAAAGATACTTCGTCGTTATAAATGACCTGTATCTCTTTTGAGTTTGTTAATTGCCTAAACGTTTTTTGTGCTGCTTCGAAACTTACTTTTCTCAATAAAAAATTTGTAACTTCTAGCAAGACATAATCTGTGATGTGCCGGCGGTTATTTTTCATAAACTCTGGCAAAATTTCCCTGGCGCGCTCGCGATACTGATTTTGCTCATAGGTATAGGCAATTAACGCCCCACTATCTATCATGTTATTAAATCGTGCTCCAATGTTGCATTGGTTTTTTCCCTTCCAGTATAGCTCGCCCTAAGAAACTCCTGAAAAGAATCCTCTGCTTTGCCAGTGTCCTTTTTTACGAAGAAGTTCACGAATTCCATTCTTTTATTGGTAATAAATTCAATCATTTCCGCCAAGAGGTTTTTTTGGGTTGTTTTAATTCCCCTGCGAAGTAAGTGCATCTGGAGCTCTTTTAATAGCAGTACGTCTTCCATGTCGAGTTTTCTAGTAGTTTCCATGCAAAAAGTAGGTAAAAACTACTTTATATCTTTTACTACTGGGGGTTGTTTTTGTGGTTTGTTAATAGAGTTTCCGCTTTTCTGGTATAAGCTCCCTGAGTGTGGCTAGTATTTTTCCAGTGTGTTGTGAGCCGATTTCTCCGCGTTTATGCATAAGCACAATTGTACTTGGATAGTTTACGTAGATGTCTACTGGCAGCGTGCCGCGTTTTGGATGCATTAAGCGGGCGCCGTTTATAGCTGTAACATGGTCGTACGTTGACGGTGTTGCTTCTCTTGTTTCAGTAACTCCCTTTACCTGCATACCTAGCCCTTCTGCCAGTTCGTCTAAGTTGGGCACTATTCTCATTGGTTCGTCGGTGATAATCTCTATTCGCGGGGGTATGCTTCTCCTTCCTTCTCTTGCGTCATGCGGTATAAAAATCACTTTCTTTATCCCATGCGTTTCAGCAGATGCAAGCGTAGTTACGCGTCTGAGTAATTCTTCCATTTAATCACATTTTAAGTTTTATTTGTCTAGTTGAAAACTTATTAACCTCTTTTTGTTTAAATAATACTGTGGTAAAGAACAGTCAACGCCAAGTGGTTTTTCAAAAGGATAATGCGAAGGTAGCTGTTTTGCCAGATTTTGAACGCCATTTACGAAGCGCTAGTTTTGACGTGCATGACATCAGCCGCCATACTGATGAATTAATGGCTCGGCGCGACATAAACGCGGCATTGAGAAAGCGGCTTGGTAAATTTAGGGCGGTTAAATCCCCGTCTGGAAAAAACTTTATCCTAGCACCAAGTTCGATTCTTAGCGCAAGCAACGAACATAAATTACTTAGCTATCTACACCGCCGCGGCGTACCGGTTCTCCGCTCAGTTGGCTATTGTGATATAAGCGGCGCTGACTTCGTAATTTCTGAGCTTCACACTGGCTTTAAAACCGCCAAAGAATATCTCCACGCAATTGGCAGCCACGGGAACCAAACAGCAAAGCGGCTTGCCCTCCTTAGGCTATTTGGGCTGGCTGTTGGCAAACTACACCAAGCTGGGCTGGGGCACGATGACCTCCACTTGGAAAACGTGCTTGTAAAAGCTAACCGCAGAGGGTTTCCAACTAAATTATTACTAGCAGATTTCAGGAGCCTCATTCCCAATGGCGGCCTTCACCCATTAAAACTAGACGAAAGGCTAGATGATTTAACCTACATCTTTGGAGTTGCAAAAGACAGTGGAAACCGCTTTTCAAACCAAGAACAACTACACTTTCTCCACGCCTACAACTCCCGTTTAGCTAAGCAGCTAGCGACACGCTTGCAAAGCCATGCTGAGCAACGCACCTAGTTTGACAAAATGGCACGTTGTGCTATAGCAAGAAGCAGAAGTAATCCGAAATCAGCACAATTGCCGCTGCAATTGTGTCTGAGTCATAATGCTACGGCATTATGCTCAAATGCTGCTTCTTGCTAGATAGCAATCTCATACAATTTCGTCGGATTACTATGAGATTGCTATAGTTTGCAGTTTGGAAGAACCGCTGCATTGCATTGTGCTTCAACTATAGCCTGCATGCTATAAATAGTTCCTTTTCCCAAAAAGAGTATAAGATATTTGATAGTGTGTTGTTAGAATGAATTAGTTCTATACGCATGCTTTAGCATACTCGCAGGTTTTTAGAGTAAAATGGAAACAGGCATTAAAGTTGCAGATTGCATGAGGACTTCGCTTGTAACTGTTCTTGACTCAACCCCGGTTGTTATTGCCGCTAAAAAAATGGCGGAATCGGGAGTTGGAAGCCTATTGGTGACAAACAGCCAAAAAGGCATTTATGGAATAATCACAGAGAGGGACTTAGTAGTCAAAGTGCTTGCATTAAACAAGGTAAATACAACGGTAAAGGAGATATGTACAAAAACGCTCATAACAATTCCAGTTACGGACGACATTTCCACAGCTGCAAAGCTAATGGGAGAGAAGAACGTAAAGCGACTCGTAGTCACTTCGCAGGGAAAAATAGTTGGGCTCGTATCTCAAAAAGACCTGATTTCCATAGCGCCATCGCTATATGATTATATAGTTGAGGAAAAACCGAAGAGCACAGCTAAGCTAAAAGTGTACTAGAAACTAATTCTAAACCTTCGCCTGTATTCACAATGCGAATAAACGCGCTATTTTATATGTGTTTAATCTTCAGCGTGCAAAGCTGGGGCAGTGGATGACACTCCAGAGGTAAAGCGTGTTGAAAGACACAATTTCCAATGAACGTAGTGCTGACAGCTGTCGCGCTTTGCCTGAAAAAGCCATGCCCCTTTCTTTTCGCAAAAGAAAGGTGCCAGGCGTGGCGCCAAAGAAAAACGAAACGCCAAAAAGAAAAGAAGAAAAGAAGAAAAGAAAACAAGGTTTGTTTTGAAATGACGCCCTTAGAGAAACTGAAACGGGCTGAAAAGCTCATTGCGAAGCTCAACAGTGGGGGGTTTCTCCTTGTAGTTGAGGGAAAGCGAGACGTTGCAGCGCTGACCAACATAGGCATAACTGCCAAGATCATAGCGGCAAACGGAAAACCAGAATGGATTTTGAAAAAAATCGCCGGCATCGGCTTAAAGTCAGTTGTTTTGTTCGATTTCGACGAAACTGGACAAGAGCGGCAAAGCCGGCTCGTGGAGTTGCTCATAGCAAGCGACGTTGTGCCGGAAACGCAAATTCGGAATGAGTTCAAGAGAATATTCGGCTTACGTTTCTTTGAAGAAGTGGATAAAAAGTTCGATGAGATCCTGCAAAAAGTAGGAGAGACAGATAGGTAAAAACACAGAACAAAAAAAAAGAAAAAATAAACAAAAATAAGCAGATGAAAAGCAAGAAAAAATAAATCAAAATAAAAGCAGAAAAATAAATAAAAATCAAGAGATAATAAAACGGTAAAATAAAATAATGGGTGAAATAAAATATGGGAAAGACTTACATTGACACAGTGAAGTACATGGTTAAGGCCAACTTCGAAGTTGACGGGATAATTGAAAAACCCGACATAGTCGGAGCGTTGTTTGGGCAAACTGAAGGTTTGCTTGGTGACGATTTAGATTTTCGCGAGCTGCAGAAAAACGGCAGGCTTGGAAGAATCGAAGTTGACACTCAAGTAAAAGGCGGAAAAACATTCGGCCAGATCTACGTTCCTTCAAGTTTAGATATGGTTGAAACCAGCATACTTGCTGCTAGTTTGGAAATTGTTGACCGGGTTGGTCCTTGTGAGGCGCGTATAACTGTTGAAAAAATTGAAGATTCACGCAGCGTTAAAAGAAAACAGCTTCTTGACCGCGCGCGTAGCTTGTTGAAGAACTTAGTTGTTGAAGAGTTGCCAGAAAGCAAACAACTCACGGAACTTGTGCGCGACGAGTTGAAGGTTGCAGAAGTATCCACGTACGGTGAAGACAAGCTTTCATGTGGTCCAATGTTGACTCAAAGCGAGTCAATCGTTGTTGTTGAAGGTAGGGCTGATGTTATCAACTTGCTAAAGAACGGCATCAAGAACGTAGTTGCTGTTGGCGGTGCAAATGTCGGCAAGTCAATTGCTAAGATCTGCAACGAAAAAGAAGTCACTGTATTTTTGGATGGAGACCGCGGTGGAGACATTATTTTAAAGGAACTAATGGCAGTTGCTGACATCGATTACGTTGCGCGCGCGCCTGCTGGAAAAGAAGTTGAGGAACTTGCACGCAAGGAAATCATTCAATGCCTACGCAAAAGGATTCCGGGCGAACAAGCGGTTAATGGGCAGAAACGCGGACAAGACGAACGGCAGTCGGATCGCTTTCCACAACGTAGGCAGGAAATGCAATCCCGGCCAGTTGAAATGCAGCGGCCGCCAATGATGCAACGCCAACCTATGCCCATGAGGTCGGCTATGTCCGAGCAGCCCATCAATGCTCCTAGCCGCATGCCAATGCGCCAGCAAGAGCCACAGCAATTTGACTCGCCTGCACCTCAGCCACGCGTAGTGGTTTCTGACAGCCCGCCTGTGCTACTTTCAACGTTGAAAGAGTTGGAAGGTTCGCTTAAAGCGCGCCTTCTTGGTAATGGTTTTGACGTAGTTGCAGAAGTTCCAATCCGCGACATAATGAAAGCGCTTACAGAAACTGACAACGTAAAAGCAGTTGTGCTTGACGGAATCGTAACACAGCGGCTTGTAGACTTGTGCGAACAGAAGAAAGCTGAATATCTAGTCGGCGTACGCGCTGGCACAATAATGCGCAAACCATCTGGAACAAAAATAATTGTGGCTGAATAAGTTCAGCTGCTTCCTTTTTTTTATTTTTTTCTTCTTTTAAATTTTCAGAGCGTCTTTACTTTTAATTTACTGAAAGTCTCGCACTTTTTTATCTCGAGTAAATGGAATCTTTTCTTTTACGCTGCCAAATAAACTGTGGTCTATTTCTTTTCTTATTTCTAATTCTTTGAACTCCGTTTTTTCATCAAAATTTCTTGTAAAGGTTAGTTCATCCGCTTCACCAATTACTATTTCAGCAGTTGTACGGACAACGCAGCCTTCTTTGACGTGGTCGCCAATTACGTTTCCATCTTTATCAGACAGCGACATATGTAAGTGCATCCCATCTTGTGAGAGGGTTCCAACAAGTGAAATAATTTCAAAATCGGCTTTAAACTCTTTCAGAATATTTTCATTGACCATACGCAGGGTGGCTTTTTCTAAACTCCCGACGCAAGTTATTACGAAGCCTGCCTTTATTTGATTCAATTTTACAAAACTTTCCAATTGTGCTTTCAAGTCTTGTTCCGGCTTCAATCGTAGGGCAAAAATCTTCATGCAGTTCTCCACTTCAACGCTTTTTTAATCGCTTTTCTTATTTCAGTTTCTTTTCCTTTGTTGGCGTTTCTCAATTCTTCCAGTGGAGTTTTTTGTTTTGTCATATTACTTCCACCTTTTCTAGCTTTTCAAAGTCGCTGTCTCGTGTGAGTAAACGTAGGTTATTTTTCAGTGCAGTTGCGTAGATTAGTGAGTCTGCTGCTGAGAGCCCTTTTGAATTTGCAAGTTCGCCGGCAAGTTCACATGTTTCAAGGTCTAAGCCAATGATCTGATATTTTGTTAGTCCTAGTTTCATTTCATTCCAATCTGCTATTTTTCCTTCATTTCTTAAATATTTGTTAAGCTCGTAAATCGAGACTATTGAAATGGCACTCCGGTATGTAGTGAGCTTCTCTAGCTTATTGTAAGGTATTTCGTTCTTATACTGCCCAATTACTACGCTTGTATCAATCAAATATTCTGTCACGTTTATCCCTCACAAAAGGAGGTAGCCCTGCTCCCCTGCCTCGAAATTTTTCAAAATATTTTAAAATGCTTCTACCTGCCATTTTGTTAATCAACTCATCGTAAGTTTTAGCTCTATATTCTTCTTTCATCTCTTCCATCATCTCTTTCGTTTCTTTCTTAACTGCGATCATGGCGTATTCCATTATAACCACCGTTATAATTTAAGTTATAATTGTAGTTATAATGGTTTGCCTTCTTACTTTTGATTCGTACCTTATTCTACATCCCCTACTCCATTTTCCATTACTGTGAAGACGCATTCTCCTTCGGCTAAGTGTGGCGAGTCGACGATTTTGGCAATGCGGCGGTTCTCCTTACTGCGGCGGAGGTACATGCGGACTCCTGACGCGTGTGCAACTACGTTTCCTCCAACTGGTGCTGTTGGGTCTCCGAACATCATGTCTGGCCTGTCCATAACTTGGTTAGTTACGTAAACTGCGAGGTTGTGCATCTCAGCTAGCTTCTGCACTTCATGAATGTGTTTGTTGAGCTTTTGCTGGCGTTCTGCAAGTTGCCCGCGTCCAACATATTCACTGCGGAAACAAGCCATAAGTGAGTCAATTATTAGCAGCTTTATGTTTTTCTCCTTGATGAGCTCAGCTGCCTTTTCTACGAGTAGGGTTTGGTGGTCACTTGTATGAGCGCGTGCAATGATGATGTTTTTTAATATCGTATCTATATCTAGTCCTTTTGCAGTTGCCATTTGTGCAATGCGTTCAGGACGAAAAGTACTTTCAGTGTCAATAAACAATGCGCTGCCTTCCAATCCGCCCTTGTCTTTCGGAAGTTGTACGTTGACGCAGAGTTGAAACGCTAATTGGCTTTTTCCAGAACCAAACCTGCCGAAACCTTCGGTGATGTTCATTGTTTCAATTCCGCCGCCAAGCAGCGTGTCGAGTTCTTTTGAACCAGTTGTAATCTTCCCAATGTTCTTGCGGCGTTCCCACACTATGTCGGCGGTTTCGTAGCCCATCTCCAGCGCGTCCCGCGCTGCGATTACAGCTTTTGCAGCTGTGCCTTCTCCAATTCCAGCGACTTCGGCAATTTCGGCTGGCAAGCTTACAGCTATAACTTCTAAAGAATCATAGCCAGCTTCACGTAATTTAGCCGCGGTTGTGTCTCCCACTCCAGGGAGCTCCTCTATACTAGTAATCTTCTTCTTTTTCTCTGACATCTTTACATCACCTTATAGCTACAAGCATGGACAGTGCCAGCATTTTCAGCTTAAAACTCGTTGAGATGAAGAAGAAAAAGCCGCTTTAAATATGATTCGCCACACCTACTTGCCGGTGAAAGTGAGATTGCAGAGGTGCATGTAGGTTGCGAAGTTAGCGGCCTTTGCCGGTAATTAGCATTAACGGCTAAACTTTTATTTGCCGGTTGTTCAAGGATTATAGTTGTGTGCGCTGAATAGGAAACGCCGTAAGGTTTAGTACTAAGGGGACATCGAGGCGCTTCACTGGGCGAGTCCACACCCCCAACCGCCCAAAGCAACATCTACTCAACCTGTAGCTCGATTGAAAGTTACTTCAGTCGCGTTATGACGACGTGCTTTTTTTCGCTGTCAGTAGTTTTTATTTGATATGAGCTGCCCAGCCTTTTTCGTAGGCCAGCTAGGTTTTCATTTCCGCGTAAGTTGATAAATGCCCGTCCTCTCCTGTGGAGCAGCGCTATTGTTTTTTGTAATGCTTCGTACTGATATTGACTATGAAAAATTCCCCCGTGTATTGAAACAATCAAGTGAAATTTGCCTAGTTTTCGCGGGTCGTAAGTTTCAATTGCGCCGACATGATGCGTTAACCTTTCTTCCCACCTTTGAAAACCCGGATTAGGCAATTTTAGAAGTTCTGTACCCTTTCCTAAATTTAGGTGCTTTGGAAGTATTTGCTGAGGCGACAAAGTGTGTAGTTCTACAATTTTATTTTCTGGGTCTATTTGTTCAAAGTAAGGCATAAACTCGCCCACTAAACCAGGGCCAACATCGAGCCATCGGAGCTTTGTACCATTTTTAGATGCTTTTTGCATCTGTTTTTCTCTAAATTCATTGAAGCCAGGAAAGGAAAACTCTACTCTAGAGGGGTTAGCGTAGTGATCTCCTAGAAATCGGTATAGCCTCATTGTTCTGGCATCTTTTAAGTCATA
>OBEQ011315163.1_pt1 | contig 19641 bp, 13 predicted proteins | sample 1670901 | NCBI WGS metagenome assembly OBEQ01 (sample SAMEA104232315, study PRJEB22302) | groundwater metagenome | biome: forest; feature: aquifer; material: groundwater | place: USA | collected 2011-08-07 | depth 5.4 m
CAGAGGTCCTCCATCGGCGGCTTGCCGACAATGGTGGTCAGATAAACAGGATTCCGCCGGTGGGTGATGGCGGTGACATGCAGCACAGGGTACGGCTCCGGCAGCGAGTAGTAGCCAGTGTGGTCGCCAAAAGGTCCTTCCTCCCGGCGCTCTCCGATCTCGACATACCCCTCGATGATGATCTCCGCCTGGGCCAGCACCTCCAGATCCACCGTCACTCCTTTGACCAGCTCCACCGGCTCCTTGCGCAGGAACCCGGCGAACAAGTATTCGTCAATTCCTTCCGGCAGCGGGGCGCTGGCCGCGTAAACGGAGGCCGGGTCGCCGCCGAGGGCGATCGCCACCGGCATTTTCTCTCCCTTGGCATAGCCGCGCCAATGCTCGGCCCCGTCCTTGTGCAGCTGCCAGTGCATCCCGAGCGTCCGCTCGTCGAACACCTGCTCGCGGTAGAGCCCGACGTTGCGGCGGCCGGTCGCCTTGTGGCGCGGGATCGTGGCGCCGAGCGGGATGAATCGTCCGGCGTCCTGCGGCCAGCACTGGAGGATCGGCAGGGCCGTCAGCGACGGGCGGTCGGTGATGACGACGTCCTGGCAGGGGGCGCGCGTGACGATCCTCGGCGGGAACTGGGCTAGCTCGGCGAGCTTCGGCAGGAGGGCCAGCTTCTCGAGGAGGCCCGACGGTGTCGGGATCTCCAGGAGCTCGTCAATCCGCCGGGCGATGTCGTCGAGGGACGCCACGCCGAGGGCCAGCTCCATGCGGGCTTTCGTGCCGAACAGGTTGATCGCCACCGGCATCGTCGAACCCTTGACCGATTCGAACAGGAGGGCCGGGCCGCCGGGGCCGGTGTGGTCGAGGGTCGTCTTCGAGAGGCGGTCGGTGATCTCGGTGATCTCCAGCACCGGGTCCACCGGCGCCGTCACGCGGGCCAGCCAGCCCTTCTGCTCGATCGCCGCGATGAACTCCCGCAGATCGGTGAACGCCATTATCTCCTCTGATTCGATGGGGTCAGACCCATGGGTCTGACCCCCGTGTAGAGGATCACGGCGCCGCCGAGCAGCGGCGTGGCGGCGACGTCGGCGAAGCCGGCCTCGCGCAGCCGCGCCAGGAACTGCTCGGGCTGGAGGAAGCCGGCGATCGAGCGCCGCAAATAGGTGAATGGGCCGCGGACGCCGGTCAGCAGCCAGCCAATGGCCAGCGTCCCGACCCCCAGCCAGAGGGCGTGGCCCCAGCGCAGGAGCGCGGCGCGCGGGCGGCTGAACTCGAGGATGGCGAGCCGGCCGCCGGGGCGCAGGACGCGGCGGCTCTCCGCCAGCGTCCGCCCGAGGTCGCTCACGTTGCGCATGACGAACCCGCTGACCACCGCGTCATAGGTGTGCTCCGCCGCCGGGAGGGCTTCCGCCTGCGCCTGCACGGCCCGGACGTGCCAGCCGGCTGGCACGCGCGCCGCCTTGGCGCACGCCCGCTGCAGCATCGGCGCCGAGACATCCAGCGCCTCGACGACGCCGGTCGGGGCGACGGCGACGGCGGCCATCAGCGCCAGGTCACCGGTACCGGCCCCGAGATCGAGGACCCGCCAGCCGGGCCGGAGCCCCGCCGCGGCGATCGCCCGTCGGCGCCAATATTGGTCGAGCCCGAGACTGGCCAGCCGGTTGAAGAGATCGTACCGCGGGCTCAGCGCGTCGAACAGGGCGCGGACGACCGACGCCTTATCGCCGGCGGGGGCGCCGGGCGCGGCGGCGCGGGGTGAAGGTAAGCTGCCCTTCGCGCTCGCGGAAACTGATGATGAAATGCTCAAAGACATCCTGCCGTCCCAGTAAGTTGAAATCGAGGTCGAAGCCCTGCGGCACGCCGAACGTCACGAGCCCTCGCCAGGTGCCGAGGCGGGCGGCCAGCCGGTACAGCTTGATGGCCAGCGTCCGTCCCCCGCTGGAGCGCATCGCCACCCGCTGCGGCAGGAGGTCGGTCACGCCGAGCCGCTGGGCCTCCTCGGGGCGGAGGATGCTGTGCGACGCCCCGGAGTCCACGTAGACCCACACCTTGTGCCACCGGCGGCGGCCCCGCACCTGGATCGGGATGATCGGGGCCTGCCCCCCGCGGTACCGCGTGTAGGAGAATCGCACCGGGCTAGACGCCGGTGAGCACGCCGTCGCGAAGGGGGATGCGGATCACCGACGGGAGGGCGGCCCCGGTCCGCCGACGGGCCTCGTCCTCCACCTGCTTGGCCGAGGGGCCGGAGGCGACGACCTGCCGGCGAACCACGGCGATGTACCGCCCGCCGTACTGCGTGATGAGTTGATCGAAGTGCTGCACGATCCAACGGTCATCCCGGTCCATCGGGGGGAGCCCTCCTACGTCGAGGATAGCACGGCGGTGCGGGGAGCGTCAACGCTCGCGCCGCGCGCGGCCCCGGTGACCGTGCGGATCGCGGCGGCGGTGACGCGGACGAGGCGGCGCAGCTCGGCGGCGGTGATCGAGAGTGGCGGGAACAGGACGATGACGCTCCCTAACGGGCGGAGGATCACGCCGTGCCGCCGCACCTCCTCGCAGACGCGGATGCCGATCTTCTGCTCCCACGGGTACGGCGCCCGCGTGGCGCGGTCGCGCACCAGCTCAATGCCGGCGACGAGGCCGAGCTGGCGGATGTCGCCGACGTGCGGGAGCCCGCGCAGCATGGCCAGATCCCGACGGAAGAGGGCGATCTTCGGCTTCAGGCGCTGGAGCGTCCGCTCGCGGCGAAAGAGCTCGAGGTTGGCGAGCGCGGCGGCACAGCCGAGCGGATTCCCCGTGTACGAGTGGCCGTGGAAGAATGTTTTTTTATCCGCGTAATCACCCAAGAACGCCTGATAGACGCGCTCAGTGGTCAGCGTGGCCGCCACCGGCAGATAGCCGCCGGTGAGCCCTTTCGCCACCGTCATCAGATCGGGCGTCACCCCCTCCTGCTGACAAGCGAACATCGTCCCGGTCCGCCCGAACCCCATCGCCACCTCGTCGGCGATCAGCAGGACGTCATGCTGCGTGCAGAGCTCGCGGATGCGGGCTAGCCACCCCTTCGGCTCGACGAGGAGGCCGGAGGCCGCCTGCATCCCTGGCTCGACGATGACCGCGGCGATCTCGTCGGCGCGCTCACGCAGGACGTTTTCCAGCGGCTCGAGGCAGGCGAGCCGGCATGACGGGTAGGTGAGCTTTAACGGGCACCGGTAGCAATAGGGGGACGGGATCGTCACCGTGTCGAACAGGAGCGGCCGGTACGCCGCGTGGAACAGGTCAATCCCCCCGACGGAGACCGCGCCGACGGTGTCGCCGTGGTAGGCGTTCTCGAACGTCACGAAGGTGCGCTTGGTCTTCACGCCGGCCTGCTGCCAATACTGGTATGCCATCTTGAGCGCCACCTCGACCGCCGTCGAGCCGTCGTCGGAGAAGAACACTTTCGTGAGGCCTCTCGGGGCGATCGCCACCAACTGTTTGGCCAGGATGATTGACGGCTCGTTGGCCAGGCCCAGCAGCGTCGAGTGGCTGACACGCCCGAGCTGGCGGCGGACCGCCGCGTCGAGCGCCGGGTGGCGATGTCCATGGACGTTGACCCAGAGCGAGGAGATCCCGTCGAGGAACCAGCGGCCGTCGGCGGCGCGGAGAGCATTCCCCTTGGCCTCGGTGATGACGAGCGGGTCGGTCCACTCCGCCATCTGCGTGAACGGATGCCAAACGTAGCGGCGGTCGTCGGCCGCCAGGCGGGCCGGGCGTCTGGCGCGGGCACGATGCCAGCGCCGCGTCGCCGACAGGATCGCCCTCACGTCGAGCGCCCGCGCGACGGCCGCCTGCACGCGCGCCGGCGTGGCCCGCGCGACGAGCGGCACGATGCCGACGACCGGCAGTCCACTCCAGCGACGGAGGACGGCGGGATTCGTCCGCTCGGCCACCGAGGGCCGTCGCGGGCGCCCATTCAACACGAGGCCAAGCAGATCGAGCCCGGCGCTGCGGGCCTGCTCGACGGTCAGCAAGGTGTGGTTGATCGTCCCGAGCTGGGCGCAGGTGACGAGGAGCACCGGCAGGTCGAGGGCCCGGACGAGGTCGGCGACGGTGCGCTGGTCGTCCAGCGGGACGAGCAACCCGCCGATCCCCTCGACGAGGACGACGTCGTGGCGCGCCGCCAACTCGTCGTAGGCGCGGCGGATGACGGCTAAGTCAATGCGCGTTCGTCCTCGGGCCACGGCCGGGGCCGCCGGAATCGGAAACCGGTACGGGTTGACCAGTTCAAGCGGGTCGTCCACGCCGGCGGCGCGCCGCAGCCACGCGGCATCGCCGGTGTTGGGGCTGGTGACGCCGGTGGCGACCGGCTTCATGACGCCGACGTTCACGCCGCGGCGACGGAGCGCTGCGGCCAGCCCGGCGGCGACCGCCGTCTTGCCGATCTCCGTCCCGGTGCCGAGGATGAAGAGGCCGATGCCGCGGGCCATTAGAGCTCTCCGCGGTGGACGAGGGCCGAGAGCTTCACCAGTGCTTCGTTGAGGTCGCGCGCCGCGTGCGTGGCCATCACCGTCGTGCGGATGCGCCCCTGTCCCGTCGGCACCGTCGGCGGGCGGATGCCGGGGGCGCAGATCCCGGCGGTCCTCAGCGCCGCGGCCACCGCCATCGTCCGGGCGGTGTCGCCGAGCAGGATCGGCACGATCGGCGTCTCGCGCGCCACCAACGGCAGGCCCAACCGCGTCAGCCCGTCGGTCCACTGCGCCTGCCGCGCCCACAACGCCTGCCGGAGGGCCGGCTCCTCCTGCACGACGCGGATCGCCGCGAGTGCTGCGGCCGAGGCCGACGGCGGCAGGGCCGTCGTATAGATGAACGAGCGGGCCTTGTTGCGCAGGACGTCCACCAACGTCCGCGAGCCAGCGATGAAGCCACCGAGGGAGCCGAGGGCCTTCGACAACGTCCCCATTTGAATCAACCCGTCCGCCGGCATCATCCCGAAATGCTCCAGCGCCCCCCGCCCCGTCGCCCCGAGCACGCCGGTGCCGTGCGCGTCGTCCACGAGCAGCCAGGCGTCGGCCGCGCGGGCGGCCTCCCAGAGCGCCGGCAACGGGGCGAGGGCGCCGTCCATCGAGAAGATGCTCTCCGTGACGACGAGCGTGCGGCGCGCGCCCCGACGGCGGGTCAGCAGCGCCCGCAGCCGGACGATGTCGCCGTGCGGGTAGACGCGGAAGGTCGCCCGGCTCAGGCGGCAGGCGTCCACGAGACTAGCATGGACGAGCCGGTCGGCCAACACCAGGTCGCCCGGCCCGACGAGGGTGGTGATGACGCCGAGGTTGGCCAGGTAACCGGTCGGGAAGACGAGGGCGGCCGCCGTCTGCTTGAACGCCGCGAGGGCAGTCTCCAACTCTTCGTGGATGCGCAGATGCCCGGTGATGAGCCGCGAGGCGCCGGCCCCGGTGCCGTACTGCTGGAGGGCGTCCATGGCTGCGGCGACCACGCGGGGGTGCGTCGTGAGCCCAAGGTAATTGTTCGAGGCAAGATTGAGGAGCCGATGGCCTTCGACGGTGATCCACGGCGCCGACGGCCCGTCCACGCACTGGAACTGCCGGGACAACCCAGCGTCGCGGAGCGCCGCCAACTCCTCGTCGAGATGCCATGCCGTCCGTGCCGATGTGGGGGTCATAGGACGCGGCTGTCGGCGGTGAACACCTGCCCGGTGACGCCGCGGCACCGGTCGGACAACAGCCAGAGGGCCAAGTCGGCCACTACCTCAGCGTCTGAGACGGTGCCGAGCGCGCTCTGTTGGCGCGCCCGTTCCCATCCCTCGGGCGGCACCGTCTCCGTCATCCGAGACGGGGTGAAGCCAGGGCAGACCGCGTTGACCTCGATCCCCCACGGCCCGAGCTCCTGCGCCGCCGCCCGCGTGAAGCCGAGGATGCCGGCTTTGGCCGCGCTGTAGTTGGCCTGGCCCACGCGACCGTGGAGCCCGGCCTGCGAGATCACCGTCACGATCTTCCCGGTGCGCTGATGCTGCATCGAGGGGAGGACCGTCTGCACGGCGAGGAATGTCCCGGTCAGGTGGGTGGCGATCACGGTGGACCATTCGTCGTCGGTCATCTTCGCCAGCGTCCGGTCGGCGAGGGTCCCCGCCGCCGTCACCAGCCCGTCAATCTGCCCGGTCTGCTGCAGCGCCTGCGCGACCCACTGGGTCAGCGGCTCGCGCTGCGTGACATCCACGGCCAGCAGCAGGTCGGCGGGGCACTGCGCCGGGTCGGGCCGATGGGTGAGGTAGGTGCCGGCAACCCACGCCCCCTCCCGCTTGGCGGCGCGGACGATGGCGCTGCCGATCGCGCCGCTGGCTCCGGTGATTAGGAGGACCTTCCCACGGAGCCCCATATTACCGCTCTCTTCTCAGCAACGTTTTCTGTCACCTCAAGGGGGCACCGCAAGGGTTCCCCCTTGGGCCCCCTCCTTGCGTGGTCAACAGCTCAGCGAGCTGTCAGGGCGGGGTCGCCGCGGTCGGGCGCGAAGCCCAGGTCCTGGACGAGCTGCAGGTCCTCGGCCGGCTGGCGGCCGATCGTCGTGAGATAACTGCCGATGATGAGGCCGTTGGCCCCGCAGAGGAGCGCCAGCGACTGCAGGTCGCGGACGTTGAGCTCCCGCCCGCCGGCCAGCTCGATGATTGCCCACGGGAGAATGAGCCGGAAGATGGCGACGGTCTTGATCACCTCCAGCGGCTCCGGCGGCGCGGCCTGTTCCAGCGGTGTGCCGGGGCGCGGGTTGATCACGTTGACCGGTACGCACTCGACGCCGAGCTCCGCCAGCGCGAACGCCAGATCCAACCGCCCCTCCGGCGTCTCGCCAAGCCCGAGGATGCCGCCCGCGCACCGCTCCATGCTGTGCGCCTTGAGCTGTTTGAGGGTGTTGACGCGGTCCTGATAGGTGTGCGTCGTGCAGATGTTGGAGAAATTCGACTCACAGGTCTCGAGGTTGTGATTGTAGCGGGTCATGCCGGCGGCCTTGAGGGTCTCGATCTGGGCGTCGGTGATGAAGCCGAGCGAGCACTCGGGGGCCAGCGACGTCTGCTCGCGGATGAGGCGCACCGCCTCGACGATCGTCGGCAGGTCCCGGTCGCTCAGGCCGCGGGTCGCCGTGACGATGCAGAACCGCTTGGCCCCGAACGTCTCTGCCTGCTTGGCCCGCTCGAGGATCGCCGTCGGGCTCATCAGCGGATACTTGGAGATGTCGGTGTTCCAGTGGCCCGACTGCGAGCAGAAGCGGCAGTTCTCGGCGCACTCGCCGGCCTTCGCGTTGACCAGCGCGCAGAGCTGGCAGGATTTGCCGGTGTACTTGACGCGCACGCGGGCCGCCCAGCTCCCGAGCTCGAGGATGTCCGACGGCTCGGTCAGCGCCATCAGCTCGCGCGCCTCCCCCCGGGGGATCGCGCCGCCGCGCAGGACTTTTTCCCCGACCGACCGAATCAAGACTGACGACATTGAAACCTCCCTTTATAACCGTCGTGTTCCGTGTTGCCAAGCTGTTGACCACGCAAGGAGGGGGCCCAAGGGGGAACCCTTGCGGTGCCCCCTTGAGGTGACAGGAAACTCCGCAGGGACGATCACGGTCATTGGACTAGGATGACACCGGGGAGCGGAATTGTCAACCGCGCCGGCCTTGGCCGGTTGACAATGGATTACGCTTGCCAGCGGGTCTCGAGGTCGTGGAGGGTCTGCTGAAAAACTTCTTCAGAAAAGGAGGCGGCCGGTGGAAGGAGATCGAGATTGTCAAAAATCTGCCGAACGGCGATCGGTAACGTCGACTCCGAAAGGAAGACTATCTCCGTCACCATCCGCCGCATGATCTGAAGTGCAGCGAGCTCGGCGGCATCGCCTTCTATGGAACTGACCACGATGATCCGGCGAATCTTCAGGGGCAGAGGTTTGGGCGTGATTGCCATAAATTGGAGGGCGCCGTGCGGCGTCCCCACGTAATCCACGGTGCGCCCCGATCCAGGAGATAGCGATGTCAGGGCGGACACGAGGGACTCTGGGGACGCCAGCACTCCCTCGGCAACGATGACCCGCTGATGCAAACCTCGCAAGGCCGCCAACGCCAGAAGGCGCGGAAGCCACAACGCCTCCGGCCCGATGATTTGCACGACCGACTGGTCATCCAACGGTTGCAACCGTTGGGTCAATCGCCGCGTCGCCCCGGCATAGTCCAGCAGCTTCGGTATCAGCGCTGGGGGGAAACCCGGCACGGAGGCCAAACGTTGTTCGGCCCACTCCCGCGCCGCACGGGGTCCCTCCCGCGCGGCGCGATCCAGATACCCATAGACCGCGCCATGGGCTTCGAGCACCCAGGACCGCGGGGGCGGATACCGCACCACGGCATCTGCCGCGATCAGCTCAAACTGTGCGAGTTGCCGAGGCATGGTCTGGTCCGGCGGCAAGGGATAGATCGTGGAGAGGGCCCGATCGTACGGAAGGCGCCGCTCGAGGAACGCCGCCCACGCGTCTTGGCTCGCAGAAGGATGGACCTGGCGGTAATAGTCCCGCAACACCTTGATCGCCGCCGCCCGATCCGGCTCCTCCAGCCCGGTGGCGAGGAGCTGGGCAGCCGCAATGGGGTGCGCAGCGGCTTGCTCGGCTTCAAAGGCAGGCCGCTCGGCCGGCCGGAGGCCGGTGGCATTCCACAACTCGATGGTGCCGTTCGTGTCGATGTGGACAAATCCCTCGGACACCGGCGATGGGGCTCCGTTCGATGAAGAAACCGTCAGGCGCCCTGCGGATGCGGTCACGGTCACCATGCCACGGTGGAGAATCCCGCGCCCGTCCGCCGATTCGTAGTCATACGAGCACTGGATCATCGGGATCGGACGGCCGGCCCCCACGCGCTGTTCCAGGAATGTGCACCAGTCGGCCAGCGACGCCCAGCGCGCGTGGTCCGGCGGCGGCTGCATGGTGATCGGTTCATCCTCTTGGGACGCCGGATTGGAGGATTTCAACGGCTCGCTGGACCACAAGGTCCTCAAGTGCTCGACGGCCGTCTCCCACCGCCAGTCTTGGGGTTTCTCAGGGAGCCCGAGGTGGAACAACAGGCCCGTGAGGAATGCGGTCGGCTTGAAGAGGTCGGCGCGCAATCCCTGAGGAAAGAAAAAGGGCTTCACGGAGATCTCATGCGAATCGGCAAGATCCTGCACCGCCGGCTCATCCAACCCCCTAAACTCGTACAGGCGGGCCGCGGCCACGCCACGCTGGCGCAACGCGCTCAGCAACCGCTGTGGACTCCCCGCTATGTCCGGATCCACCACGGCGATGAATCGCGCCGGGGCCAGGCGCGACAGGGCCTGCAAGGCCGGGAAGGCGGCCACGAGCGGCGGGCTGAACACCTGGGTTTCCTGGAGGGGCGCTTCGCGCAAGCGGGCGCGCCAGAATGCCTCGGCCGCCCGCCGCGCTGCCGGCTCCTCCAGGCCGCTGGCCATGGTGGGGATGGAGACCGCGGAGATCTCCACTCGGACCTGACGGATGCTGCTGGACGCGTCGAGGAGCTGGATCGCGCACACGGTCCCGCCCGACGGGCTCGCATGGTGCTGGAGCACCGCCATCTGGGTCAGCGTCAGCGGCTCGAGCGGCGGGTACTCAATGAGCACGCCGCCGTCGGTTTCCCGCACCTGGACGCCTCGAGCCGACTGCACATCGCGGCCGAACGCGTCCGCCCACGCCGTGATCCGCCGCCCGACCTTGCGAAGCTCTTGCCGGACAAACGCCGCAAGGTCGGTCGTGGCCGGCGGCACCGCGAGCCATCGGCCACTCAGCCAAACCCATCGCTGCTCGGAAGCACGGTAGACCGGGTGGGTGGAGATGAGCCGGTATTGCGCATTCTTCACCCCCAGATGGGCGATTACCGCCAGGAGCTCGGCCAGCGGCAGCGCCTCGAGCCGCTCTCCCTGGAGCACCCGCTGCACGAGATTCCCGATGCGCGCCCCGGTCGGCGCGGACCCCTCCGGCACAGAGGCCAGCGGAGGCAATGCCGGTTTCCACAACCCGTCCTGCGAGAGGCGACGGACGCGCGCGTACCGGACCGCTGCCTCGTCGGTGAAGAACGCGGCGGTCATCGGATACCCCAAGCGGTTGGCCATGGCTGATACCAGGTGGGCATACGCCGCGCGCACGTTCCAGACGGCCTCCGGGCGCCACAGCAGGAGCCCTACCTTTAGGGAGACGGGCGGCGCCGGCGCCCGCAAGCCATCCGCGAGCTCCACAGACACGCGCCAGGCATCTTCACGGGTCGCCCGCGGGAGATCCTCGAGGGGCTCCTCGGTATCCATCACCGTTCGGACCACCATGGTTGAGACCGTGTGGAGATTCAGCCGATCGGCGGGGATGCTGGAGTGGCCGTCGCGGTTCGCCAACAGGAACAGGACGCCCCCTTCAGCCCATGAGGAGACGGTGAGCCCTCCCGGCCGCTTGACGTGCAGACCCCTCGGGCGGGGCATCCCATAGGCCACCCAATACCAAAGGTCGTTTTCCAGCGCGCCCGCCGTGTCAAAGAACCCGCGCGCCGTCGGTTCAGTCAGAGCGAGCGCGTCGGAGAGGAGGGCCACGGCGAGCGCCTGCCACCGCCGCAGCGCCTGCTGGGCCTCATCATCCGCCGGCCAGCCGGCCCGCAACGCGGCTTGGACCCTCTGCACCAACGCCTCCAGCCGCCGCAAGGTTCCCCCATCGAGGCGTCGGGACGCGGCCAGGGCCCCGATGGCCACGGCTTCCAATGTCTCCGGGGCTTTGATGATCCGCGCGAGATCCGGGGTGGTTCCCGACGACGGCGAGAGGCCGTGCTCTGATGGAACCATGCGCTCAAGTTCAGCCACGTGGAGAGCCAGGGGGCTCGCCCGGTCGTCCAGCGCGGCGACCGCCTGCTGGATGGCCTCCGACTCACGCCTCAGCGCGGTCGTGGCTTCCCCGGGCTGCCAGAGACGATCGCGAGGCCCTTGTTGTCGGAGCCACCGCACCAACGCGGGAGGGTGCCGGGGATCGAACGCGGTGAGGCGGCGCCGAATCTCGCCGAGCCGCTGGCGATCCGGGAGCACGAGCCCCGCCAGCCGATCGATGAGCTGCTGCTGGAGCGCCGTATACCTGGCGGTGGCCGCGGCGCGCACGGCTTGGGCCAATGGCGCGAGCGCAGCGTCAGAGTGTTGAGCGTTCACACCGCTGGGCGCCGCCGCGCGGGCCCGCGCCCGCGCGGCTTCGGCCTGAGCCACCTCGGCCTCGGCCGCCACCAGTTTGTCAGGGAACTCCCAGCTCGCTGCCAGTCCGCGCTTCGCCGCCGTATCGGGAATGCCGTAGGGAATCCCTGCGAAGGCCAACCGGCCCAGTGTCCCATAGGTCGCCAGCCCCTCGGCGAGCTCTCGTTGATCCTCCGACGTCACGGGGGTCGCCGGAGACGCCAGCCGACGCAACAGATCCCGGAACGGTTTGCGCGGGAACTGGCTGTCGCCCTGGAACGACTGGCTGTGGGCCGGGACAATCGCCAGCGTGGCGACCGCAGGCCACCCCTCCCGCAGCCGCCAGGGCGTCGGCCATCGCAGCGTCAGTGTGTCGGGTCCCTCGACTTCGCGCGTCACGCCCTGCGGAGTCCACCCACCCTGCCGGATCACGGCCAGGACTTCGTCCTGACTGGGCAACGGCACGAACCCGAGCGCGGCCCACTCGCGGGCCTGGCGCCAGCTGGCGGGGACGACACGGACGATCGCCGGCGCGGGGTCGCGCCGCACATTCCGTCGGTGCCGCAACCACGCGGCCAGTTGTCCGACCATCTCCAGCGGCTCATGGGATGTTGTCCCGAAGGCATCGGCGAACGCCGGCGTCCCCGGCTGTACCACCACCCACCGCTCCTCCAAGCCGCCACGCGGGCGGGCCAGCGCGGCCAGCGCCTGCTGGACCGGTACGACGAGACTGAGATACTGGGGGCCACGGGTGGACAGCGCGGCGGTGGCCATCGCGGCCACGGCGGCGTCAAGCCCCTTTCGCCGATCGGCATCTCGAACGGCGGCCCGGATCAACGGCTCAACGTACTCGGCGAGATCCGCCACGGACGCCGAGTTCGGATGGGGTCCCTTCAAGATTTTCATGAGCCACCACACGACGGAGCGGTTATCGTCCCGCCCATCGGTGACGAGAGTCAGCGGTCCTTTGACCGACAGCAGGTAGGGACCATCCCCCGGCGCGATGGAAATATCTCCCTGGAGCCGCTGGAATTCTACCCATCCGGCCACCAAGAGCTTGAAGGGGGGGCCTTCGGGATCGAACAGCTTGAACGGACCCCTGGCGGTCTGGATCAGGTGGGGATCGGAAGGCGCCGTGGACGCGGATTTCCCGAGGAGGGCGCTGAGCAGTTCGCTGGCGCGTTGTCGCCATCCTTTAGAACGTTCTTCGAGGCCGCCGGATGTGACGGTGGGATCCGAGGGCGGCGCCGGGGCTTCGAGCTGCTCGACCCGCAGCATCTCGGGCGCCGCCCAGCCGGCCGGCGGCACGGCGAGGGCCACGATCACGATGGCGGTTGGGATTCGACACCACGGCATGGACATCAGCACCAGTCTACCTGATGGGACGGGAGGCCGTCAAAACAAAATATGAGCTAAATTTATATTAACGCAGGCGGGCGACGGCGATGAGGCCGCCGCCGCGGGAGACATTGACGACGGCGCGCGAGGAGGAGCGGCCGAGGATGGCCAAGCCGCGGGAGGTGGCGGCGAAACCAGTCACCGCGTAGCGCGGCTCGAGCGTCACGCGCCCCTGCGCGTCAATTTGCGGGAACGGCTCGGCATGCACGCGGGCGGTCCGCTGCACGACGGTGGAGCCGGGCCGTCGGAGCGCGGCGTCGAGCGCCCGCTCCCAGTCACGCGGGGACGTGGCGTGGCCGAACGTCACGCCGAGGCCGCCATACTCGCGGTTCGGCTTGATCGTGAGTGTCGTGCGGTGGCGGCGAACGTAGGCGGCCAGGTCCGCCACGCGGCCGGACGGATCGGTCGTCGTCCGCTCCCAGAGGAGCCGCGTCCACAAAACGTGCTTCGCAAAGAGGGTGCGCTGGGCCGGCGTGAAGTGCCGGTGGAAGACCGGATTCGTGAACAATTCCCACGCGCTCTTGTGGTCGAACTCGCCGGCGATCGAGGAGACGACCTGATTGCGGCGGAACGCCTCGCGCACGATGTCCATCGGCACGCCGCCCCGCGCCAGCTCGAGGAACTCGGTGATCTCCGTGTCGCGGTAGAAGACGTCCACCGGGAAATCGCGGGCGTAGATCTCGCCGCCTTTCACGCGCAGGTGCCGGGGATCGGTCGCCACGGCGTGGACACCGCGCCGCCGGAAGTAGGCCGCCACGTGCTCGAACTCCGCGGTGCCGCTGCGCTCCGACTGATCCTCGAGGAACGCGATATGGAGGCGCCGGCGGCCGATCCCCCGGGCGTGCGCCCGAAGCACGCCGAGCAGGAGGTCGCGAATATCGTCCATCGGGGCCAGCCCGAGCGTCGGGAAGGTCCGCGTCAGCCACGGCGCAACGAGCTCGCCGATCGTGCCGGCCGTGGCGGGGATGTAGTGGACGCCGCCGATGCCGACGGAGTTCGGCTCCAGAAACCAGAAGTCATCGGCCCAGCGGGGGTGCGCGAACGTCGCCGTCGAATCGAGCCGGTCGAAGACGGTCTGCGGGGTCTGGGCCACGCCGCCGAGGATGTGCCAGAACCAGTCGGCCTCGGCCGGTTCCAGCGGAACGATCTGGCGGACGCGCGGGTTGGCCAGGTAGAGCGGGACAATCCGGGCGAGGGCGGACTTGAGCGTCAGACAGGCGCGGTGGAAGACGCGGCGCTGGCGGTCGGTGACGAGCCACGGGCGGTACTGCGCGTCAATCACCCGCTCCGCCCCGCGGTCGGTGTACATGATCATCAGGTGCTTGCGGGCGATGGGCGTCCGCCGCGTCCGGAACCGCCGCGCCGCGCCGGCCGGGAGCCGCCGGAACGCCTGATTGATCGCCGCCATCCACGCCGCCGGAGTTGGCATGCCGCCGAAGAGTATAACATGCCGAGCAAGAAGGTGGGCGGCGCAGGGCTAACTTGACAGAGGGAAGCGTGGCGAGTAGGGTAAACGCGCGGATGCCGACGACGAAGATTCTCGCGCTGCTGCAGGAGACGATCGCCGGGCTCACGCGGGCGAAGGTCGAGTACGCCGACGCCCGCTGGGAGCGTCGCCGCCAGGAATCGCTGATCGTCCAGAACGGCGCCGTCCAGCACCTGGCCGCCGCCGTCAGCGAGGGATGCGCCCTCCGCGCCCGCGTCCACGGCGCGTGGGGCTACGCCGCCTCCAGCCGGCTCACCGGCCTCCGGGCCACCGCCGCGCACGCCGTCGCGATGGCCAAGGCCTGCGCCCTCGTCCACGCCGAGCCGGTCCCCTTCCCCGCCCAGCCGCCGCAGCGCGGCAGTTACCGCACGCCGCTGGACGTGGACCCGTTCATCGTCCCGCTCCCGAAAAAACTCGACTATCTCCTCTGGGCCAACCAGGTCCTGCGCGAACACGACGCCGTCAAGACCGCCACGACCTCACTCGAGTTCTACCGCACGGAGAAACTGTTCCTCTCCACGGAGGGCTCGCTGATCCGGCAGGAGATCATCGAGAGCGGCGCCTCGATGGAGGCGCTCGCCGCGCTCGACGGGGAGATCCAGCGGCGCTCCTACCCGATGGGCAACGGCGTCGGCGTCGCCCAGGCCGGCTACGAATATGTCAAATCGCTGGACCTCGTCGGCCAGGCACCGCGGGTGCGGCGCGAGGCGGTCGCTCTCCTGCGCGCCAAGGAGTGCCCGGCCGAGGTGACGACGGTGATCCTGATGCCGGATCAGCTCGCGCTGCAACTCCACGAGTCGTGCGGCCACCCGGTCGAGTTGGATCGCGTCCTCGGGCAGGAGCTCAGCTTCGCCGGCGGCAGTTTCCTCGATCCCTCGAAGCGGGGCCGCTTCCGCTACGGCTCGCGGCAGGTCTCGATCACGGCGGACGCCACCTGCCCGCACGGCGTGGGGACCTTCGGCTACGACGACGAGGGGGTGCCGGCGCAGACGACGCCGATCGTCCGCGAGGGACTCTTCGTCGGGTATCTCAGCTCGAGGGAGAGCGCCGCGCGCGTGGGGTTGTCGTCATCGGGGGCGATGCGGGCCGACGGATGGAACGCCATGCCGCTCGTCCGGATGACGAACGTCAACCTCGAGCCGGGGACCACGACCCTGCGTGACCTCATCGCCGGCACCCGGCGCGGCGTGCTGTTGGCCACGAACCGGAGCTGGTCCATTGATGATCGGCGGTTGAATTTCCAGTTCGGGACGGAGATCGGCTGGGAGATCCGCGACGGCCGGCTCGGCGCAGTCCTGAAGAATCCGGTCTACACCGGGATCACGCCGGCGTTCTGGGGGTCGTGCCGCGGCGTGGCGGGCCGCGACGAGTGGGTGCTCCACGGCGTGCCGAACTGCGCAAAAGGGGAGCCGGTGCAGATCATGCACACCGGGCACGGCGCGGCGCCGGCCCTGTTCACCCGCGTCCAGATCGGGCGCAGCCACCGATGAGCCGGTCGCCGTCGCATCTGCTCGGGCGTCCCCGCCTGCTGGCCGCGCTGACCGCCGCCGCGGGCCGCGCGAAGGCCGACCAGACCCTCATCGCCTGCCAGCGGGGGGCGCAGACGACACTGCGGTTCGCCAACGGCCGGTTCCATCAAACGTTCTACGCCGAGTCGGTGGACGTCTGGGTGAAGGTGGCCTGCGACGGGCATGTCGGCGTGGCGACGACCAATGCCTTCAGCCCTGAGGCGCTCCGCGCCGCCGTCGAGGCCGCGATGGCGATGGCCCGCGTCGGCGGCCGCCGCACGCTCGCCGCCGTGCCGGCGGCGCCACTGGCCCGTGCCGTCCCGCCGCTGGCGACCTACGTCGCGGAGACGGCGCGGCGGCCGATCGCCGACACGATCCAGGCGCTCCACGCCGTCTGGCAGCGGACCGGCCGGGCCGGCTACGCGCTGGCCGGCTCGTTCACCGCCGGGGAAGAAGAGCTGGCGGTCGTCGGGTCGAAGGGGCTGGCGCGGTACCAGCCGTTCACCGTCGCGGGCGTCAAGCTGGTTGCCACACGCGGGGGAGCGTCGGGCTACGCGGCGGCGACGTCACGCGACATCGCGCAGCTCGACCTTGACGCAGTGGCGGACCGGGCGGTGCGGCTGGCGCGGGCCAACGCGGCGCCGCGCGACCTGCGGCTGGGTCGTCCCACAGGGACTTCCTTCGGTCGCTATGACGTGATCCTGGAGCCAGAGGCGGTGGCGGAATTGCTGGAGTGGCTGGGCTACATCGCCTTCGGGGCCAAGGCGCTCGCCGAGCGGACAAGCCCGCTCGCGGGGCGGCTCGGTGATCGCTTCATGGGCGAGGCAATCTCGATCCACGACGACGCGCTGCATCCAGACGGCTTGGCCGTCCCATTCGATTACGAGGGGGTCCCGAAACAGCGGGTGGCGCTCATCGAGCGCGGGGTCGCCGCCGGCGTCGTCTACGACACCGCGTACGGCGCGCGCTACCGCCAGCCCTCAACGGGCCACGGGATGCCGTACGATGAGACCGAGGGGCCGCTGCCGACGCATCTGACGTTGGCGGCGGGGACCACACCGCGCGCCGGCATGGAGCGGCTGCTGGGCGACGGGCTGGTCATCAGCCGCTTCCATTACGTCAACGGCCTGCTGGACACGCGGCGGGCGCTGATGACGGGGCTTACGCGGGACGGGACGTTCCTGGTCCGGCGGGGGAAGGTGGTGGGGGCGGTCAAGAATCTGCGGTTTACGCAGTCGGTGCTGGAGGCGTTCTCGCGGACGGCGGCCCTCTCGCGCGAGCGCCGGCTCATCGCCGACCCCGGCTCTGGGCTCGGCGCCTGCCTCGCCCCGGCGATGCTCCTGCGCGACTTCACCTTCACCGGCAAGACCCAGTAACCCATCACTCGAGGAGGGTATTCCTCCGGGGCGAAGGGTTAGCCGCGGATCGCGGCTTCGCGGAGGATTTTGGCGACGGTCTCGCCGATGGCGGCCGGCGAGCGGACGATGGTGGCCCCCGCTTCCTGCAGCGCGGCGAACTTCGAGGCGCACGTCCCCTGCCCGCCGGTAATCACCGCCCCGGCATGCCCCATCCGTTTCTCCGGCGGGGCGGTCTGCCCGGCGACGAACGCGATGACCGGTTTGGTCACGTGCTGCTTGATGAACGCGGCGGCCTCTTCCTCGGCGGTCCCGCCGATCTCGCCGATCAGCACGATCGCCTCGGTGGCCGCGTCCTGCTGGAAGAGCGCCAAGAGGTCCATGAAGGTCGTGCCGATCACCGGGTCGCCGCCAATCCCCACGCAGGTGGATTGACCGAGCTGTCGCTGGCTCAACTGCCAGACTGCCTCGTAGGTCAGCGTCCCGCTGCGGGAGATCAGGCCGACCGACCCCGGCTTATGGATGTAGCCGGGCATGATGCCGATCTTGCAGGCGCCCGGCGTGATGACGCCGGGGCAGTTGGGGCCGATGATCCGGACACCGCGGCCTTGGAGCGCCCGCTTCACGCCGATCATGTCGAGCGTCGGGATCCCCTCGGTGATCGTCACGATCAGCCGGATGCCGGCGTCGGCCGCCTCCAGCATCGCGTCGGCGGCAGCGAGCGCCGGCACAAAAATACACGACGCGTCAGCCCCCGTCTCCCGCACCGCCTCGGCCACCGTGTGGAACACCGGGATGCCGTCCCATTGCGTCCCCCCCTTGCCGGGAGTGACGCCGCCGACCACCTGCGTGCCGTACTCCTTCATCTGCGCGGCGTGGAACGCGCCGGCCTTGCCGGTGATCCCCTGCACGAGGACGCGCGTCGTCTTGCCGACGAGGATGCTCATGCCGCCTCCTGCGCCGCCGCGACCACCTGCTTGGCCGCGTCCTCCATCGTCGTCGCCGAGCGGATCGCCAGCTTCGAGGCCGCCAGGATGCTGCGCCCCTCCTGCACGTGCGTCCCCTCCAGCCGCACGACGAGCGGCACGCGCGGCTTGATGGTCTTCACCGCCTCGAGGATCCCCTGCGCGATGACGTCGCACTTCATGATGCCGCCGAAGATATTGATCAGGACCGCGCGGACTTTCGCGTCGCCGAGGATCAGCGTGAATGCCTCGCGGACCTGCTCGACGTTGGCGCCGCCGCCGACGTCGAGGAAATTGGCCGGCTCCCCGCCGTGCAGCTTGATGATGTCCATGGTGGCCATCGCCAGCCCCGCCCCGTTGACCATGCAGCCGATCGTGCCATCGAGCCCGACGTAGTTGATGCCGACCTTCCGGGCCCTGGCCTCCAGCGGCGAGCCGTCGCGCGGGTCGTTCAGCGCAGCCAGCTCCGGATGCCGAGGGAGGGCGCTGTCGTCGAGCGTCAGCTTCGCGTCAATGGCGACGAGTCCGCGCTCCTTTGTGAGCGCCAGCGGGTTGATCTCGACGAGTGAGGCGCCGAGGTCGAGGCAGAGGCGGGCCAGGTTCCGCAGAAGGGCGACCCCCTGCTCCACCACCTTCGGATCGGTGAGGCCGAGGGCGTAGACGACCTTGCGGGCCTGGAACGCCTGGAGGCCGCGCGCCACGTCCAGCGGCTCCTTGAGGATCGCCTCCGGCGCGCGGGCCGCCAGCTCCTCGATCTCCATGCCCCCCTCGCGTGAGCATAGCAGGACCGGCGTCTCGCGGCTGCGGTCAATCACGAGGCCGACGTAATATTCGTGGAGGATCGTCGAGGCCGGCTCGACGAGGACGCGGCGGACCAGCTCCCCCACCCCGCCGGTCTGCTTGGTGACGAGCCGACTCCCGAGGAGGGCTTCGATGGCGGTACGCGCCTCTTGGGTCGTCTTGGCGATCCGCACGCCGCCGGCCTTGCCGCGGCCGCCGGCAAGGACCTGGGCCTTGACGACGCAGGGGCGGGCTTTGACCCTGGTGAGGGCCTTCGTGATCCCCTTGGGGGAGTCCACGACCACGCCGGGGGGCACCGGCAGGTCGTACGATTTGAAGAGGGCTTTAGCTTGGAATTCGTGCAGCCGCATCGAGGGCGTCAACATCCTTGCGGACGTCCTGTGCCGAGCGCTGGAGGGCGGTCCGTTCCGCGTCGGTCAGCGCCAGCTCGACGACCTCCTCGACGCCGCCAGCGGCGAGGATCGCCGGCACGCCGCAGAACAGGTCCTTGAGCCCGTACTGGCCGGTCAGGTACGCGCAGCACGGCAACAGCCGCCGCTCATCGCGGAGGATCGCCTGCACCATGTCGGCGACGGCGCTGGCCGGGGCATAGAACGCGCTGCCGGCTTTCAGCAGCTTGACCACCTCGGCGCCGCCGTCGCGCGTGCGCTGGATGAGCCGCTCGACCTCTTCGGCCGGCAGGAGCTGGGCCAGCGGGACGCCGGCCACCGTCGTGTAGCGCGGCAGCGGCACCATGCTGTCGCCGTGGCCGCCGAGCACGATGGCGGAGACGTCTTGCACGGAGACCTTCAGCCGCTGGGCAATGAAGTAGCGGAAGCGGGCGGCATCGAGCACGCCGGCCATCCCGACGACGCGCGCCGGCGGGAACCCGGAGAGCTTCCACGTCAGGTGGGTCATGATATCGAGGGGATTGGTGACGGTGATCAGGACCGCGTCGGGGGCG
>OBEQ011740198.1_pt1 | contig 19639 bp, 17 predicted proteins | sample 1670901 | NCBI WGS metagenome assembly OBEQ01 (sample SAMEA104232315, study PRJEB22302) | groundwater metagenome | biome: forest; feature: aquifer; material: groundwater | place: USA | collected 2011-08-07 | depth 5.4 m
CAAAAACTAAAGTTATTTTTAGCTGATAATCAGGTGGATGAGTTCAACTATCGGCTTTCATAATCTACATCCAATTGGGATGACTGTCCACGATGTTCTGGCAGTAAAATCTGTCCACGATGTCGTGGCAGTCATCACTTACTGCCTTCACGAGGGCCTGAAATGGTTGCTGACTTGTCATGGGATGACATAGAACACCTTTTAAGTTTGGCAGATAGGCTACTAAGCAAATACAGCTTGCTTTTTGCCGCTAAGGTCGATTCGACTACCATGGTGGGGCAAGACGATTATAAATATGTGCTTGAAACCATAAGGGCGAGGATTGACGCCTACGACGCACGCAATGAGGCGGAGATGAAAGAATATTTGAGGAAGTCAAAGGAAGACTCAACTACATAAGCAATCCAGCCAACGCCTTAAAGTGCCCCGCTATTCCTGTCTTCCTCGCGGAATTCTCCAGATAATCTTCATTGTTGCAGATATTTTAAACCACGGTGATAAGTCGGTGGAGTTGAGAGGCAAGAGTCTTTCATGAAGTCACCACACCATTAGACTGCTCTTAGGCTGTTTAATTCTTTTGGTAACTTTGAAGCAAGGCGAATTACTAGAGTGGAATTATTGAGGCATTTTCTCTCCGTAGGGCAGCGTGATCGGCACTGAAAATTTGATCCGACTAACCGCTGAACTTTCTGCAGATGATTGGCCTTGCGATCCAAGAGCAATGGCGCCTACAACAACACCGATACCGCCCTTTGTGCCTTTGGCTTCAGTGGCTGTGACCGCAACGTCGAATTCGACTGTTTGTACAAGCTGGCCTTGAATGGAAACAAGCTTGCCGTGCGGATGTGTGGAAGATTGAGGGTTGATGTACGAGCCATTTGCGCCAAGGGTAGCTTGTGCATCTAACACGCCCTGGACGATATCGGCGAGTGCTTGTCCTACAAACTCTTTAAGATCCATTCGCTTGTCCTCCAAATTGAGTCGTTAATTTATGGAAGAAGGGGTCCATTACTATTTATTCTTCAAGAGGCGTCATAGGTTGTACTTATTATCAATTTTCCATGGGCCAAAATCAAGCGTAATTGTGCGGTCACCTCACGTACTATAAAGCAGTTTTAACCAGTAATCTGTAGTAATGCCGCTTTTCATTGCATGTTTGTTGGTCGGTGGACTCGGTAAAACTGCCACTGCCCATTTCCAGCAATAACCGGCGATATTATCAGTCGATCACCGTGTCTTGATCTTATGGGCGAGGCGGCGCCGAAGCCGTTGTCGGTATTCATGACCGCTATGCCGGGGACGCAAGAATTGAGCATCGCAAAAAGCGCGATAATACCTCCCAGACTTGTACCGTAGCCGGTAGAAGTGGGGACCGCAATGATCGGCTTGTCAGTCATGCCCCCGACCATCAGCCTTACCCAAGGGAATACGCAGGGGAAAGAGGGCGCGACATGCTTTCCTATAGACCACTTATTATGAAGAAGAAAAACTATTACCGAGGCACAAAGGCAGTATATGCCGAATAGATGCCAGCGGCCACGCTCCAGCCAATTGGAAAGCCAGCGAAGGGCCAACAAACCGGAAATAAAGCTCAGTACCATACCCAGCAGGCTGGGATAAAAGAGATCAGCCATGCCTGTCGCACTCAGCGCAGACGCATGCTGTGCCTTCAGTAATCTCAAAACTTCTCGAATGATTACCGGTGGCGTAAGGACGACCGCCAGGGCAAAACTAAATTCTTCTGCTTTTCTCTTTGTGATCCCCAAAAGGAGTCCAGTGGATATGGTCGCCCCGGAACGCGAGAATCCGCGAAAAGGCAGGCAGATACCCTGCACTGCCCCGATCCAGCAGGAACCCTTCAGGTCCGCAAAGTCCCTCTCACAGGGATTGCTGCGACTTTTCCATCCGGCGAAAAGGATCAGCACACCCGCTGCGGCAAGCGCTTCGGAGATTAAAGGCAGATTCCCAAAGAGAAGCTCGACTTCGGCATGGGGAACACCTCTTAATAGGATTTACCAGCATGCCGAAGTATCGCCCCGCACCCCAAATGCCTTACCTGCTCAAGTCGAAATGGTCTTATTCAGGAAAGCTGTGGTAAAATTTCACTACTTCTATGGACCCGATCGGCGACATTAGCCTTACATTAACAGGTTATTCCCAGGCCGCGGCGGCCGCTTTTTTGGTTGTGGACATCGCCCTTGTCAGGATGCTTTTGAGAAAATATCCCGCCCCCCGTGATGCGGCCCTGGAGGCCGAATTTCGGCGTATATGTATGAGTGCGGCGAGAATCGTCGGGTATTCTATTTGCTGGATGGTTGTTACAGGTGTACTAATGGCTTTTTTTCCCAAGGGGCGTGGCTCGTCGGCCCAGGGAGACCCGCGAATCCCTGCTACGGCCATCAAGTACGCCGGCATGGTTTTACTTGCCGGGACCGGTCTGATCTCCTGGGCAAGGCTTTCAAAAAAGACGAGGCAGCTGAGATCAAAACATAAACGTAATAGTACCGGTTGAGATTGCGGTCCGGTTGTCCTCCTCGCCGCTGTTTTACCCCCCGGCGGGCTCTCGTCCCCCGTAGCGGAGGGTACAGATTTTTTAAAACCCGCTATGGTAAAATGCTTAAGTGATAGAAGAAATAGGTATTGTAAAGAGCGTGGAAGGAATGACCGCAGTTGTAGCAGTGCCGAAAAAAAGCGCCTGCGAAGGTTGCACGCTGGGGGCCTGCAAGCCCGAAGACAGCAGCATGGAGATAGAGGCGTGGAACGAGGCCGGCGCAAAGGCGGGCCAGAGGGTGAAGGTGGCGATAAATTCGTACACATACATGAAGGGGGCAATGGTAGTTTACGGGTTGCCCGCCGTGGGACTGGTGGCAGGCGCAGTTATAGGCAAGGAACTTATGAGCAGGGTCTTTACCTCTGTCGACCCCGATGTGCTGTCGGCCCTTTTCGGGTTCGGGGCGTGTATTCTGTCCTTTCTCATAGTCAAGATGTGGGCCCATAAAGCGGGCAGTAAGGCCGAGTCCAGGCCCGTCGTCGAAGAGATATTGAATTAAAGGGGCGGTTCGTGGAACGGTCCCGAAGAAATATTTTGATATAGGGGGGCTTCATGGCTAACTTCGAGGTAGGCAAGATCAGGAATGTTGCGGTAATCGCGCACGGCGGCGCGGGGAAGACTTCTCTTATTGAGGCGATGCTGTTTGATTGCGGAATGACCGACCGTATGGGGAATGTGCAGGACGGGACCACGGTCACGGACTATGAGCCGGAAGAGATCGACCGAAAGATCACCATCACTTCGTCGCTTGCATTCTGCAACCTCGACAAGCACAGGATAAACCTCATGGACACCCCCGGTTTCATTAATTTTGTAGAGGACACGCGGGGGTGCCTCAGGGTCGCCGACGGGGCGGTCATTATCGTAAGCGCGCTGTCCGGTGTGAAAGCCGAGACCGAGAAGGTCTGGAAATATGCGTGTGAATTCGAGATACCGAGGATCGTATTCATCAACAAGATGGACAAAGAGACCGCTAATTTCGAGCGTGCGCTTAGCGAACTCGAAAAATCCTTCGATACGGAGGGCGTGCCTCTGCAGATCCCGATCGGGGCCGGTGAAGGCTTCTCCGGCGTCATCGACATCGTGAAGATGAAGGCATATCGCTTCAGCGGCGGCAAGGCCGAGGCTTCAGATATCCCCGCAGATATGCAGTCCGAGGCGGAACAATACAGAAAGAAACTCATCGAAAAGATAGCCGAATCCGACGATAAGCTTCTCGAAAAATATCTGGAAGGCGGCGAGCTTACAAACGACGAGATCGTAAACGGGGTAAAGGAGGGTTCGCTGACCAGGAAGTTCATCCCGGTCACCTGCGGATCGGCCCTGAAGAATATCGGCATTTCGAGCCTGATGGAGACGATCGTCCTCTGCCTCCCGTCGCCTGCAGAGATGGCGGCCATATCTCCGGTCAAGGGTAAGAACCCGAAGGACGGGAGCGAAGTGGTGAGGAAGCCGGCCGACAACGAGCCCCTCTCCGCATACGTGTTTAAGACTATCGCCGACCCCTACGCAGGCAAGCTTTCGCTTTTTAGGGTATATTCGGGCACGCTGAAGGCGGATTCGAATGTCTTTAATTCAACTGCCGATGCCAAGGAGCGCATCGGGCAGATCTTCTACCTCCTCGGGAAGAAGCAGGTACCGGTCCAAGCGCTGAGTGCCGGTGAGATTGGCGTGGTCCCAAAACTGAAGGGGACGAATACCGGGGACACTTTTTCGGACGAGGCAAAACCAATCGTCTTTGACAAGGTCAAATTTGCCGACCCCATAATATCTTACGCGATAGCGCCGAGAAGCAAAGGCGACGAGGAGAAGGTGAGCGTCAGTCTCCATAGGGTGCTCGAAGAAGACCCGACGCTCAGGTTCACGAGAGACGAGGAGACGAAGGAGATGATAATCTCCGGCATGGGGCAGGTACATATCGAGGTCGCACTCGAACGCCTCAAGAGGAGGTTCGGCGTCGAGGTAGAGATGAAGACGCCGAAGATACCTTACAGGGAGACCATAAAGGCGTCCACGAGCGTACAGGGAAGATACAAGAAACAGTCGGGTGGAAAGGGGCAGTATGGCGACTGTCATATAAAAGTCGAGCCGCTGCCGAGGGGTACCGGGTTTGAGTTTGTAGACAAGATCGTCGGCGGAGCGATCCCGAGGCAATATATTCCGGCGGTCGAGAAGGGTGTTGTCGATGCGATGCATGAAGGCGTAGTGGCGGGCTTTCCAATCGTCGACCTGCGGGTCACCCTTTTTGATGGCTCGTATCATACCGTCGATTCTTCTGAGATGGCCTTCAAGATAGCCGGCTCCATGGCGATAAAAAAGGCCGTGACAGAGGCGAAGCCTATTCTCCTCGAACCGATCATGAAGGTCGAGGTTACTATCCCTGACGATACCCTCGGCGCGATCATCGGGGACTTGAACTCCAGAAGGGGAAAGGTCCAGGGGGTCGAGCCGCAGGCAGGCGGGAACCAGAAGATATTGGCGCAGGTGGCGATGTCGGAGATGCTTACCTATGCGAACCAGCTCCACAGTCTCACATCCGGCCGGGGACTTTATTCCATGGAGTTTTCCCATTATGAGGAAGTTCCGGCGCACCTCGCACAGAAGATCGTAGCGGATCGCCAGGCGGCGAAAGAAGAGAAAAACGCGTAGCATGAAGGCTTTGATATTGAGCGGCGGCAAAGGGACACGTCTAAGGCCGCTGACCTATTCCGGCGCAAAACAGCTCGTTCCTGTCGCGAACAGACCGATCCTTTTTTACTGCATCGACAACATCGTACATGCCGGCATCAGAGACATAGGCATCATTATATCTCCGGAGACCGGTGATGAGATCAGGGAGTCGGTGGGGAACGGGAAGAAGTGGGGTGCTAAGATCACCTATATCCTACAGGACTCGCCTGCGGGCCTCGCCCATGCGGTAAAGACAGCGGACAACTTCCTTAAGAAATCCCCGTTCGTGATGTACCTCGGGGACAACCTCATCGGCAGGGACATAAAGAAATTTGTGGAGGATTTCACGAAGAAGAAGTCCGACGCGCTCATCCTTCTGAAAGAGGTCGAAAACCCCAGGCAGTTCGGCGTCGCCGAAGTGACGAAGGACGGGCATATCGTGAGGCTGATCGAGAAACCCGATGACCCGCCCTCGAACCTTGCCCTTGTCGGCGTGTATATCTTTTCGCCCAAGATCCATAGCGCGATAGCCAGGATAAGCCCTTCAAAACGGGGAGAACTCGAGATCACCGACGCGATCCAGGAGCTGATTTTAATGGGTAAAAAGGTGAGGAGCTTTGTCCTGGACGACTGGTGGCTGGATACCGGAAAGAAGGACGATCTTTTGACTGCAAATGCGATCGTACTGGACGAATGGGGGAAAAAAGATATCGCCGGCACTGTCGACAAGGCGAGCCGCGTCCTCGGCCGGGTCAGGCTTCACAAGACATCGCTCATAAAAGGCAGCACTATACGGGGGCCCGTCGTCATAGGCGAACATACTGTCATCGAAAACTCCTTCATAGGACCACATACGAGCATCGGCGACAACGTCAGGATCATTAATTCTTCCATAGAACATTCGGTTATTATGAACGAAAGCGAAGTGCTGAACATCGAGAGGATGGAAGAGAGTCTGATAGGCAGAAGGGTCAGGATCATCAAGAACAGCAGACACAGGGCGCTTAGGCTTATGCTGGGCGATGACTCCACAATGGAGGTATAGGGACGGTGGATGGCGTCGTGATAAAAGAACTGAACGTTTTTACCGACGAGAGGGGATGGCTTGCCGAACTCTTCAGATACGATGAAACAGACTTCAGGCCGGTTATGTCATATGTCTCGATGACAAAACCCGGCATAGCACGCGGACCGCACGAGCATATGGACCAGTCGGACTTCTTCTGCTTCTTCGGGAACTTCAGGCTCTATCTCTGGGACAACAGGCGAGGGTCGCCGTCGTATGGAGAGAAGTTTGTGCTGGATACGAAGGGGAAGCCCGTAACCGCTATTGTTCCCCCGCGGGTAGTCCACGCCTACAAAAACATGGGACCCGGAGAAGGCCTTGTTCTCAATCTGCCCGACAGGCTTTTCAAGGGTCAGGGGAAGAAGGACCCTGTGGATGAGGTCAGATACGAGAATGACCCTGACTCGCCTTTCAGGATAGAGTGATGAAGGTCCTTGTTACCGGAGGCGCAGGTTTTATCGGCTCTAATTTCATTCGTAATTTTCTTGCCGCACATCCCGGCTATCAGATCATAAACCTCGATGCGCTTTCCTATGCCGGAAATCTCGAAAACCTGAAGGGTGTTGAAGACCTGCCTAACTACCGGTTCGTAAGGGGAGACATATGCGACCGGGGACTGCTGCATGAGATTGAATTCGACGCCATCATACACTTCGCCGCGGAAAGCCATGTCGACAGAAGCATTCTCGACGCCTCGCCTTTTTTGCAGACGAACGTGATGGGGACCCAGAACCTTCTCGATGCCGCCAGGAAGAGGGGCTGCAGGATGCTGCATGTCTCTACGGACGAAGTCTACGGGTCGATAGAAAGAGGTCTGTTTACCGAGGAATCCCCCTTGATGCCGAATAGTCCCTATGCTGCCAGCAAGGCGTCCTCGGACCTTCTGGCAAGGGCAAGTCACGAGACCTACGGTCTCGATGTGGTGATCACGAGGTGTTCAAACAATTACGGTCCATACCAGTTTCCCGAGAAACTTATGCCCCTTGTCATTGCCAACGCTCTTGGGGGCAGGGCGGTGCCGGTCTACGGCGACGGGATGAACGTAAGAGACTGGATATATGTCGCTGACCACTGCAGGGCCGTCGATATTGTTTTCCATAAAGGGAGATCCGGAGAAGTATATAACATCGGCGGCAAGAACGAACAAAAGAACATCGACATCGTCAGGAAGCTTCTCGGTACCGTCGCGCGAAAGAGCGGCGCCTCTGAAGAGGGACTCCTCAAGCTTATCTCGTTTGTCAAAGACAGGCCGGGTCACGACAGGAGGTATGCGATAGACCCTTCGAAGATGGAGAGGGAATTCGGCTGGAGGCCCGGGACCGGATTCGACGAGGGGATAGAGAAGACCGTCGAATGGTATCTCGCAAACAGGGGATGGTGGGAAAGGATCATCTCAGGCGAATACCGGACTTATTATGAAATGCAATACGGGAAGAGGGCCGGAGCTTGAAGGTCGCCTTAACAGGAGCCGAGGGCATGCTCGGCCAGGACATAGGCCGGGTATTTTCAGACGTTGAACTCGTCTGCCTGACCTACGAGACCCTTGATATCACAAAGCTCGATCCGGTGATGAAGAGGATAAGGGAGATAAAGCCGGATTTCCTGATAAATGCCGCGGCCTTTACCGACGTCGACCGCTGCGAATCAGAACCTGAGCTTGCTTATCTTGTCAACGGCATAGGCGCGCGGAACCTTGCCATGGCCTGTGAGGAGGTCAGTTGCCCGATCATACAGATCAGCACTGATTATGTCTTTGACGGGACCAAGGACGGTCCTTATGACGAATGGGACGACACCGCCCCGATAAACAAGTATGGACTGTCGAAGCTGATGGGTGAGCGATTTGTAATGTCGCTTACCAACAGGTTCTCTGTGGTGAGGACCTCCTGGCTTTACGGGAAAAACGGAAAAAACTTTGTCGATACGATCTGCAGGCTCCTTTCGGAAAGGGACGGAATAGATGTAGTGGATGACCAGGTCGGCTCTCCCACCTTTACGCTGGACCTCGCCCGGAAACTGAGGGAGATGATCGGAAAAGGGTACGGCGTCTATCACGTCACCAATTCAGGAAAATGTTCATGGTACGAGTTTGCCGTTGCCATAGCCTCAAGAAAGGGGATCGACAAGAGGATATCGCCTGTTGCCTCTGAGATGTTCAAAAGACCTGCAAAAAGACCTGCAAATTCGGTCTTGGGCCATACAATGCTCAGGCTCGAAGGAATGAGTGAGATGAGGCACTGGGAAGCTGCGCTCGAAGAATATTTGGGATAGTCCATGTTCAGGTGCATCAAATTCTTCATCATGCTCCTCGTCCTTGCCGGGCTTCTCTATCTCGGCCGCTCTTTTGTCCTGGATAAGGGCGGCAGGTATATTTACGAAAAGGACGAACTGAGGCCGGCGGACGTGATCGTGGTCCTTGCGGGTGAGGAAGAGGAGCGCGTCGTATACGGAGTGAAACTCTTCAAGGAAGGTTGGGCCAGGAAGGACCGTATTATTATGACAGGCGGGCCGGTTGTGGGGAGATATACCGCAGCGGGCCTGATGAAAAAGCAGGCCGAAGAGTTCGGAGTCCCGGGAAAGTTTATACTGCTTGCCGACAGGTCGAGATCGACCGAAGAGGACGCGAGATATACCGGTGACATCCTAAATAAAAACGGATATAAATCGGTTATCCTCGTGACGTCGCCATATCACAGCAAGAGGGCATCGCTCATCTTTAGGGAAATGCTGCCCGGACTCAAGGTCATCATCGCGCCGACTGACAAAAGCTGGCTCAACTTTGATGAATGGTGGAAGAGGCCCCGTGACCGCGACATGGTCCTGAGCGAATGGTCTAAATTTATAAAGCTATGGATATTCGGGGTGCAGAAGGGTAGACCTGAGATTTCCCCGGCGGGGTAGGCAAGATGAAAAAGTCAGGACTTCAGCATTCTGACGGCGTCAGACAAAGCCTCTGTTACTGAAGTCCTCATCGCCGGATATTTGGCACTGATCTTAGATTTGTTGGAAGTTAGCGTCCGCTAATCAGCGGGCGAGCGCGCAGTACACTTTCTTATCTGCAAAATAGCGAGGACGCGGTCAGCCATCGTTCCGAGTACGTCCATTTCCGATTGTAATCGACATCAAAAAGAATGACGGCGGCCTGTCTGGTAGCCGAATAACTTTTCAGCATGCTGCTCATTAGTGAAGGACTTTTGTGTTCAATAGAGCGTACTCAAACGGCAGAATGCACGGAGCAAGACTGACACACTGTCACCTTTTTTAATATTGCAAATATGACCAAAAGACTTTAATATTAGTGGGAAAGTGAGGAGGGATAAAAAAATGTCAAGGGTTACCTCTCAAAAAAAGTGAGATGAAAAAAGAGGGAATTACTTTTACAGGAAAAGAAGAACCCGCCGCCACATATCTTGCTTTCTCCAAGATCACAAAAAGAATAGCTGAAAAAGTGGTAGATTATGTTCCCCAAGGAAATAAAACGCTTTTGAGACTGATAGATGAGTACAACTATTCAAAATACATACAAGAATGGATATAAATAAGAATTAGTTATGGCACGGCCTGAGCGGCAAGAAGCTGTACTAAATCTACTCAAAGACTTAAGGGGGCTGGCTCCACTTAAGCAGCTTTTCTGGTCTGAGCTTAACTATGAACGCATAAATCAAACCTTATCCCGCCGTGGATGGACTGATGCAGCGTCAAAAGCGCTTGCCGATGATCCGGTATTGTTTGCCGCCGGGGGGCAGGATGAGGGATTTCATGTCATCTATGCACGTCTTTCATCTGACAGCCTGCTCTTAGGTCATGAGCGGCCGGTTGTCTCCAAACTTCTGCAAGATCATCCGTATGCTCTCTTTGTTTTTTCTGATAAGAGTCAAAACCGCTGGCATTTTCTCAATGTCAAATATCATTCGGATGAGGCAAAGCGGCGGGTCTTTCGACGCATTACCATTCTGCCCAACGATCATTATCGCACCGCATCGGAACGGCTGGCAATGCTCGATCTTGATACTATCCAACCGGGGCTTTACGGCGCTTCACCTCTGGAGATTCAGGGCCGGCACGATGAGGCCTTTGATGTGGAGAAGATCGGCAAGGCATTTTTCTTAGGCTACAGAGACCATTTCTGGGCCTTCGTAGATGAAATCCGGAAATCCAATAAGGGGAAGACGCATTTTTACGGAGAAAAAGGGGAAGAAAACCTTCACCGGCTTACCCAGCTTATCCTCGGCAGGGTGCTTTTCCTGTACTTTATCCAGAAAAAGGGCTGGCTCAATAGCGACATCTTTTTTCTCCGGAACCTCTTCGCCCCGTACAACGAGAGCAAGGGAGCGGCGTTTTACACCAGCCGCCTTGAGCCCCTTTTCTTCAACTGCCTCAATAACGCCGGCGAGAAAAAAATGATCGGTGAAGCATGTTACGAGATCCCGTACCTCAACGGCGGCCTGTTCGAGCCTCGGTCGGCGTTATTTGAGGGCGATCCTCTTAAAGGGCCTGTTGTACCTGACCGGTCATTCAGGGCGCTCTTTGATTTCCTGAACGGCTACAACTTCACTATTGCCGAATCCACGCCGCTTGATCAGGACGTTGATATCGACCCTGAAATGCTCGGAAAGGTCTTCGAGAACATCCTCGCTGCCGAGGACCGCCATTCTTCCGACACTTATTACACGCCCCGGACGATCGTGGAATTTATGTGCCGTGAATGCCTCTTTCACCATCTTCATGAAAAGACCGACATAGACCGGAAGGCATATGACGATCTATTCGATGCGCCTCTTGAAGGGAGGTCCCCGGCAATTACAAAGGACCAGGCCAGAACTATCCAGGGCCGCCTTCGTGAAGTAAAGGTGCTTGATCCGGCGGTAGGCAGCGGCGCATTTCTTCTCGGCATGCTCCATGAGCTGATGCATCTCAGGGCTGTTTGCGGCAAAGTCGTGGGAGAGTCGGAGGCCCTTCAGGCTGCAAGGCATGGGGAATGGAAGCGGCAGATGATCGGCGGCAACCTCTTTGGCGTTGACAACAATCCCGAGGCTTGTGAAATCGCTCGACTGAGGCTGTGGCTTTCGATGGTTGTGGATGAGGCTGAACCCTCGCCGCTGCCGAACCTCGACTACCGGATTGTTGAAGGCGACACACTGCGCGAGAAACTTGACGGCGAGCCGATACTGCCGCCCCGTTCAGGCCCCGGATTCGAGACTGAGGACAATCTATTCAAGACAATAAAACCGCAAGGCAAGCTCTATGTAAGCGAACGTGACGAAAAGACCGCGTCCATTGTTCGTCACCTGTCCGCTTATTACAAGACGAATGCGGACGCTGAAAAACGGCGGCTGCGAGACTCAATCGCAAGAGACCTTGAAGCCATATTAGAGGAACATTGGAAGGACCACGAAGAACGCTGGGAGGCTGAAAAAAATCGCATACTCAAACCGGCATTAAAGATGCATCAAAAGCCTGAAGATCTTCCGAAGGATTGGGCCGCAAAACTGAAGATGGCTGACGGGCATCTTGAAAGGATCAGAACCGAGCGTGAGATCTTCAAGGGCGAAGGCGCCTGGCCCGTGACGCCCCTTCGCCTCTTCTTTGCCGAGGCCTTCGCAGGCAACCCCGGCGGGTTCGACATCGTCCTTGCCAACCCGCCGTATGTCAGGCAGGAGATCATCAAGCCGATCAAGCCGAAGCTGAAAGAGGAGTTCGGCGAGTTCTTCAATTCGACCGCTGATCTGTATACCTACTTCTATGCCAGAGGTCTTGAGCTGCTCAGACCCGGTGGAGTCCTTTGCTTTATCGCGCCGAACAAGTTCATGAGGGCGGGATATGGGAAGAATACGAGGAAGCTGCTGACGACGCAGGCAATGCCGAAGGTGGTGATCGATTTCGGTGACCTTCCGATTTTTGAGGCGACGACTTATCCGTCGATTTTGTTGGTTGAGAAGATGCCCTCACCCCAGCCCTCTCCCACAGGGCGAGGGAGAGATGCAGTGAACCCTCTACCTATGGGAGAGGGTGGCCGAAGGCCGGGTGAGGGTGAATTCACCGCCGCCACATTTACCGATCCTGATCAAATCGAAAACGTTTCTGACACCCTCTCCGAGGTTGGTTTTCCCATGACTGTGAAGAGCCTTTCAGAGTACGGCTGGACTCTCGACAGGCCCGAGGTTTTGAATCTTATGCAGAAACTTCGCGATAAAGGAACGCCGCTCGGGGAATACGTGGAAGGCCGGTTTTATTACGGTATAAAGACCGGCTTTAACGAAGCGTTTGTTATTGACGAGGAGACGAAGAAGAGGCTGATCAAGGAAGACCCAAAATCCAAGGAGGTCATTAAGCCCTGGCTTCGCGGCCGGGATATAAAGAAATGGAAGGCGGAATGGGCCGGGCTTCATATTATTGCCATTCCAAGCTGCGCTAATAAAGAATGGCCGTGGACAGACAAGCCTGAGACGAAGGCAGAGAAGATTTTCTCAGAGACATATCCTGCAGTTCACGAACATCTGAAACAATACATAGCTCAGCTAAAGAAGCGTGATGATCAGGGCGAGTTCTGGTGGGAGTTGAGGTCATGCGCTTATTACGAAGATTTTGAGAAGCGTAAAATTATTTGGGGGAATATGGCAACATCTCCGAAATTTGCCATCGATGAAAAAGCATATTACATTTCTGCCCCGGCTAATCTTCTGCCAACTGACGACACCTATTTGCTATGCTTACTGAACTCCTCTATTTGTGCTTGGCTAATCTCTTTTCTTGCTGCCGTGCGTGGCGGCAACTTTCTTGAGTTTAAACCAATGTATGTTGAGCAATTCCCCATCTTCCCCGCCACCGACAAACAAAAGGCCCCGATCATCAAGCGCGTCGAGGCAATCTTAAAGAACCCTGCCGGCCCGGACACGGCGCGGCTCGAACGCGAGATCGACGAGGAGATTTATCAATTGTACGGGTTGACGGATAAGGAGATAAGGATTATTACAAGGGAAGATTGAGCAGGCATGGAGCGTTTAAGGAGTGCTATAATTTTGAATAGCCGTTTAGATGGATTGGAGGTGTGAAATGTTATCAACGAAGAAAAGGAAATCAGAGGTTATTACCTTCCCTGTCAGTGTTTTTGAGACTGCCGATACAAAGGAAGACCTTGAAGATTGGCTTTTGGCTCAAGATACTGCATTTCTGAGGAAAATGAAAAAAGCCAGAAAAGATGATATTGAAGGCAAGGGCAAAGATTGGAAACAGCTTAAGAAAGAACTATGTATAAAGTAACATTATTGCCTGATGCCGAAGATTCATTCAGGATGCTTGATCTGTGCAGGTGAGAATCGCCGATAAAATCGATTGGCTTGCCGAAAATGCCGAAAAGGTGATTCATCATCCGCTCAAAGCCATGCCGAATGACCCGAGGGGTCTATGCAGGATAAGGGGCTTAAAGGGTGCCATACTCAGGCAAAATCTCTTGACACTCTAATGAAGCGAATTAAGGAAGCGATCCAACTCTGTCTCGAGGTCCAGGGAGAAAAACGCCCCAAAATGCATCTCGTGGGCGTGCAGAAAGTTGCGGTATGACAAGAGATGACCTGACAAGAATCCTGAAAAAGAAATAGATGCCCGCCCACGACATTATAGACAACCGCAGCGAAAAGCTGGTTGATCACATTAACCGCGTCCTAGACTCATCCGATATGGCGCGGTTTGCTGTCGGCTATTTTTTCCTGTCCGGTCTGACACCGATTGCTGAAAGATTATCCAAGGTAAAGGAATTACGCCTCCTGATCGGCAATACTACCAATCGGGAAACCCTTGAACAATTGGCGGAAGGATACAGACGACTGGAACTCGTAGCTGAGAAGGCTGAAGAACAGGCATTCCCCAAGAGAACCGAAACAAAGCGCATGGCAAACGAGACAGCGGAAAACATAAAGACGGCCATAGAGCTTATGGATCAGACGGATGACGGTGAATTGTTGTTGAAGACACTCGTTCACCTTATAGAGGACAAGCGCCTGAAGGTCAAAGTTTACACAAAAGGCCGGATGCATGCAAAGGCATATATATTTGATTATGGCTCGGTTTTTGACGGCCAGGGTAAGCCCGTAGAAAGACATGAAGAAGGTATCGCAATTGTCGGCTCATCCAATCTAACCTTGGCGGGCGTAACTCATAATACAGAATTAAATGTAGTCGTACAAGGTAATGACAACCATTCAGAACTGGTCCGCTGGTTTGATGCCCTTTGGGACGAGGCCCAGGACTTTGACGAAGCCCTCATGCACGAAATGAAGCAGTCTTGGGCAGTTGCTCCAGTGCGTCCCTATGATATATACATGAAAACACTTTATGCCCTTACAAAGGACAGGCTCGAAGGCGATGAAGACACAGACATCCTATGGGACGACGAAATCACGAAAAAGCTCGCGGATTTCCAGAAGGTGGCTGTGCGACAGGCTGTTCAGATCGTCAAGGACTTTGGTGGTGTATTTGTATCGGACGTTGTGGGCCTTGGCAAGAGTTATATAGGCACGGCGATTGTTAAGCACTTCGAAAGAGCCGATCACGCACGACCATTAATCATTTGCCCGGCTACGCTCGTCGAAATGTGGGAGAGATATAACGAGGTATATCAGCTTAACGCCCGTGTTTTATCCATGGGTTATCTCAGGGAAGAAGATAACGGCAGGCTTGCAAATATCCTCCTGGACAATGTGAAGTACAGGGATAGGGACTTTGTGCTCATCGATGAGAGTCATAATTTGCGTTATCCTGATACCCAACGGTACAAGGTTGTTCAGGCATTTCTGGCCACAGGAAAGCGATGCTGCTTTTTGACCGCTACTCCACGGAACAAAAGCGCCTGGGATATTTATCATCAGATAAAACTCTTTCATCAGGAGGAAAGCACGGACCTGCCTGTCGATCCACCGAACCTTAAAGGTTATTTTAAGCTGATCGAAAAAGGTGAGCGGAAGCTTCCCGACCTTCTGGCAAACATTCTCATCAGGCGTACCAGAAACCATATATTGCGTTGGTACGGATTTGATGCCGACACTCATCAGACTATTGATCCATCGAAATTCAACGAATACCTCGATGGTAAAAAACGGGCCTATGTTATGGTGGCCGGCAGGCACCAGTTTTTCCCGAAAAGAGAGCTTGAGACAATAACGTACAGCATTGAAGACACCTATCAGGGACTTTATCAGCGCCTGCGCGGGTACCTTGGCAAAGCGCGAAAAACGTTATCGGAAAAACCGCCTGTCAATGAGCTTACTTTCGCTCGGTACGGCCTTTGGCATTATGTAGATAAGGGCAAACAGAAGAAAGAACCATACGCGAGTCTCCACAGAGCGGGAGCAAACTTACGTGGCCTGATCCGGGTGCTTCTCTTTAAGCGATTTGAGTCAAGCGTATTTGCCTTTCGTGAGACTATAAAACGGCTGATCAAAATTCATGAGAGGTTTTTAAAAGCCCTGGAAGACGGAATAGTTCCTGCTGGTGAAGACGCGCAAGCAATATTATACGAATCCGATAACCTTGGAGAAACAGACTTTCTCGATGCGCTGCGTGAAGTGGCAAAACGATACAATGCTGCTGATTTTAATTTAGAGCTGCTTCATAAACACATTAGACATGATCTGAAATTGTTAAATGACATTCTAATACTTGTGGAGCCTATTACCGCCGATAAGGACGCAAAGCTTCAGACGCTCAAGTCTATTTTGGACAAGAAGCCATTGAAAGGGGGAAAGCGGCTGATATTTACCGAGTATGCCGATACCGCCAGATATCTCTCTGAAAATATCAATCCTGGAGGAAAGCGGCCGGATATAGATGTGATTTTCAGTGGTGACAAGAGCAAGGCGCGTGCGGTCGAGAGATTTGCGCCAAAGGCGAACCCTGAATATAAATTCCACGAGGGAGAAGCAGAACTCTTTACCCTCATAGCCACGGATGTGCTGGCTGAGGGGTTGAACCTCCAGGATTGCGATAAGATCATAAACTACGATCTGCACTGGAATCCTGTGCGCCTTATTCAGAGATTCGGGCGTATTGATCGAATCGGGAGCGAGCACACCTCAATATTCGGATTTAATTTCCTTCCTGAGACCGGCATAGAAAAAAACCTGGGGCTGCGAGAAAGGCTGCATCACCGCATTCAGGAAATACATGATACCATCGGCGAAGATTCCGCAATTCTCGACCGCACAGAACAACTCAATGCAGAGGCAATGTATGCGATTTATGAGAAGAAACCCGATCAGATGAGTTTGTTTGAGGAAGGGGAAGAAAAATTATTGGACCTGAACGAGGCGGAGGAAATCCTGCGGCAGTTGAGAAAAGAAAATCCGGGGGAATACAACCGGATTGCGAGTTTGAGGGATGGTATCAGATCTGCTAAGCCGTCAGACAATAAGGGGCTCTATGTCTTTTGTCAGGCCGGCAGATACCAGCAGCTTTTTCTTCTCGATGAAAAAGGAGAGCTTGTTTCAAGGGATATCCCAAAGATCCTTGGGACGATAAAATGCGACCCGAAACTTAAACCGGCACCACTCCCACAGGACTATAATGAAGCCGTTATGCATATAAAAAGACAATTTATCGAAGAGGTAAAACATAGACAAGCTGAAAAAGAGCACACCCTATCGCTGACTCATGGGCAAAGATATGTCCTGAGAGAATTAAGGGTAATGTTCGGACTCAAAGATGATGGAGATACAAAATCGCAGATCAACATCTTGGAGAAGGCATTTCGAGGTCCTATTGCCGGAGCGATAAACAGGGAGCTGAATTTGCTTCGCAAAAACGGTGTAACGGGAGATGCATTAATGACATCTCTCGCTCGGATATATCACCAACACAACCTCAAGGACTTGTCCGACAGAATAAGACTTCACTTGGAAGAACAGCCGATCCCGAAGATTGTGTGTAGTGAGGGGTTGGGTTAGAGGGAGCAATCGCGAAAGAAGCATTGGTCGTAACCCCTCCCGCCTCCCCTTAAACTAAGGGGAGAATGAGCCGTCAGGCCCCGAACAGATATTAGATAGCGGAAATGGTTTATTGTGTCAATGGGGAAAAGGGGAGAGCTAAAGTTAAAAAATGAAAAAGGGCGGGGTTTTGCCCGCCCTTCGAAAAAGCATGAAATGATTTCTTATTGGGTGGAGGGTTGACTGCCCGGTGTTTCTTCTTTGTTCAGCGTCTCTTTGAGGGCCTTGCCCACCTTGAAGTAAAGGACTTTTTTCCCCGGGACCTCGACGCTTTCGCCGGTCTTGGGGTTCCTCGCCTTCCTCGGGTTTCGCGTCTTCAACCTGAAGTTCCCAAAGCCCCTTATCTCTATCTTCTCACCTTGCATAAGGGCCTTCTTGATGCTGTCGAATACGGTGTCGACTACGATCTCCGTCTGGTTTCTGGTGAGCCCCTCGACTTTTTCCGAGACCTTCTCGATAAGAACCGATTTTGTCATGAGACCTCCTTAGGGCGAATAAAGATATTTTATTTTTGCCGACGGAAACACATCCAGGATTTCCTTCGGAAAATTGTTCCTGAGCATATCGATAATAGAGACCTTGTCCTTCTTTATGACGACCTCGGGTTCCTCTTTTATGCCTCCGAGTTTTGCGGCCACCTTCGTCGCGTCCTCAAGCGTGCCGAGTTCGTTCACGAGGCCTTTCTCAACCGCCTGTTCGCCTGTGAATATCCTGCCGTCGGCGAACTCCCTTACGTCCACTATCTTCAGTTTTCTACCTTCGGCCACGGCCTTTATGAACTGCTCATGGACGTTGTCCATAACCCCCTGCAGCAGTTCTCTCTCTTCAGGTTTCATTTCGCGGAAGGCCGAACCTATGTCTTTGTTTTTCCCGGCCTTAATCACCTCGGTCTTGACGCCGATCTTGGTGAGGAGACCTTCGATGTTGGGTATTTCCATGATGACGCCTATCGAGCCGGTGAGTGTGCCGGGGTTTGCGATTATCCTTGTCGCGGGACAGGCGATGTAGTAGCCCCCTGAAGCTGCGATCGACCCCATCGAGACGACCACCGCCTTCTTGGCTGCCGCCTTTTTAACCTCGGAATAGATCTCCTGGGACGGTGCGACTGCGCCGCCCGGGCTGTCGATCCTGAGGATGATCGCCTTGATCGAGCTGTCCTTGGCGTAATCCTTGATCTCTTCAACCGCGTTTTTGGAATCGAGTATGGGACCCTCTATCCTCACAAGCGCGACCTTGCTCCTGAGGGGGATGTTCTTCTGAAACAGCGTGAGCGTGAGACTTATCGCGATGAGGATAAGCACGAGCGCGCCGATGATAAGGCAGAGTTTCTTCATTCATCAGTCCTTTTGATATTTTTCATGCTGAGCCCGATCTTCCTCTCCTCAAGATCTATTTTGATGATACGTGCGGCGACCACGTCCCCTTCCTTGAATTGTTCGTCTCCGCCAGGGGGCGGGACGACCTCAGAAGAATAAATGAGGCCCTCGACCCCTCCTTCCAGTTCCGTGAATATCCCGAAGTCGGTGACCCTTAATACCGTGCCTTTCACAACGTCGCCGAGTTTGAACTTGGACGGGATTGCCTCGATCCATGGGTCCTGTTCGATCTGTTTGAGTCCGAGCGACATCTTCTCATGCTCGGTGTCGATCGCTAGTATCACGGCGTCCACCTTCTGCCCCTTCTTGAGTATCTCCGATGGGTGTTTGATATGCTTTGTCCACGAGAGGTCGGATATATGGATGAGGCCGTCCACCCCTTCGGGCAGTCCTACAAAGGCCCCAAAGTCGGTGAGGCTTTTCACCTTGCCGGAGATCTTCTGCCCGACAGCGTAGCGTTCGCTGATCAGCTGCCAGGGGCTCGGTTTGCATTGCTTGATACTGAGCGAGAGCTTTCTCTCCTCCCTGTCGACCTTAAGGACTACGGCCTCAACGGTCTCCCCGATCGAGAGGTACTTGGACGGATGTTTGGGCTTTGGTGTCCAGTCAAGCTCGGATATATGGATCAGGCCCTCAAGACCGTCATCGAGCTCGATGAATGCGCCGTAATCAGTGATGCTGACTATCTTCCCCTTGACCTTCTGGCCGACGGGGAATTTCTCCTGTACGTTTTCCCAGGGGTCAGTCTTCTTCTGTTTGTAGCCCAGAGTTATCCTCTCACTGGTCACGTCGTATTTGAGGACGACCACCTCTATCTTGTCGCCGATGGCGAAAAACTCCGAAGGGTGCGTGATCCTTCCCCACGAGATATCCGATATGTGCAGAAGGCCGTCGATGCCCCCGAGATCTACAAATACGCCGTAGTCGGTAATGTTCTTGACGAACCCTTCAAAAACGGCCCCTTCCTTTATTTTGCCTATGGTCTCTCCTTTCTTTTTTC
>OBEQ012711930.1_pt1 | contig 19639 bp, 23 predicted proteins | sample 1670901 | NCBI WGS metagenome assembly OBEQ01 (sample SAMEA104232315, study PRJEB22302) | groundwater metagenome | biome: forest; feature: aquifer; material: groundwater | place: USA | collected 2011-08-07 | depth 5.4 m
AAAAATACCAAAATGTCAATATGTCATATTGTACAATTAGTCGACCACGTCTAGTAAATATTTGAACCACGAATTGAGTCCCATCTATCAATCCATTTTGGACTTTTCGGATAGGGGTATCCGGTCTGGGGTGGGTGACCGGATTTGAACCGGCGATCTCCTCCTCCACAGGGAGGCGCTTTGAACCAACTAAGCTACACCCACCATACAGGTGTATTTTAACCTATTCATGGCTATCTTTGCTAAAATATGCCTATCCCTCAGGAAAGAGTGTTGAAGCGAGGGCGCTGCGGGGTGTAGCTCAGATGGCTAGAGTGCTGCGTTTGGGACGCAGAGGCCGTGAGTTCGAGTCTCACCACCCCGACTAGTGGGAAATGTAATAAGCGGCTAGTTTTTCCAGGTTTTTCATCACATAGGCCCAGTCGTCGATTGCTAGTGGCCGTGGTCGATATGGGTCCGGGGCGTGTGAGAGATCTTCGGCCAAAGATGGTGCCAGCGCCAGTCCCTCGACGAGATCGTAGTTATTTAAGTGCGCCTGAAAAAGGAGTTGCATGGGCAGAAGTTCGTATTTGGTCAGAAGTTGTGCCAACTGGGCGTCTCTACCGGCAAAATCCCGCCAGAATCTTTCTTCTCGGGCCCAGTCTATGGCGGTGGTTTCGGTCAATGAGCGAATCTTTTCGTATTCAGCCACCCTATTTTGTTGGAGGGCGATCGCCATTAAGGCACCGTCGGCAATTGGGTACGCTTCCATAACAAATGCATTGAAGGCAATTTTGTTGCCACGTCCCCGGACAGCCATTGAGGCGAGTACTTCTAGCATCCCAAGTTGGGCAGTGGCCTCGACGATCTCGGATGATGCTCCGTAGCAGATGCCGGCTTGGACAAGATGAATTTCTTCATGGACGACCGTGCCAATGATGCGAGGGTCTTGGTAAAGACTGGAAGCTGGGTTACGGAAACGTGAGTTAAGGTGGATGTCTCGAATGCACGAAGTGCGACCGAAGACGTGGTTGATCTCATAGGCATTCTCAGGATGGAAGAAATTAAGTTCTGCCGGAATAACAAGTTCATCCGAGATACCTTCAACAAGGATTTGGTCCGCTGCTTCTTCGGCCAGACCAGTAATAAATTCCGGTGATGGGTCAATTCTCCAGTCCAATAGGTCCAGGGCGTTATAGACCCGACCCAAGCGAATTGAAAGCGCGGCCAGTTCATTAAAAGTTACCTCTTTTCGGTTCTCGATCTCAATACCAAGGGTGTCATCGTAACTCCACCAACGGTCCCGTTGTTGTTCCATCGCCGCACTCCCTCTTCGCCTGTTGTCACTACCACCTGGTTCGTTGCTCCGTGGCTTAGGGGTTACGGGGGCCTGATTAGATGCTGCCAGTAAGTTCGCGCCTACTAAACCAGACAAAATTAAAGAACAATATTGGAAGAAAGCTCGGCGTTCTATTTTCCTTGCCACTTATAAAGGGCCATTATGGGGTTATTGTGAGACGATTGTCAATTAACAACTTGAGATCGCTTAAGGATAAATTCGGCGAGGTGGTAAGATACGATATGGGAAAAGGAAGAATTTCAGTTGAAGGTTTTTTGGCTCGAGGTTTGTTAGTGGCAGCTGTCGGAGGTGCTTTGGTGGCCTGTTCGAGGGGAAATAGTGTAGAACCGACAATTACTCCGATACCAACAACCGCCCCGCTACCAACCCCGGGGCCGGTGCCAGTTGATTGTAAAGGAGGTACTATCTATCCGGAAAATAAACACATCCGGTTAAGGGGAGAATACTTACTTAAGCCGGTCACTACGGAGAATGACGAATGCTTTTTTGTATTAGCTAATCACCCGCGATTGAAAGCTCAACTGCAAGTTTATAAAGAAGCAATAATATTGATGGTACTTATTCCGGAATTTCCGGATGATCCAATGTCGGCGATGGGATCGGTACCACCAAGGAGTGATTACACAATCGAGTATGAGTTCAGGGGCTTAAACTTAAAAATAAGTTTGACCAAAGACGGTGAATATTTGATCGAGTATTCCTTTGACGAATCTAAGGTACCACCGATGCCAACGCCGGTGCCGACCCCGCGGCCGGACTTTCATAAGCCATATGAAGGTGCAAATTCATGGTAAACTTCCTAAAGAAAAATTTACTTTTTATTGCTTGGTCACAGTCATTGGTAGCGACTTATGGAAGTCTGTTTTTTTCTGAGGTGATGAAATTTACTCCCTGCGTATTGTGTTGGTATCAGAGAATTTGTATGTATCCACTGACCTTATTAATACTGGTTGGAATTTTGAGAAAGGATAGGGGAGTTGCCTATTATGTTTTGCCTTTGTCGATAATTGGATGGATCATCTCTTTTTATCACAACTTGCTTTATTACCATATTGTTTCGGAAACGTTGGCACCATGCGTGAATGGCGTCTCGTGCACGACTAAATTTTTTGCCCTGTTTGGATTTGTGACCATTCCCCTGCTCTCTCTTATTGCTTTTACAGTAATCAATATTTGCATGATTTGGTATCTGCCGAATTTCCTGCAGGATAAAAGGGTGAATTTGGTAAAATAGATGGGTTGGATACAAGCCGTTGAACAGCAATTAACAAGCGGGATTAGTTAATCGGTATAACTTCACTTTTCCAAAGTGAAATGATGGGTTCGACTCCCATATCCCGCTCACTACGGTCTCGTTATTGAAGATTCAAGGTGACTTTTCCAGCAAGGATCTCAATGGCCCGTTGCTCAAGCTGTGTCAAATCATCGTCACTAATTTCTCTCATTGGACCAGCCAACCCTTTTAGTCTCAGTAGTGCGTCTAAATCCTCTACGCGGAAATAACCTAGAGGAATCGTATCGATTTGTTCCTGCAATTTGAGGACACGATCTAATTTCTCAATGTGTGCATTCCATTTTGGATCAATTTCGCTAGCATAGTGTCCCATTTAATTTATATAAATGTTAATGGCGCAAGTATAACATGATCTATTTGACAAATTTTGGAATGAAGTCCGACCAAAAGCTGTTACCAGCTCCAGAATAAGTATTGCCGACGGAAAACTTGCTGGATACAATTACCCATGCATGCTTTCTATTGATCAGGAAAAATGGGTAAATCAACTTTCAGATTCGGATATTGTGGTCATAGTTCCGTACGACCCAAGTGTTAACGAAAAATTTAAAAAGATAAGGGAAAAAATTCAATTAAAGTTAGGGAGGAAAACTGCGGTGCTTCACCGTGGTGCGTCCGGATTTGGGATTTCAGGCCAGGATGAAATGGATGTTTACATTCCTGTTCCTGGAGATAGATTCGACTATTTTGTAACCCACCTGACAGAACTTTTTGGGAAACCCGGTAGTTTCTATCCACTTGAACGGGCTAAGTTTGAAACCAAAGTGGACGGTAAACTTATTACAGTTTTTCTTATGAATGAGTCTTCGGTTGCCTGGATTAATGGAATTAAATTTGATGAATATTTGAAGTCACATCCATTATCACTCGAGGAGTATAGAAAGTTGAAGGAGCAAGGCAATGGTTTAAGTACTCGGCAGTACTATAGACGTAAGTTAGAATTTATAAATCGAATTCTTGAAAGGATTAAGGGCTAGAAAATTAGGATCTTATTTTGATTATTTCCAAAGCAAAAGTATTCTTCCGATGTATCCTAAAATACCAAAGAAGAAGATGATGTAGGTTACGACGGAGACGAAAAGAACCAATAAGACTTTATTTATTATTTCGGTTCGGTGTTTTTTGGCTTGATCAATTGTGCAGACACCTCTGTTTCTAAAGTATTTGACCAAAGAAATTCCCATAACTAACAGTCCTATCAATATGAAGGCCCAGCGGTATTGATTGTCCAGAACATTTGTTAAAGCGATAGCAAAGCTAAGACTGCCTAGTCCAAAGAGAACGATAATAATAGGTGCCAAACAACACAGAGAGGCGATAAAAACCGCCGGGGCGCTCAACTTGAAGATTTCCTTGATATTCCTCACAACTTAAATTGTACTGTAAAAGTGTTTACCCGCTCAGTTCTCCTTACTCGAGCGGTCGATAATCCTCTGAATATCCATCAGGTAACAACCCCCTTTTCTTTTCGGCCTCGAGAGCCAGTTGATGGGCTTGCCAGTAAACCATATCTTCGACCATCAACTCTCGCTCGGTTGTTTCGTGAATGACGGCGCTTTCGAAGTATCTTTCGGAGATTTGTCTCTCATTGTTTACCCCCTTACATTTACAGTTGGTTGGATGTGTGTTTCCGATCCAGACCTCGTCAATTGGAATAAACTCACAGACATAGCCATGACCGCCGTGATTCCAAGATGCTAACAGGTTGTTTCTTATCCATTCGCTATCAACTCGATATATTTTGATACCTTCATTTTCCCGAACAAATTTCTTCCAAGACCCAGTTGGTTTAAATTCCTTGTCTTTCTTAGGAGCGCGTAATTGAATGATTCTTTCAATCTCTGCCCAAAATGGTTCTCGATCGTCTTTCTCAAATACAAAATCACTAAATTCGTTTTTCATGCTTTATCAAACATTATAACAATCACAGTAGTATTTCAACTTCGTCATGGACGATCGAAAGGGATTGAGATGTTTGATTTTTCTGTTTTCATTTTATATTGTATTATGGGGTTACAACCCAAAATGAACGAGATCGATAACAAGAAGGAAGATGGGGGATTAAGTCCGAATATTGAACAACAGATTGGATTTATTCTGGAGACTGAGGAAATCATCGAAAAGTTAGAACTTAGGCAACTATTCCGAGAGGTAGAAGACTCTTTTGCTAAAGCTAAGCGCACCGGAAATTTACATGACTGGATAGTGGCTCAATTTTGGTTTGATAAGTTTGATAAAGAACATGCGAGAATTTATGGAGAACACCCTGATGAGGAAGAAGAAATCATAAAATCAATGGATGGCAATAAAGATGTGATTAGAATACCCAAAGAGTGGACAGAACTCAGACGAAAAGACGATAACCCATATAATTCATTTGGTTCAATTAGTTGATGCCATTGATCAGACTGCTACTAGGTCTTTAGGTGTGTCCTAATAATCCGGCCAAGCCGAAGTGAAGTTTCTGTTGGTATTGGGCATCTTCGAGTGCATGGTGGGTGAAGTCTCCATCAGGAATAATAATTGAAGGTAGTTTGCTCTTGGAGGTCTGTTTCCAATCCCAGTTATCAGTGAGTGGTAAGGCTAAAGACTTTAAATCAAGTGGGGCAATGCCAAACGGGCTTGGTTGGATATTCGATATCAAAAAGTACAAGTCGACAAATGACCAATCGAAGGCGGCGTTGAAGGCGGTGAAGACCAGATTTTTGTTTGTTTTACTTTGCATGACCTCAAGCCACTCTTTAAAAGAGAACATGACCGTCCACATATCCGGGGCTTCCAGCAAAAGCCTTTCTCGGTGGAGATTGTGGTTTTCGCAGAACTCTCGGTGGCCGGGAAGAAACTCTTCAAACGCCGGTTTGATTTCGCTATAAAAGGATTCTCCGGTGGGGCTTTGAGCGCCGATAGAGAGCATCGAGCCGAAGCCGGCAATGCCGTCTGCTTCAACGTCTACGTCAATAAATAATTGAGGAGCTGCCAGGACGATTTCACGACCTAGTTTCCAAATTTTCTGTCGTCTTTCTGTATCAAAGGGTTGTTCTCTTTGCTCCAGTACCAAACTGCTTGATTATATAGAGTTTCCAGTTCTTTGGCTAGAACTTTGCGAGTTCCTCGCCGGCTCGGATAATGTCTTTCACTTGCGGAAGTTGGTACTCTTCGTTAGTCTTTCCAGCGGCGGTTGGTATGTCACGTGCAGAAACGCGTTTTACGGGAGCATCAAGTAGCGAAAAGAAATGTTCGGCGATTCCGGCACTTAGGTCTGCTCCGGCGCTGCCAGTCTTCCTTTCAGTTTCCAGTATCATCACTTTTCCAAGCTTTTCAATCCACGGCACGATTGTCGCCCAGTCAGTAGCAACGCCAAGGGTGCGCAGGTTGATGATCGTGGCACTAATACCTCTTTTTTTCCATTCTTCCTGGGCCTTCTCAGCGAGGGGGACGTTGTTGCCATAGGTCAACACGACAAAGTCTTCGCCAACCTGGCGCACTTGGGCTTCTCCAAGAGGAATACGGGCGTCTTTGCCTTGGTAGTAACCGAGGTTGGAGTTGAGTTCCATAATTGGTTCCAAGAAAATGATAGGTTCACCGTGCTCCTGCGCCAGTCGGATGGACTCCCGCAGCAGCGGTCCGGCCTCGGAAGCGTCGGCGGGGGTCACCACCCGGATTCCGGGAATGGCAGCCAAGCGTCCCAAAATCACATTGCCATGACCGATCCCCCCCACTCCGCCCAGGCGGTTCATTCCCTGAATGCGGATGACCAACCCTGCTCCAAACTGGCCGTTGCTTCGCCAGCGCATGGTGGCCAACTGGTCTACTATCTGTTGGTATGCCGGACTCCAGTAAGAGTCAAATTGGATTTCGACGACTGGAACAAAACCATCCAGGGCATAGCCAATCGCTGTCCCTACAATTGAGGCTTCGGCCAGACGCGAGTTCCAGACGCGTTCGCGGCCGAACAGCATTTGCAAAAACTGGGTTGTTTTGAAGACGCCCCCCTTACCACCCAAGAGATCAACCAGGAGAGAGAAGGTTTTGGCGTCAACTTCACGGCCTTTACCTTCGGCGACCAAAGCGGACGCATGTAAAACAGCATCAATTTCGCTTTTGCTAAATTCCGAGACTCGCTCGTCGAGGCGTTGTTCCAAGTAGTCGGAAAAGTTACTCCAAGTTTCGGCGGAAAAGTCGGCTACATCCTCACCAAAAATGAGAATGCGATCATCGCGTTTCATTTCTTCGGCGAGGACCACAGTCAGATGCTGGCGCATGTTCAGAAGTTGGGTGTCGGTACGTATTTTCTCCATATAACTGATGTATTGATCGCGGGAGGTTCGAAGAAGATCGCTAGAGTCAGCTGCCTGCGGATGGAATTGCCTCATATCTACCTCACCAAAGGGAAACTGGGTTGCATAAAGATTGCGGTAGAGGTTCTCTGGATCTGGGTCGGGTGTTGCCAAAACTGCCTCACCCGAACGAAGGACTTTTTCGTGAGCGAGTGTCTCAATCTTGTCCAAGAGTTCGCTTGGTACAGTTTTATTTTCCAAAAGATATTGACGGAGTCGGGGTAAGGGGTCGCTGGCCTGTTTTTTGGCCAGGGCACTGGCTGAGAGGTAGCGGGTTGGGTCGTCACTGCTACTATGGACGCGCTTATAGAGGTGGTGGACGTGGAGAAGTGCCGGTTTGCCCTCTTTTCGCGAGTACTCGACGGCGTCACGACAGGCATCAAAGACTCCCTGGACATCCGTGCCGTCAACCTCAATGATCTTGAGGCCGTATTGAGCTAGGCCGCGCGCTAGTGCGATCGGGTCACCGGCAACGGAGCCCTCGCGGACGTCGGTAGAGATGCCGCTGCCATTGTTATGGACAACCAAGACGAAGGGACAGCCGCCGTTTTTGACTGCCTCTTGCAAAGCTTCCCCCACCTCGCCCTCAGCCATACTGGCGTCGCCTACGTGGCAAACAGAGATGGCGTCTGGGGCATCAAATCGCTCCCAGACTTCGGTTTCTTTGCCTTGGAGGCGGCGCAGTTTGAGTCCTTGAGCAATTCCTACCGAAGTCAAGGCATTCGCCCCGACATTACTGATCACGGGCAGTTCGTTTTTCCAGGCGCTGGCTGGATGTCCGGCGAGGACTCGCCCGCCTGAGTGTGGGTCCCCTTCTTTTTGCGCCGTTAAGAGCAACAGTTCTTTCACCGTGCCCCCGCGCATGAGGTCATTGACTTCCTGGCGATAGTAAGGGTAGACCGCGTCGGACTGGCGAAGATATCGTTCGATCGCGACACCGACCAGTTCGTGGCCGAATCCAGGAATGGCGAAGGGAATTTTGCCTTGCCGGTGCCAAGTGATTTCGAGTTCGCAAAGTTCTCGGGCGAGGACAGCAGTGGTGTACTCTAACAAGATCTGGCCATTGGAAACGCCATGAAATTGTGGATCGGCGATGATTTCGCGCAAGTAATTTTTGGTTTCGGGGGAAATTCCACCCAAGGCGGAAAGAATGATATGCCATTGTTCGGCCCGAAGTGGCTCCTGAGCGGCAGACTTAACTTCTAAGACTTCTTCCCAGGGGGCTTCTAGGCCCGTGCGTCGACCATGACGAATCGGATCTACGGCGTCAAGGCTTTCCCGGATAAAGCGCGATTCGTCGCGGCGGCCACGCAAAATATCGCTAGACATCGTGCATAATGTAACACTGGGAGGGGGTAATAGGCAAGATTTTCAGGTTATGTTATCGAACTTGGTACGAGGTTTCTTTGACGAAGCTACCATTAACGTAGAGCTTCACCAGGTAGTCGCCTGCCAAATGGCGGCTCCTGGCAGACTTTAATCTCCAGTTAAATGAGACGTAGTCCACACCATTGTTGGTGACGTCCAGGCTTTTGTGATCAACGTATTTACCTTTATAGTAGCGGGCATACTCGAACCTGGTTCCTTTCACTGGTTTGTTCACCTGCATAACGACATAGATGACAGGATCCTTGGAGGAAAAGGTTTTAACTTCTACTCCACCCATGCCGGTTTTTGGGTCGGTGCTTTTAGTTGTCCTAGCGCTCAAGACTACGGTTGCCGTTTTGGAGGGTGTCGCTGTTGGTTTATTACCAAAAAGACTTGAGAAAAACGTCGGCCATTGATTGGCGCGAGTGGTCTCCTTACCCAAGGTATTTTTTCCAGTGGTTATGTATAGTGAGAGTCCTGCGACGGTCAGGGCGACTATCGTTAAGACAATTACCGGTACGGTTCCTTTTGGAGCAGGTGACTTTGTTTTCATTAATTTTCTGAATTTGAATTGCCAGAGTCAGAACCTTTGTTCTGTTGGTTGGAGTTACCCTCATCCTTTACTGAAGTATCTTGTCCGCCCTGGTTCCCCTTAACATCTTCCTGATCGCCTCGATTTTTATTTGAGTTCTTATCATCCTTACTTTCTTGTTTAGATTCTCCATGGTCTCCCTGTTCGTTATCTTGGGCCTCGCTTTGGTCGATTTGTTCGTCTACATGGACGTTCTCGTTTTCCTGTTGGCCATTATCGACTTCGTTTTCATCAATTTTTCTTTGATTATTTTGACCGTCATTATCATTTTTTATAGATTGAGTCCCCTCTCTCACGTCCTTGGCAAAATCACTTTCAACCTTTCCTGGTTCTGGTGTAGGAATAAGAGTAGTTGTTGGAGTTTGGGCAAAGACAGGTCCGGCCAGTAATAGTAAAGCTATGAGCGAAATAGAGAGAGATTTGGGCGTGGTCATTAGTTTTTATTTAACCATTTCTTTGGAAAGTAGTCAAGCTTGAACTGCAGACAATAAAATTTATGGCCCCGGGCGCAGTTGAAGGAATTTCCGAGAGCTGGTGACAAACCAGAACCAAGGTCCGGTGGTGCCGTCAGGTTTTAAAGTTTCAACGATCAAGAGATCGCCCGAGGCCCAGCCGGTGACGTTTTTGATGGCGTAGTTGTTTTTTGATTTAGCCCAGAAGTTGGCAACATCCAGAAATTTATCGCCATTTTTGAACGAAGCACCATCGGCCTTGAAGACGTAATAATGGGTTTCCGGTCCGTTTTCAATGAAAAATAGTTGTTTGTCGTCAGGTGTCCAGGCGTTGATGGGGATGGAGATAGAAGTTGCTGGAGTGGTGGTTTTTTCAAATAATGGCCACTCTTGGTTTTTGGAATTGTCCGAAACTTTGAAGACATTATCGATCGCGTCGTCTGAAGTTTGTTTGGTGGACAAGATCAGGGAGATTTTGCCGTCGCCGGAATCGACTTTGGTGATTTTTTCGGGACGGGGTCTGTTGGTGGGAGTGCCCGACCAAGGGGTGACTGGAGTGGGTACTACATTCTGGTTGTTCTTTTTGAACCAAAATCCGAAAACGGTAAAAATAATCGTTAGTGACGCTAGCAGGAAAACTATCTTTGGATATTTCATTTCATATCCAGTTTACCATTTTGAGAGGGTAATTCTGATAAAATATCTCAAGTGAGTGAAGAAATCGAACCAGAGGTGGTAGGAGAGGCGGACGTTGTCGTGACGGAGTTTGTGGCGCAAAAGATCGAGGAGTCGCTTCGGGCTGCCGAGATGTGTAGATGTAGGCGGTGTAGAAACTATTATCAATCTTGGCTGGATTGGCGGGATGAAAAAGAAGAAGATCCGGCTGCGCCGGTTCCCCGTGCCTTATTATCTCCACCACACTCGCCGGAAGGTTTTTTGGGGGATGATGATGACGGGCCGCCGGCCTTGGATAGCGGGAATTTGGCTGATTGGTACGGGAAGGGCCTTTAGGGTGTCCTAGGGAGGACTTGAACCTCCGACCCCCTGCTTAGAAGGCAGGTGCTCTATCCAGCTGAGCTACTAGGACAATGTGGGCCGGGAGGGAGTCGAACCCTCACGAGATTGCTCTCACAGGTTTTTAAGACCTGAGCGTCTGCCATTCCGCCACCGGCCCAATACACGGATATTATCTCACGGCTAAGTGATTTTGTTATAATTTGCCAAACCTGATACCAATACCTAAGGAGGTAATCATGTTCAAGGTTTTGATCGGCTTCCAGCGTGATGTCGTAAGTCGCGTTTGGGTCGAGAAAGAGTACGAACTCAAAAGCCTCGATCAGGTCATGGTTGAGGCTGTCGGGCTGTCGGTGAAGGTGACAGTCTCTGATGAGAACGGCGCCGAGGTAGCGATGTACTGCGGGCCGGAAGTTCAAGTTCACGCACATCGCGAATGAACCTTACCCCGCCGTGAATCGGCGGGGTTTTTCTTTCCAAGGGTGAAGGTCTCATTGGGAAATGGCGGATTGACCGCGGTTGGTGCGGCGGCGGTCGATCTCAGTGAGATATTTTTTACGTAAACGAAGCGATAGAGGGGTGATTTCGAGAAGTTCATCGCCTTCAAGGAAGTCGAGGGACTGTTCGAGACTCATGATGGTCGCTGGGGTGAGTTGGATAACGCCATCGGAAGCTTGGGAGCGCATGTTGGTGAGTTTCTTGCCCTTGGTGACGTTGATCTCGATATCCTCTTCTTTGGCATTGACGCCGATGATCATGCCTTCGTAGACATGAACACCTGGTTCAACGAAAGTCACGCCACGGCCCTGGGCATTCTGGAGACCATAGGCGAGAGCCTCGCCGGTTTCGGAAGAAATGAGGACTCCCCGTCTGAGTTTTGGTAGCGGGGTGCCGACTGGTTGATAGCCGATGACCTGGGAACTAAAGACGGCCGTGCCCTTGGTGGCGGTCAGAAGCAAACTACGAAGGCCGATGATGTTTCTGGTGGGTATGTTGTAAGTGAACTCGGTCTCGGCGCTCGAGATCGGTTCCATCTTGATCATGACACCCAGGCGCTTGCCGATCTCTTGGGTGATGGTGCCAAGGTACTCGCTCGGGACGATAATACTGACTTCCTCGACTGGTTCCTGTTTGACGCCGTCAATGATTTTGACGATAACTTCGGGTTTGCCGACTTCCATTTCATAGCCTTCACGGCGGAGAGTTTCCAGAAGAATGGCCAGGTGGAGCTCGCCTTTGCCGGAGATCTGAAACTTGCCGCTTTCGAGCTTTTCGAGTTTGAGGGAGAGGTTCGTCTCGAGTTCTTTGTAAAGGCGGTCTTCGAGCTGACGGCTGGTGGTGAACTGGCCCTCTTTGGCGGAGAAAGGTGAAGTGTTGGCGCCGATGGTCATGTGGAGGGTGGGTTCGGTTAGTTTTGGAGCAGAAAGGGGTTCGGTGTCAGCCATGTTGGCAATAGTGTCGCCGATCTTGGCGTCAGAAATACCGGTCAGGGCGACGATGTCGCCGGCGAAGGCCTCTTCGGTGGCATAGCGGGAAAGTCCGCGAGAGAGCTGAACTGTTTCGATGTTATAGCTTCGATTATTGCTAGAAAGGACGATCTTGTCACCCGGTTTGACGGAACCACGGAAAATCTTGCCGATGACATATCTGCCTTTGTGAGAGTCGTAGTCGAGGCTACTTACCAACATCTTGAAACTACCTTCGGTGGAGTTAGTTGGCGCAGGAATGTACTCGAGGATGGCGTCGAGTAGGGGGGCGATATCGCCGGGTTGATTGAAATCCTTTGGCATGTCTTTGAAGGCCTTACCATCGCGGCCGACGGCATAAAGAATCGGAAAATCAAGTTGCTCGTCGCGGGTGGCCAGTTCGAGAAAGAGATTGTTGGTCTTGTTGATGATCTCTGGAACACGGGCGTAGGGTTTGTCGATTTTGTTGATGACGACGATCAATTTTAGGTTCAACTCAAAGGCTTTTTTAAGAACGAAGCGAGTTTGAGGCATCGGCCCCTCTTGGGCGTCGATGATCAGGAGGGCGCCGTCAGCCATACCCAAGGTACGTTCGACCTCACCGGAAAAATCGGCATGGCCGGGGGTATCGATGACGTTGATCTTGACATCGTGATAGGAAATAGCCGTGTTTTTGGCCAAGATGGTAATCCCCTTCTCCCGTTCGAGGTCGTTGCTATCGAGAATGGTGGTTTGACTCATTTCCGCTTGATTGTCACGGAAAATATGGCTCTGTTTGAGGATCGCGTCGATAAGAGTGGTCTTGCCGTGGTCAACGTGAGCGATGACAGCGATGTTTCTGATCTTTTGGTTTGACATATTACAGGGTATTTCTACCAGGCGTAAAAAAAACCTGTCGCCAGGTCGCTTTATCCGAGGCAGAACTTAATTAAGTCCTCCTATTTTACCTGATTTAGAGCTAAATTACCAGTTTTCACCGGAAGAACTCGGATACCTGGACGAACTCGAAGCCACGGTCCTTGAGTTTAGGAATGATCTGTTCCAGAGCGGGAGCGGTTTTGGGGGCGTTCGGTCCACCGTGGAGGTGGAAGACAACAATGCTGCCGTTTTTGACCTTACCAACGACTCCTTTGACGATCCTGTCGGTGTTTTGGTTAAAGGCGTCGGTACTGCTGACATCCCAGTTGACGATGGAGATACCGCGGGAGTTAACCAGATCACTATCATCCTTTGAGTGGCAACCACCCGGGAAACGAAAAAGACTGTTCTCGACTCCGATGGACTTGAGAATGGCTTGGGTTTTGTCTATTTCTGTCCCCTTTTCGTTTTGGCCGATGCGTCTAAGGGTATAACACGGCCAATGGAAAGCGGGATGGCTATAGCTATGGCTGCCGATCTCGAAAAGTGGGTTTTGGGCGAGTGCCTTTGCTTCCTTGGGATAGACTTCGACCCACATACCGGTGAGAAATAGGGTAGCTTTGGTTTGGTTTTTCTCGAGGATATTAATAACCTCTTGGTTGTACCAACTGGAAACGAGATGGGCATCGAGTCTTCGTTTCATGCCCGCGGTCATATCAGCATCAAAAGTGAGGGCAACACGAGGTTTGTCAGATGGGCCGGTGCTAAATTCTTTCGGGACGGCCGAGATCGTTGAGACCGGGGAAGGATTATCGAGGGTTTTTACCGGGACAAGGTCCGCTTTTGGGGTCGGAAAAAAGTTCAACATAACTGCCAGAAGCGCGGAGATCAACTTGATCATAAGGGTCGTAAGAATTTAGGGTGAAGACCTTTTCTTTCCAGAATAAAGACGGAAAGATAACCTAGGCCAAGACCAAGAAAAAGACCACCAATGACATCGGTAGTCCAATGCTCACCGAGTGAAACGCGGGAAACCAGCATGAGAAAAAGGAAGAAGAAGCAAAGCGCTGACAAGAAACGTTTGCTTTTGGCCGACAATCTCTTAGTTTGAAAGATCAGATAGCTGATCAGCAGAGCTAGGAAAGCGGTACGGAAACTATGTCCGGAAGGAAAAGAGTGGCCGGTTTGAATGTAGCCGCTGGGGAAAATAATATCGAGGTTATAACGAAAGAAAATCTTAGGCGGGCCGGGATGATAAAGAAAAATCTTACCCAGGAGTTCGGCTCCCATTCCAATGGTAAACATGAACATGACAATCAGACTTCGGCGGAGCTTTAGGAAGTAGAGAATAATGACCAGAAAGGTAGTCGTGATTTCAAAAGTACCCAGTAAACTAAGAAAAGAGAGCGGCGTGTCAAGGGCTTTGGTCAGTTGACTTTGGATAGAGACGGTGATGAGTTGGTCAAGCTGGGTAAAAAGACCGGCAACCACGAGGATCGAAAAGGCTAGAAAAATGCCAAGGAAGATGAGAGCCAACTTTAGGATTTTCACTTGTTTAAATATAACCTATTTCTCCCCTAGTTTTCCGGTCCAGATGATATCTTCCCGTCGGAGAGTGCCGCCGGCAATACAAACCCGATCGATGACTATTTCTTTCTTTAGTTCCTGTTTCACGATCTCAAGCAGTTCATCTTCGCGACCGGGGACTACGCGGCGGCACACTTTTATGTAGTCTGTCGTGACGGGTCGGAATCCGGGTAAGACTGAGGACATCTGAGCAACCAATTTTCGAGTAAAGGTGGTCTCGAACTTGGCGATAATGCTGTCGTCGAGCTTCTCGAAATCAGCCACGGTCAGGGTGAAAGACTTGAGAACAGAAACTAAAGTTTTGAGCCTCTGAGTAAGAAACTCGTTGCTAACTAGGTCGTCTAGGGAGGTGTTGATAAGGATGGTGAGATGGGGCAGGGTCATGAGTTCAGCTTCTTCGAGTTTGCCGTCTTCGAAGAGCTTTTTTCTCAGCTTAAATACTTTTTTGACGAAGCTTTCTTCCGGTAGTCCAAAGATCGCGATCGGTCTGCTCATATTCATATTATAACTGAGAACGATTTCAGGTGGAAAAACTGATTGGTTGCCGAGCCTGGATTCGGACCAGGAATATTCTCCTTCAAAGGGAGACGTCCTACCATTAGACGACTCGGCAATACTGTTTGGCGGGTAGGTATATTTTACCTCAACTAGATGTAGTAAAGTTAATGTACATGGCTGCCCCTATTTTTTTTGATATTTATGACTTAGTGCGTTCGGCAAACCTGATTCCGGGCAAGGACCTGGATGACGCTTCAAAAACTGCGGTTCACCTTGCGGTTCCCCTGCACGATGTCTTGATTGGTCGAAAGTTGATCACCAAGGAGGTTTTGGGTGATTTGATTGCGAAGTCGATGGGTATCGGTTTCGTCGACCTAAAGAAATTCCTGGTCCCAAAGGAAGTTCTGGCTCTGGTGAAAGAAGAACTGGCGAGAGAGCGCCGAGTGATACCATTTGCCCGGGAAAATAGTTCGCTTCATCTGGCGATGGAGGATCCGAAAGATCTGGAGACAATTAACTTCATCCGCAAGGTAACCGGTTTGGTGATCGTGCCGTTTTTGGCTTTTGATAAAGACATTAAATTTGGGTTACATCAATATAAATCCAGTTTGGCCGATACCTTCGCCAGGCTTCTGGAACAGGCTAAGAAAAGACATGGCCACGCGACGTTACAGGAGTTGGCCGAAGATGTTTCGGTGGTCGAGGCAGTCAATCAAATGCTTGAGTACTCCGTCATTCAGGAGGCGTCTGATATCCACATCGAAGCCCTACCGGATGTGGTTCTGGTGAGATACCGAGTTGATGGCGTACTACACGACATGATTAGCCTACCAAAGGATCTTCACGCAGCCATCATCGCCAGAATTAAGATCCTTTCCATCCTGAAGCTTGACGAGAGTCGTTTACCGCAGGACGGCCGGTTTAAGTTCGAGTCGGAGGAGGGCGATATTGTCTCTTTGCGTGTTTCGGTCTTACCGACGGTTGAAGGAGAAAAGGTAGTCCTGCGTTTGTTGGAGAGTGGCGAGCCTCAATTCTCGCTGGAGGATCTGGGTTACGATTCAGACAGTGTCATTACAATCAAACGGGTCTTGGGCCGACCACATGGCTTGATCCTACTAACTGGTCCAACTGGTTCGGGAAAGACGACGAGTCTGTACACCATGTTGAATTTGCTCAATACTGGTGAAGTAAATATCTCGACAATTGAGGACCCGGTGGAGAATCACATCAGAAGAATCAATCAGACCCAGGTTAATCCCCAGATTAACTTCTCTTTCGCTGAAGGTCTACGGTCTCTGTTGCGACAAGACCCCGATATTGTGATGGTCGGAGAGATTCGTGATGCCGATACCGCCAGTATCTCAACAAATGCGGCGATGACTGGTCACTTGGTCTTATCGACCCTTCATACAAACGATGCTTCAGGTGCAATTCCCCGACTCATCGATCTGGGGGCCGAACCTTTTTTAGTTGCCTCGACTTTGGAGTTGGTGATTGCCCAGAGGCTCGTGCGTAAGCTTTGTACTCATTGTCAGGCGACAAAGTCGACTGACCCGAATGTGATTAATTATTTTGTTAGTAGCGTCAGTGATTTGGGCGAGAAAGAGTTGCTGGCCAGGACGATACCCGCCGAGTCAAAAGTGGCATTAGGATGCAACTTTTGTAGCTACACAGGGTATTCTGGCAGAACCGGGGTTTATGAGATTTTTACCATCAATGATGAGATTCGCCAGTTGATACTGGAGAGGTCAACGGCGTCAAAAATTAAAGCTGCAGCGATTAAGAACGGTATGCACACAATGCTTTTGGATGGTGCGGCTAAGGTAGCAGCTGGAATTACCACAATAGAAGAAGTGTTGAGAGTTACTTTTGATTAGCTAAAGATATGCCTGAATTTGAATACAAAGCCGTCAGCCGTGATGAATACAAAAGCGGGCGATTGCAGGCCGGTTCGGAACTTGAGGCCCAAACGATGCTTACAGAACGAGGCTTGACGGTAGTGAGCTTGCGACAGAGAAATCCTTTGGAAATCGGAATTTTGACTAATTTTTTCATTCGCTTGGACCGGGAACTGAACGAAAGGATGTCGATTACCGAAAAAATTCTTTTCACCAACCAACTTTCGTCGATGATTAAGGCTGGTTTGCCGATTATGGATGCTCTGTCCACATTTGTGGATCAAAAAAGTGCGACTGGTTCTGGTCGGGTGATCAGTAAGATTATCCTTGAGGTCCAGGCCGGAGTGAAACTTTCAGAAGCTTTTTCAAGGTTCCCAAAAATCTTTCCACCAGCTTACTTGGCCGTGGTTCGAGCGGGTGAGGGTAGCGGTACTATAGCTGATAGCCTGGCGTATTTAGGGGTTCAGCTGCGGCGAGAATACGACTTGGCTAATAAGGTCAGGTCGGCTCTGATCTATCCATTTATTGTGGTGACCGCGATGATCGCGGTAATGATTTTTATCAGCATATCTATTGTGCCTAAAATCTTGCTATTTGCGCAAAGTTCTGGCCAGAAATTGCCTGGTTATACCCTGGCGCTATCAAGCGCTGTCATTTTTTTTACTAAGTACTGGTATCTACTGTTATCGTTAGGCGGGCTTTCCCTTTTCGCCCTTTTTGGGTTTTCAAAAAGTCCGTATGGCTCGAGGGTTCTCGGTCAGTTAAGCCTGAGGTTGCCAATAATTGGGCCTTTGGCAACTCGTTATAACCTGGCCCGTTTTTCCAGAGTTTTGGGTGGATTTTATCTCTATGGCGTGGAAATTGTTTCGTCGTTTGATGTCTTGGCGGCGAGCCTGGACAACCCGCTTTATCGCGATGCTTGTGCGAGGATCAACGACCACCTGACAATGGGAAAGAGCCTGGCAGATGCCGTAACCGCAGAAAAAGAATTGTTCCCCTCGATCATGACGAGATTAATTCGTGGGGCTGAAAAAACTGGAAACTTGGGAAACACCTTGGATAAACTGGCGGCATATTACGAGGAAGAGTTGGAGGTAGCGTTAAGAAATCTGTTGTCTTTGATCGAACCGGCAATGATTTTCATTTTAGGATTTGGAGTGTTGGGACTAGCTTTGGTCGTGATTGTCCCGATCTATAAAATTACCTCAACCTTAAAATGACCAGAGAGACTTTCAATAAAGGTTTTTCTTTCATAGAAATTGTACTGGTCATTCTAATTATCACGTCGGTGACTGCGTCTGGAGTAGTTGGCTTGTCACAGCTCCAGGCAGTTTTCAAGCTAAGAGCGGCAGCCGATGAGATTAGGGGTCAGTTACAGTATGGCAGAGAGTTGGCAATCGCCAATAAAGATCAATTAAGCTACACAATCAGCTTGGCTTCGGGGACGATCATATTGAGGTCGGGTAGTTCTGAACTGGCCCGTTATCAATCCCCTGCTGGGATTACTTATAGCCCGGCCTCGTTTACCTGGGGGTTTTCGCCTCTAACCGGCGAGCTGACCGGTTGTGCACTACCCTGTCAATTAACACTTACCTCTGGTGGGAGTACGGAGGCAGTTATTTTTCAAGCAAATGGCCTCGTCAACTAACATCGCGAGTGGTTTTTCATTGATAGAGGTCCTGGTGGCGACTTCGCTGATGTTGGTGGTAATCATCGGCAGTTTGTCAGCCAATAGTCTAGCTTCGCACAGTGTTGGCTTAAACAAAGTCCGGGACCAGGCGAATTTACTCGCCAGGGAAGGAATGGAAGCATTGGCGAGCGTTCGAGCGGCAAACTTTAATGCCTTGAGACTGGGTGATTTTCATCCAGTGATAATTTCTGGTGCCTGGTCCCTCGTCTCGGGGTCCGAAACCGTCGGCCAGTTTACTAGAACGATCACCCTATCTCAGGTTCAAAGGAATTTGGTGTGTACGACGCCGATTTGTGACATTGTGATCGCTGGAGGCATGACCGATCCTCTTTCTTTTTACGCCACGGTCAAGGTGGCTTGGAAAGAGAACGACCAGGATAAGGTTTATCAACTTAACACATTAGTCTCGTATTGGCGATGAAAACAAACTTAATGAGTGGTATTTCGATGCTTGAGGTGGTGATCACGTTAAGTATTTTGTCGGTGCTCAGTGTGGCCTCGGTTTGGTTGGTTTTTACGACAATTTCCCTCCGTGACCAGGCATTGGCAACCACGGTCACGAACGAGTCGCTTAGAGTTTTTTCTAGGACACTTTCAAAAGCAATTCAGGGTGCTTCGGTGGTGAGTGGAACTAGTACTGCCTTACTCCTGACGTCCCCTTCGGAATGTTGGAGCTTTGTCTATGAAGGTGTCACCAAGAATGTTCGTTATAGTAAGATTCTGGCACAGGGTTGCACTCCCGACCCAAGCCCGGCGACAATGTTTTTCGCTAGTTACTCGCAGGTGTCCTCACTCAACTTTACGATTTCAGCATTGGCAACCGGTGGTAGGCAAGTTTTTGTTTCGGGTGTAATCAATACGATTCTGCCTTTTGAAAATTATCAAACCAACTTTTCCGATACTTTTACCAACGTAATCGACTAATGATGAGAAAAGGACAAGCAAGCCTAGTGATGATCCTACTGATCGGGTTGGTGGCCATCACCAGTGCGATTGCAAGTGGATCACTGTCGGCAACAAATGTTCAGATTGAAGAGACGATCCATACCTCGGACCAGGCTTGGTACGCTGCGTGGGCAGGTGTCGACGAGTTGATGTTAAGGCTTCGGGCGGGTCAAAATTTCGGTGCTTCTTTTGGTTTGAATTTAACTTTGCCGAATAACGCCACTGCTTCGGCAGTAATCTCTGGGGATAATAACCAGAAAACGGTTAAGTCTACCGGGTTCGCCGGTGGATTTATTAAGAA
>OBEQ010873639.1_pt1 | contig 19632 bp, 15 predicted proteins | sample 1670901 | NCBI WGS metagenome assembly OBEQ01 (sample SAMEA104232315, study PRJEB22302) | groundwater metagenome | biome: forest; feature: aquifer; material: groundwater | place: USA | collected 2011-08-07 | depth 5.4 m
CCGGGAGACGGCGGCGGTGGCGGCGGCGGCGGTGGATGCGGCGGCACCGGCGCAACGGCGGGCACGGCGGGCGGGGGCTCGTTCGGCCTGTTCCTCGTCAACTCGACCGGTTTCCTCATCCTCAACAACACGATCGAAAGCAGCAACGGCGGCAGTGGCGGCACGGGCGGCACCGGAGGTTCTGGCGGAGGCGGCGCCGGCGGTGGATCCGGCGCAAGCTCATGCCCCGGCGAGGTCGGTCCCGGCGGAAACGGCGGAAGCGGCGGCAGCGGTGGTCGCGGAGGTCACGGAGGAGGCGGTGCCGGCGGCCCGTCGTATGCTTTGCATCGTTACAACTCGACGGTTTCCGTGGCCGGAAACAACTTCGCTCACGGCAGCGGCGGCGGGGGTGGATCTTCGCCGGGCAACTGGGGCGCGAGCGGAGCGTCCGCGAACGTGTTCTGAGCCGACCTACTTTGGCGGCGGTGCGGCGCAGCGGCCGTTCACGCAGTCGTGGTTCCCACAGCAGTCGTTCGCGGTCGCGCACTTCTCGAGATCCAGCGCGCAGCCGCTCGGCGTCGATGCGCACGCATGCAGAACACCGCCGTCCGACGCTACCGCGCGGCAGTACCCGCCGCAGCACTCGTCTCCCGACTCGCAATCCTGTCCGTTTGGTCTACACGGATCGAGCGCCCAGAAGCCGCGCATGTTGCCCGTCGAGATGTCCTGGCCTGGCAGATAAAATGCCGGATGGCTCCGGTCGATACCGGGCGTGCCCGCCATATCGATGGCCGCCACCCAAAGCTTCTTGCGCGGGCTGAGCTCTGCGTAGCGATCCGTCGAGGTCGTGATGGCGTTGCCGTAGCAGCGGCGGCTCGTGAAGACGACCCAGTAGTAGCCGCCAACCGCGACGGGAAGCACCGTCGGTTCGTAGTTCAAGTGGCCCTCGGAGCTTTCGCCATAAGGGAGGAACGTCGGACCGAACGCCTGATCGTTGCCCAAGAAGCCATTGAGCGCGGGCATGTGCTGCCGCGTCTTGGTAGCAATGTCGGCGATCTCGACGTCTGCGGTGGATCCCTCCGTGCCGAAGGCGCTTCCAGCGTGAAAGACGATGGCCTTTGAGTCGGGCACGAACGCGGGCCACGCAAGGAGGGCTGCGGTGTCGCTCCATACCCTCGATTTCGTGCCGAAGCTCAGCGTCGAAGGATCGAAGGTCATGACGGTGAGCGTGTGCCCAGCGGAGTCGTCACGATCATTGAATACGATGAACTTGCCGTCCGGGGAAAACGACGGCATCTGTGCGCCAAATACGATGCCGTCCCACCCCGGTGCGGATTTCTTCTGTCCCGTTTGTGTGTCGTGGAGCGAAGACCCTGTCGAGCCGGCGAGACCACGAATTCCGCCCGGTGCGACGGCGCTCGACATCATGTACGTGCCGTCCGGCGTGAGCCCGCCAAAGGCGAATCGGCCGAGCGCTTCGCTGTAGCCCGGAAGGGGCGCGCCGCTCGCGCCGATCGAAAAGACACCGCTGGTCGTCGGGTTGCCGTTGCCCCAGCCCGTTCCTGCGACGACGACATTACCGTTTGCGCTCACGCTGTGGCAGACGGTGCATGTCGGCACGAGCACTTGCGCATCTTCCGCGCTCCCGGGACGAACCTTCACGAGCGCCCCGTCTCCGCCGGCCTGGGCCGTCTTGTAGGTGTTGTAGTAGACCGTGCCGCGCAAGCTCCCTTGGGCCACGATCCAGGTTTGGCGAATAGGGCCGGTGGCCACGCCGCCCGAGAGCTTGGTGACAGAGACGGATACGGTGTCCGTTCCTCCGGCGCTCCCGGTGAGGGTGCGCCACCGCGCCTGATCGAGCGCGATGCGCAATGGATCCGAGGGGCCAAAGAACGCCTCGTATTTCAGGTGCGCGGAGTCGACGCGCACATACATTGCTTCTGCGCCGGCGCCGCCAAACTGCAAGAGCGGCGCACGCAGGCCGCGTGGGAATACCGTCGCGTCGTAGGGGTAAAGCCAGCGAAAGGAGGGATCGTTTCCGAGCGTTCCCCCAGCGCGGAGCTTCGCCTGGTCGAGCGAGCTGACGCTTCCCGGATCGTCCGACAAGGACACGTTCACCGTGATGGTCGTCGTCGCGGTTCGCCCCCCCGAGGTTGCCGTCAGCGTCGCGACGCCGCCGATTCCCCCGTTGGCGGTAAACGCTCCCGAGAGCGACTCGACGTCGCCAATCAGGTTCGCGCTGAGCTTCCAGGATGCGGTGAGGCGAGTTTGGGTGAGTGTGTCGAATGCGTCGAAGTGCTGCGCGACGGGGATGCCGGAGGCCATGAGAACCAGATTGGTCGGACGGATCTCGATCGGTCCTTCGGTAGTCGCAGCGTCCCCTCCTGCGCTTGCCTCAGGATCCACGGTGGCGTCGCCCGGCGGATCCGCGTCCAGAGGACCATCCTCCCCGCCCGCGTTGCGGGCGCACGCGAGCACGAGCAGCGGGACCAAACCGACTAGCCTTTCCGGCGCCATCGAGACCCGGATTGTTGCATGGCCCGGCTTTCGCGTCGCCGTCTTCCCCGCAAATGGTCGCGCTCTGCGCGGATTTCGACCGGTCGTGAAACCGAATCACGACCGGTCGAAACCGGGATCACGACCGGTCGAAAAGCGGCGGCGGACCCTTCGAACAGGGGCTCGTCCGCCATCTTCACCAAGAACTATGCGCGGGCGGCGGTCGGGGGCTTGCGCGCACCGCCGAACAGTACGATGAGCGCGATCGCGATGGCGAGCACCGCTCCCCCCGCTGCCCAGCGACGCGTGCGTTCTTGCCGGACTTCCGCCGCCGCTTCGAGGCGGTCGAGCTCGGCGCGCGCCTTCGCATTTCCGCCATCCAGCGTGAGCGCACGCCGGAACACGTCTGCATCCGCAATACCGCGCGCCAGGAGATCCATACCCTCCAGGTAGGCGATCTGACTTTGAATTTGACCGACCCGCGCACCCTCCGGATCCAACCTTAGCGCCTTGCGAAAGAGCGCGAGCGCCTTGGGCGGGTCCGCGTCCTCGACGTCTTGCGCGTACGCCACGTACGCAGGCACCATCTCCCCACGGCGATCGAGCATCGGTTGGCGCGCGAGCACTTTGTCGAACGCGGCCGTCGCTTCGGCGAGCTTCCCGTCTTTGTGCTTCGAGAGCCCCTCCTCGAGCAAGGCGTAGACCTCCTGCAGCCGAAAGCGGTCGTAAGCGCCAAAGAGCTCCTTTGCGACTTGGTCCGCGGTCCATGCCTCGGGCGCCGGCTTGCCGACGAGGTTCGAGTACGCCTCTCGGAGCTTCCAGATCGCGTCTTGGCCGAATGCAGCGAGCGCTTCGCGCGCGGCGTCGCGGACTTGCGCGCGTTCGGAGTTTACGAACGACAAGATGACGCTCATCGCATCCATGTCGCGCACGAGGCCATACGCCCGAAGAACGTCCGCCAGCACCTGGTTGCTCTTCGTTTGCACGGCCTCGCCGGGTAGGCGCTTTTGCATGGCCTCGAGCTGCGCGACGGCGAAATGACGCACCTCGCTCGACGGATCTTTGCGGGTTTCGATGAGCGCCGCGACGCTCTTTTCGCCGAGCGCGCGAACTTGGAACGTCGTGTCCGTTTGGAGCGCGCGCGTGTGATCGATGGCGACGGGGATCATCGCTTTGATTGCCGGCGTCGACCCGATGTGCGCGAGCGCGCGAACGAGACACACGGTGGAGATGGTCACCCGGTGGGCCGGACCGTCTGGTGTGAGGCGCACGAGCGCGTCGAGCAAATCCCAGTTTTCCCCCATTTTGCCGGCGTTCGAGTCGCGGGCGAGCTTCACGATGGCGTGAACATCCAGGGAAGTCTTACGGCTCTCGGCGAGCTTTTTCTCGATGGCCCTCGTGGCGTCCGTGTCGAGCTCGGTCACGGCCTTCGCGGCGGCAGCGCGTTTGGTTTGGTCCGAATCGGTTAGCGGCCCGAGCAGGCGATCGAGCTCGGCCGGGGTCATCTGTGCTTCCGCAGCGTCCTGCGATGACGAAGCGGGCCCAGCGCTCGCGTTGGCCGAGGGACCTGCGGTCGACGGACCGCTTACGGCGAGCCCCGCGGCCACAGCGACGATTGCCACAACGCGCCTCATGCTTCTCTCCACGATGAACGCTTCAGCCGCGTTCGCTATTCGATGATGCTGAACTCTGGAAACTCGCCCGTATACCCTCGCCAGCGCTGATCGACGTGATCGACGCGAGCGGTGCTGGGGCCATGGCCCGCCCACATCGCGAGCTCCTTGATTGCGTCCTCGTCCCCCTCGGCGAGAACCTCGACGCTGCCGTCCGTCCGGTTCTTGACCCACCCCGTCACACCGAGTCGCCTCGCCTCACGCTGGGTTGCGGCGCGAAAGAAGACCCCCTGCACACGCCCTCGAATCACCAGCTGAACGCGTTTGTTCGCCATTCCTAACATCTGGTGTGTAGCCAATCAGGAGGGGGTGGGCAACCTTTCAGGTCGGGAGGGTGGCGCCCCGCGAGGGGGCTGTAGTAGGACCAGCCCTTCGAACTATGCAGCTCCGCGAACTCAAGCAAAAATCGATGCCCGACCTCGTGTCGCTTGCCCGCGCCATGAACGTCGAAGGGATCGTCGGAATGAAGAAGCAGGACGCAATTTTCGCCATTCTGCAGGAGCACGCGAAAAAAGACGGAAGCATCCACGGCGAAGGGGTGCTCGAGTGCTTGCCGGAGGGGTTCGGTTTTCTCCGTGCGCCGGACTCGAACTACCTTCCCGGTACGGACGACGTGTACGTATCGGCGTCGCAGATACGCCGTTTCAATTTGCGAACGGGCGACAGCGTGACGGGGGCCATCCGGCCTCCGAAAAACAACGAAAATTACTTCGCGCTCATAAAGGTCGACGCAGTCAATGGCGAAGCGCCGGAGAGCGCCCACGACAAGACCCTCTTCGACAACCTCACGCCGCTCTACCCGACACGTAAGTTCGCGCTCGAGCAGCCCGGCCTCGCACCGACCAAGAATTTACCGCTTCGCATCTTGGACATGATCGTACCCATCGGCATGGGCCAGCGATGTCTCATCGTGTCGCCGCCACGCGCGGGCAAGACCGTGCTTCTGCAGAGCCTCGCAAACGCGATCAGCGCGAATCATCCCGAGGTCGAGCTCATCGTGCTGCTCATCGACGAGCGGCCTGAAGAGGTCACCGACATGCAGCGCACGGTGAAGGGCGAGGTCGTGTCGTCGACGTTCGACGAACAGGCGTCTCGCCACGTGCAGGTCGCCGAGATGGTGCTCGAGAAGGCCAAACGAAGGGTCGAGCACAAGCGCGATGTCGTCATCCTGCTCGACTCGATCACGCGCCTCGCCCGCGCGTACAACGCGGTGGTGCCGGCGAGCGGAAAAGTCTTGTCGGGGGGCTTGGACTCGCAGGCGCTTCACAAACCGAAACGATTTTTTGGCGCCGCGCGCAACGTCGAAGAGGGCGGCAGCTTGACGATTATCGCGACCGCGCTCGTCGAGACGGGCTCGCGCATGGACGAGGTTATTTTCGAAGAGTTCAAGGGCACCGGAAACTCCGAGGTGCACCTCGATCGGAAGCTGATGGAAAAGCGCATTTTCCCGTGTCTCGACATCGCAAAGAGCGCGACGCGAAAAGAGGAGCTCCTCATCGCAGAACGCCAGCTTCAGCGCGTGTGGTTGCTCCGTCAGCTCTTGCACCCTCTCGGCACCGTGGACAGTATGGAGTTCTTGCTCGACAAGCTGCAAAGAACGGACAGCAACGCTCGCTTTTTGGAGTCGATGAACCACGAATGAACACACCGACCATCGCACCGGTTGTCGTGGTGGCCGTCATCGTGGGCTTCGTCGGTCCGCGCCTCACGGCGCCGCAAGACTCTGCCGCGGGGGCGCCATTCGTGTACACGCCACCCGCGGGATTCGTCCCCGGTGCCGTGGAGGACGCGCTTCGGACATCACCGGGGATGCAGCAAATGTGGCTCTTTCGAGACCCAGGTGCGAGTGCGACGCCGAGCATCTCGCTTTCGCAAACGTCCAGTACCGCGCGCATCCAGGAGCCCGAGCTTGCCGATCTCGCGCGAGGAATGCCGGCGATTTTTCGACAGGTGGGCACGCAGTGGACCGAGGTGCGCCACGAAGTGCGTGTGCGCGCGGATGGTTCTCGCGTCGGCCTCATCGAAGGCGAAACCGACAAGGGCACGGTACGCGGGCGGGTGATGCAGCTCGTTTTTCCAAACGACAGAGGGACCGCCATCGTGACCGCGTCGTTCCCGAACGGCGAGTCGGCGAAGTGGGAACCGCAAATCGAAGCATCCATTGCGGCGGCGACCGGTGTGGCCACGCGCGTTGGGTCGCCTCCGGGTTGGATGTACGCCGCTTGGGCAGCGGGCGGGGCGATGCTCGCCTATCTCGCGATGGCTCTCGGTGTGCGCGGAAAACGAGCAGCCGTGGGAGGATCGGTCGAGCCGCCCAGCAACCAAGAGGAGGCCTCCGGCTGAGCATCGTACTCGAGGGGGTAGGGCTCCACACCGGGCGCGCGTCGCGCGTCGTGCTCGCACCTCGCGAAGGTCCCGTGGTGCTCCGCAAAGAGCGCCAGGAGGCGCGCATCGACGAGCTCTTGGTGGTCGGCACCGAGCGCGCAACGACCGTCGCTCGTGCGGACGGCGCGGTGCGTGTTGCCACGGTGGAGCACCTTTTCGCCGCGCTCGCTGGGCTCGGTGTTCGTGATGGGGTGGCCATCGAGGTCGCAGGGGACGAGCTACCGCTCGTCGACGGTGGCGCGAGCGCATGGGTTCGCGCGCTTGAGTCGCTGAGGTTACCTCGGGCCCGTGCGCGCCTAGTCGTCGCGCGCGAGGCGGAAATCCACGCCCTGGGCAGCGTGTATACATTCCGTCGAGCGGACAACCAGGTTCGCGTGCACTTCGAAACGGGCGATCCCCGGTTGTCGTGCGAGGCCGTGTGGGCTCACGAGGTGCACGATTTCGCCGTGCGTATCGCGCCGGCGCGCACGTTCGCCTTCGCGCGCGATCTTCACGACCTTGCCGCCCGCGGTCTAGCGTCCCACGTCAGTCCAGAGAGCGTCGTGCTCATCGCGGAGGACACGATCCACGCGGCCGGTGCACCGTTTTCAGCGGACGAGCCGGCTCGCCACAAGCTGCTCGACTTGCTGGGGGATCTCTATCTGTACGGTGGCCCGCCCGAAGGCAGCGTGCACGCGGTCAGGCCCGGCCACGCTGCGACGCATCAGGTGGCCCGGCGCGCGCTCGAATGCGGTGCGCTCATGGTGAGAGCGTGAAACGCCGCTTGGCGCTAGCATGCGGTCCCGACCAAGATGCGCATCGCTCTCGTTCTCGTCGTGGCAGCCGCGTCCGCCCTCAACGCCACAGCTAGCGCGCTCGCCGCCACGCCGTTCGAGGACCCGTACGATTTGCCAGAGGCGCCGCGTCCGCCCACCCTACCCGAGCTCACGCACCGCGATGTGGAAGCGACCGCCGAGTCGACAATGGGGGTCGTTTACCCCAAGACCGATGCCAGCCCGGGCTGGACCAAAGGGGCCGGATCCTTCGTTCAGCGCATGAGCGTGGAGGTACCTCTCGGCGCGCGTCGCTGGTTCGCGGGTGCGACCTACGAGACAGTCCTGGGGGTCGATCCCCCCTCGGGCGGCGCACCAAAGCTCGTCGGCGGGAACGCCGAAGCCTACGGGCGCACGGTCTGGGCCACGCGCACCGGCCTCGCGTTCGGTGGTGGGCTCGGGATCATGTTTCCCGTCACGTCGTTCGACGAGGGTAGTCCCGCGTGGCGTATTGCCGGTGCCGGCGCTTCCGTTCGCCCATGGGACTTTCAGTTCTTCGAGAAGGACGCGCTTACGGCGCGCCCGTTCATCGATGTCCGCGTCCTCGACGGGCGCTTCGTCATTCAGCTCCGCCAGGGGCTCGATTGGGCGCTTGTCGCCGGGAGCGCGACCCGCAGCAAGCTGTCGGCGGTCACCGCCCTCTACGTGGGGTACCGCATCGGCGGCATCGTGGGTGCAGGGCTGGAGGCATTCGAGCTCTACTTCGTCGAGGGTCAAGCGGCGGACAACGCTCGTGCCTTCTTCGCCGTGTCGCCGAGCTTGCGTCTGACCACCCCGTTCGTGCAGCCGTGTTTCTCCGTTGTCTCGAGCGTCGCAGACCCCCTTTATCCGTCTTCGGTGAACACCATCGCGTTTCGCCTCGCGCTCACCGTGCTGTGGGATCCGACGACACGTTCGATCGAGCCCGACAGGCGCCGCGACCTCGCGCCTTAGCTCTACTGCGAGACCTTGACTCAACGTCTCGCGATCCGGCGTGCACCGACCTGCGGCAGCGGGACGAAAGCGGCGAGACCGCGGCCATGTGTAGTCCAGCGGGCGACGGCCGCCGGACCTCGTCGCTTTCTCGCATCGACACAACTGCCGCCGGTCCCGCCGGTTTCCTCACGTTGCCACTGCTTGCCCTCGAGCGAGTGGCGAAACCACCACCGAGTTCTCGCAGTAGCGTTCGGGTCGCGCGCCTGGCGCACGAGATGCACGGGCCCGGGGAGCGAAAGGAGGCTCACATGATGAGGATGAATCGATGGGATCCGTTTGCCGAGATCGGGCGCTTGCAGGACCAGCTGATGCGGTGGGGCGGCGCCGAAATGCCCGCGCGCAGTGCCTTTACGCCGGCGGTCGACATCTACGAGGAGAAGGATGCGATTTTCGTCAAGGCAGAGCTCCCGGGCGTGAAGCCCGAGGACGTCCACATTCAAATCGAGAACAATCTCTTGACGATTCGAGGCGAACGAAAGCTGGAGAACGAGGACAAGCGCGAGGGTTACCACCGCATCGAAGGCTCGTACGGCCCGTTCTCGCGGTCGTTTTCGCTGCCGAGCACCGTCGATACGGAGCGCGTCGAAGCCGAGATGAACAACGGCGTCCTCACCGTGCGTATCCCGAAAAAGGCCGTGCCCGAACCAAAGCGGATTCAGGTAAAGAGCGCAGCGCAGCCCACCCGTCGCCCCGTCGAAGGCAGGCCAGCGCCTTCAGCGTAGTCGGCGCGAGCTACCTGGCCAGGTACGATTACCTGGCCAGGTACGATTACCTGGCCAGGTACGACGGCCGGGTAGGCGCGCCGCCCGCGCGCGGGATCTCCAGCCACCGGGCGAGGTCGCGTCGTTCGACCATTCCGACGAGCTGGCCTTGTTCGAGGACGGGGATCTGGCTCACATCGCGGGTGGCCATGATCTCGAAGGCCTTGAACGCGGGGGTCTCCGGCGTGACGGTTGAAAGGCGATCGACTGGCGTCATCGCGTCGCGTGCGCGCAGCTCTTGCCATTTGTCACGCGGCGCATTGCGCACGTCGGAAAGGCACACCAGGCCTATCAGTTGCCCGTTTTCCACGACCGGAAAGGCGCGCGAGTCGCTCGTCATGAAGTAGTCGCTCACCACCTCCGACACCGAAACGTCGGGCGAGACCGCCGGGATGGATCGCCGCATGACACGGCCGACGGTGATCCCCTCGAGCGCCTCCTCGATGAGCATGCGCTCCTGACTGCTGGCCGCCGCCCCATTCAAGAACCATCCGATGAGGACCAGCCACAGCCCACTCGCAATCCCCGTCCCGAAGAACGGCAACTGAGCCCCGAACGCGATCGCCACGCCCGCCACGATGAACAGCCACGCGAACGCCTGACCCGTTGCCGTGGCCCATGAGGTTGCGCGACGGGCGTCTCGCGTCGTCCACCACAGAATTGCGCGAAGCACGCGCCCGCCGTCGAGCGGAAACGCGGGAATCAAGTTGAACAGACCGACCACGATGTTGATCGGCCCGAGCCAGGCGAGGAGCGAGGGCACGACACCGAGGCGCTCGACGATGCGCGACGGATCTTCGACGTCAGCGCCGGCGACTCCCACCGCGAGACTCGCGAACACCGTCAGCCAGAAGCCGAGCCCGATGCTCACGATCGGCCCTGCCAGCGCCATCAGGATCTCCGATCCCGGCGTTTTCGGCTCTTCCTCGATGCTCGACACGCCGCCGAACATGAAGAGGGTGATGCTCCTCACGCGGAGCCCGCTCGCGAGCGCCACGACCGAGTGAGCGAGCTCGTGAAGAAGAACGGAGAAAAAGAAGAGCACGGTGGCCGCGGCCCCGACGGCCAGCGGGAGCCCCTGCGGCCACGCGGGGTGTGCGCGCGCGAACATCGCAGCGAGGCTCCAGGTCATGAACGCGAAAATGAGGATCCAGCTCGGATCGAGGATGAGATCGATTCCGAAGAGCCGCCCGATGCGGATTCCGCCTCTCATGGCTTCGGATACGTGCAACGCGCGTACCCGAGCAGTCCTCAATTCACGTTGGGCTGTGCTTCTGGCGCGCTCTTCCGCGACTCTTTTGCGCGAATGGCCTGCCGCTCGAGCGCGGCTCGTACGAAGCGCGCGAAGAGGGGATGGGCGGTCGCCGGGCGGCTCTTGAACTCGGGGTGGAACTGACAGCCCACGAAATAGGGGTGATCCTTGAGCTCGATCATCTCTACGAGCTTCTTGTCGGGCGACGTGCCGCTCAATACGAGCCCAGCTTGAGCGAGCTGATCGCGGAACTCGTTCGCGAACTCGTAACGGTGCCGGTGGCGCTCACTGATTTCGGTGGTGCCGTAGGCCTCTGCGGCGACCGAGCCCGGCAGGAGCGCGCACGGGTATGCGCCCAGGCGCATCGTGGCACCCTTGTTGCGAACGCCGCGCTGCTCCGGGAGCAGATCGATCACTGCGGGCACGCACTCCGGATCGAACTCGCTCGAATTCGCCCCCTCCAGCCGCGCCACTGTCCGCGCGAACTCGACGACCGCGAGCTGCATGCCGAGGCAAATCCCGAAGAACGGAATCTTGTTCTCGCGCGCGTAGCCGATCGCCTGGATTTTTCCTTCGGTTCCGCGGTCGCCGAAGCCTCCTGGTACGAGCACGGCGTCGAGGTGCGACAGGAGACTCGAAGGCCCTTGCTTCTCCACCTCTTCGGAGTCGATGTACTCGAGATCGACCTTGCAGTCGTTGCCGAGACCGCCGTGCACGAGCGCCTCGTGCAGCGATTTGTACGCGTCTTTCAGGCTCACGTACTTGCCGATCACGCCGATGCGAACGCTCCCTTTGCTGGGCTTCTTGAAGCGGTCGCAAATCCGCTGCCACACGACGAGATCCGGTTGGCGGCTCCAAATGTTCAAGCGATCCGCGATGAGCTCGTCGAGCCCCTCGGCGTGCATGTGGAGCGGCACCTCGTAGATACAAGAGACATCGATCGCCGAGATGACCGCCTCGACGGCCACGTTCGAAAAGAGAGCGATTTTCTCTTTGGTCGCTTGGGTGAGCGGCGTCTTGGTGCGGCAAATGAGGATGTCGGGCTGAATGCCGATCCCGAGCATTTCCTTCACCGAGTGCTGCGTGGGCTTGGTCTTCAGCTCGCCCGCGGTCTCGATGTACGGCACGAGTGTGACGTGCATGCTGAGCGCGTTCTGCGGCCCCGCTTCCACCTTCAGTTGGCGTACGGCCTCCAGAAACGGAAGCGACTCGATGTCTCCGACCGTGCCTCCGATTTCGAGGATCGCGACGTCGGCTCCTTCCGTCGCGTCGCGCACGCGCTGCTTGATCTCGTCCGTGATGTGCGGAATCACCTGCACCGTTGCGCCGAGGTACTCTCCGCGCCGCTCTTTCGAGATGACCGCCTCGTAGATGCGGCCGGTGGTCACGTTGTTGCTCCTCGTCATGCGCACGCTGGTAAATCGCTCGTAGTGGCCCAGGTCGAGGTCGGTCTCCGCGCCGTCGTCGGTGACGAAGACCTCGCCGTGCTGGTACGGGCTCATCGTGCCGGGATCCACGTTGATGTAGGGGTCCAGCTTCACGTTCGTTACGCGGAGCCCTCGCGCCTCGAGCAGCGCACCCACGGACGCGCTGGCCAGGCCCTTGCCAATCGAAGAGACCACCCCGCCCGTCACGAACACGTACTTCGTCGGCTTCCGGCTCATGTTGCGGCTCTCCCTGGTTTGGACCACGCCGCGAAAGGCCCGCGAACGTGCCGTCTTGATCGAGCGCGATCAGCACAGCGCGACCGCGCGCGCGATAGACCACGGATGAGAGCACGCCTCATCCTCTAATTTATGACTCGTTCCGGTCGCTTGCGCCACTACCCGCGGCTCGCGCCTACTGCGTGTAAACGCCGACCGGCCAGAAGTGATAGGGGTCCTGGGAGGCGAAGGGGGGGATGCTGAGGATCCAGATCACCGCGTACGCGCCGGATTGCGCGGGTGCTCTCACCTTCAAGGTCGCCTGTCGCCCGTTGTTGATCGTCGGCAGTGTCGTCCCTTGAGCGGTCATCGAAGTAGGGCTCGTGAGGGCGGGCGTGAAGGTTCCGCTTCCGGCGTATTGCTGCGTCTCGAGAACCCAGTCGCCGACGCGCGCCTTGGACCAGCCGGTCACCGGAATGTCGATCGAGCCCCCGTGCGGGATCGCATACCAGTCCTGCGGCACGCTGACGCTGAAGTAGGGGGTTTTCACCGGAGGGACGCAGGGGTCCCCACCGGCCGCGGCCGCCGCATTCGACCACGAGCGCTGGTAGGTCCACGAGCCCTCGCCGACGGTGGTCTGCACGCACATGTCACCGACTTCGCCTTGGGTGGACGACCACGGAGAGCTCTGCGTGGTTTGGATCGGTCCTAGCGTAAATCCGTTGCCGGGGTTCGGATCGGTCGCCGCTTCGATGATTTCGTGGCTCGCGAAGACGGTCAAAAGCTCCAGTCTCGACAGGCCCGTGCCGGTCGTTGCGCACCGCATGGCCACGCCCCACACACGGCCGCTCTGGCCAATGGTGTGGTAACCGCCATGGCTTGCGCAGTTCGCGTTGCCCGAATCGACGATGCCGTCCGGCAAATAGAGCATGTACATGGCGTGGCCGTTGTCCGCGGCTTCCGGGTGTCCACTGATGGCCCGGCCGATGTACGCGTCCATACCCGACTGTGTCGGATTCGACGTAATCGCCTCGCTCGAATGGATTCTCACATGCGTTGACGTCGTCAGGCCATAATCCGCGCCGACGGCCTTCCACCAATTGCTGGCGACGAGCGCGTCGCCGAAGTCGAGCAAATCGTCCGCGAGCGTGTCTCCGGCCGAGACGATCGAGACGAGCTTCATCGGCGAAAGAACTTCGTGCCCGTTGGCGGGGATCTCCGGGAACGGGCGATGCGGAGCCTCGACGAAAGGCCCGGCATCGACACCTGCCTCTTTTCCGTCGCCCCCTTCGGGAGCGGCGACGCCTCCATCCTCCTCGGGGCTCGCGTTGGGGTCCTCGAGCGTCCCGCCGTCCTTCTTTGCGGGCGCCGACGTGATGATGGTGGTTTCATTGCTGCACGCGGCGGCGTGACCACAAAACGCGGGAAGCGAAACCAAGGCGAGCAGCGAGCGCAGGCGCATGGGGGCCTCCAAGGTTGAGGTGCTTTTTCCTCAGTTTCAACCGATGGGTGCGCTTTTGTCCAAAACGCCCGAGATTCTGGGGTCTTACAGTGAGGCCACGCGCCTCATCAGGTTGCCACAGAGCTCCGAGCCCGGGTCGCGCTTGCGCTCGATCTCGAGGGCCGCGGCAAACATCGCGCTCGCGGACGTCGCGTCCTCGAGGACGATCTGGCAAATGCCGAGCATCTCGTAGTCCGCCGGATGCTCCAGTTTCTCGATGAGCGCGCGCAGCCGGTCCGATGCCGCGCGATGTGCGTCGCGCATGGAGGCCGTCATCGTGGCCGGAGCCTTCGCCAACACCAAAAGGCGCAGCGCTTGCCGCTGGTGCTCCGGCGGCTGCCCCTCGAACGACGCGCTCGTAAAGAGCTCGCGATAGGCGTTGTAAGCCTCTTCGGACTGGCCGCGCTTTGCGAGCTGCACGATGTGCTTGATGGACGCAACGAGCTCCGGGTTCACCGTCACCGCCGGTGACTCGGCGCGCATGACGACCTGGCTCGAGGCCGGCGGTTGCGTCACCATTTCCGGAGGAACACTGACCGCGATCGGCATCGGGGCGGCGGTCGATTGTGGCAGCGCAGGCATGAGCGCCAGGCTGTCGAACACCGTGCGCACTTCTCCAGCGAGCGGCGCGAGTTTTTCGCGAAGCGCGGCCTTCGACACGAAGATCTCTTCGCGCCGATCGTCGGCGAGAAGGCGTTTGATGACCAGCTCGGTCGGCGTCAAGCTGTGGTCCGAGATGTTGCGAACGATGGGCGTCATGTCGCCCACCAGTCGCTCGACGATCTCGCGCAGGTTCGGGTGCTCTTTGAAGGGCGCCTCGTCGTAGGTCGCCTCCGCAAGCCCCGCCCGCGGCAGCTCGTTCGCGCACGCGCGTAGCTTGTCCGAGAGAAGGACGAGTGCAGCGACGTCCTCTGCGCGCACCTCGAACGACCCCGCGATGGCCTGATCTTTCGCACCCGTGCGCGCCATCTTGACGCGTGGCTCCGTGGTGGACACGTCGAGGTTGAAGCCCACGTCGTTGTTCGGCTCGACGCGCAGCTTTGCTCGTACGACGTCGGCGTCGACGTACAGCTCCGTCACGTAGAGGCGTTCGAGGCGCTGCGGCTTGACCTTCACCTCTTTCTTGAGCCACCCGCTCATGTCCGGCACGCACACTTCGAGCTCGGGCACGAGGCGCTCGATGCGCATGGGCTGCGCGAGCGGATGCCCCTCGGGCACCGACAGATCGATCGTCCACCCCCATCCGCAGCCGGCTACGCCAGTGGCCCGCCCCGCGTAGCGCATCTCGCCGGGCAGCTCACCCCGGAGGACGATGCGGCGGTCGGTGATGGCGTCCCACGGATCGTGCGGCAAAAGAAGCTTCTCGAGCGCTTTGAGGCATTCTTCGCGCTGGGCGGCTTCGCGTGCATTCACCTCCCCGATGCTCTGCGCGAGCTGCCCGCGTACGGTGGCACACGCTTGCATCACGGCTCCGTCCGTTAGCCGCCTCAGCTCTTGCGCGCAGTTGCTGGTGGCCGAGCCGGGGATGCCGAAGGGCGCTTGCCCGATCGCGTTGATGGTGATTTCGCCCAGTGCCTCGAGGCGTGCAATCTCTTCGTTTGCGGCACGTTCGAATTTTACGATGTCACGCTTGCCCTGACGGATGCGCCCGTCGGCCAGCAGCACGAAGACGCCGAAGTCGATGGCATCCCGCAAGAACTCGAGGAAGTTCGAGCGAAGGGGCGAGGGGGTCGAATCCCCGTAGAGGTAGCTCATTGTCGAAAGCCTCCCAGCCTTGGATCCTAACTTGATGAGTTCGTCAGCGCGATGTAGTCCCATGCCACAAGAGCGCGTACATTCGCTTCATCCTGTCTCCTCGGGGGGAGCACCGCTCCCCTCGAACCCCTCTCGCTGGAGAGAAAGCCATGAGCGACATCGGCATCGTTGGGTACGACTCATTCCACTTCGTGGTCGAAAACCTGGACCGGTCACGCGCGTTTTACACACAAAAGCTCGATTTCAAGGAGGTCGCGCGCGCGAGTGACGCCTTGGTCGAGCGCGGCGGGCAACAGGCGGTCGTCTTCGGTGCGGGGGATGTGCGTGTGTGCGTCTCGACGCCCCTTCGTCAGGGATCGAAGGCTGCGCGCTACCTGAAACGTCACCCTGCGGGCGTGATGAGCCTCTCCTTTCGCGTGAAGAGTCTCGACGAGACCATCGCCTTTCTCGACAAGCGTGGCGGTACCTTCCTCGCCGATCCCCTGGAAGACAAGGACGCGAGCGGCGGTACGTACCGTTCGATCGAGATCGCGACACCGCTCGGCGACGTGGCGTTTCGCTTCGTCGAACGAAACGACTACCGCGCCTTCGCGCCCGGCTTCATCGACAGTGGCGTCGGAAATGCGTCGCGCCCAGACAACGTGTACGGCATCACGCAGATGGATCACGTCACGTCGAACGGCCTCACCATGCAGCCGATCATCGGCTGGTACAAAGAGGTGCTCGGGTTCGAGCCGTTCTGGGAAATCAGCTTCCACACGCAAGACGTGGCCCGCGGCCGCGCGAGCGGCTCGGGGTTGCGATCCATCGTGATGTGGGACCCACGGAGCGGAGTGAAGTTCGCAACCAACGAACCGTTGCGCCCGTTCTTTCGCGAGAGCCAGATCACCAAGTTCGTCGAAGACAACGTGGGAAACGGTATTCAGCACATCGCCTTCGCCGTGAAGAACATCCTTTGGAGCGTCGAAGAGCTGCGCCGGCGGCACGTGGAGTTTCTCGATACGCCGCCCGAGTACTACAAGTACTTGCCCGAGCGCTTGGCGAAGCTCGGCATCTCCAATGTGCGAGAGGAGCTCAAAGAGCTTGAGCGCTTGCAGATTCTGCTCGACGGCGCCAACGACAAATACATGCTCCAGATCTTCATGCGTGAGGCGTCGGTCCTCTACGACGAATCGCGGGCGGGCCCGTTTTTCTACGAGATCATCCAGCGCGCGGGCGATGCCGGCTTCGGGTACGGAAACTTCCGCGCCCTCTTCGATAGCATCGAGCGCGCCCAGCACGAGGACCAGCCGTGATCGACCGCGCGTGGGCGGGGCTCATCCCGGCAAAGCCGCACACCGTCCACAAAGACGCCAAGGGCGATCTCTTCTACGAAGAGATGCACACGCGGGGGGGCTTCAGCGGCGCCTTTACCTATTTCTACCATCGCTTCCCGGTGACCGCCCATCGCGAGGTCACCGAGACTCATCGCGGCTGGACACCGCCCGCGTTGGACGAGCGCGCCATCCATCCCCTACAGCGCCGCTTGTACGATTCGAACAAGATCCCCGTAAGCGGGCAGCTCATCGACGCTCGTACGCCGATTCTGTTCAACAAGGACGTCACGATTCTCCTCGCGCGCCCGTCCGAGTCGGACGACGCGTACTTCGCGAACGGCGATGGCGACGAGCTGTGGTTCGTGCAGGAAGGGGCCGCGCGCCTCGAGTCGCCGTGCGGGTGGCTGGACGTCACGGACGGTGACTACGTCTGGGTTCCGCACGCGATGATCCACCGCTGGCACGTCGCGCGACCACTCAAGATGATGTGCTTCGAGGCGATCGGCGGCGTTGCCATCCCGCGCGATTTCAGAAACCCGGTGGGGCAGCTCAAAATGGATGCACCCTACACGCACCGTGATTTCGTCCGCCCCGCGGGGCCCATCTCGACGCCCGACAAGATCCACGACGGACCGCGAGAGCTCTTCGTGAAGCGGGGAGGCCGATTCACGCGCTACCTGCTGGAGCGCTCGCCGATGGACGTCGTGGGGTGGGACGGCTTCGTTTACCCGTGGGCCTTCAACATTCAAAAGTACCAGCCGAAGACGGGTCTCGTACATTTGCCGCCGACCGTTCACTCAACGTTCGCCGGCCCTGGATTTCTGATCTGCTCTTTCGTTCCGCGCGTCACGGACACGCATCCGGAGGCCATTCCGTGCCCGTATCCGCACTCGAGTGTCGACTGCGACGAGTGGATTCTCTACCTGCGAGGCAACTTCACGAGCCGCCGCGGCGTGGGCCCCGGCGCCATTTCATTGCATCCTGCAGGCATCGCGCACGGTCCGCATCCGGGCGCCTACGAGGGGAGCATCGGTTCCAAGCGGACCGATGAGATGGCCGTCATGTGCGACACGTATGCGGCGCTGTTGCCGACCGCACAGGCGGCGAATATCGAGGATGGGGACTACCACCAGTCGTGGTGCGGGTAGGAGCGGAGTCGGGGTCGGAAATCATTCCACAGCGGTCAGTCCTAGCCACCGCCCCTCCGCGCTCGGCACAAACGCGCGCGCTCGCGCGCTTGTGACCACGACCTGATCTTCATGCCACAGAGGCAGGATCCACGCTCCGTCTCGCACCCGCGCCTCGAGCGTTGCGTAAATTGCCCGCCGCGCGTCACGATCGGTCACGCTGTCCCCCTCGTCGAGCAACCGATCCACTTCTTCGTCGCGCACGCGTCCGCGGTTCGCTCCGCCCGGGGGAATGCTTGTACTATGCAAGAACACGCGGAGCACATTTGGCTCCGTCATTTCGGGGAGCTGCATGGTGGCCATCTCGAAGTCTCCCGCCCCCAGGCGTGCGAGCATCGTACCGAGCTCGAGCGGCGTGACATCGATCTCCAACCCTACATCCGAAAGCTCCTGCGCGACGACACGCGCGACAGACGAGCGTAGACGATCGGTCGAAGTCACCAGGGACACGTGCCTTACTCCTGCAGCACGCAAAAGACGGCGGGCTTCGTCGGGATCGAAGCGGATCGGTGGCGCCGGGGTGTGGGCCCAATGCGCCGGCGCAATGAGCGTGCTGGCGGGCTGAGCCCGTCCGGCAAACAGCGTCTTGGCGATGAGCACGCGATCGAGCGCAAGCGACACGGCGCGTCGCGTGCGCGCGTCCGCGAACGGCCCCTTGTCTGCCCGCATGACCAAGTAAGTCAGGTTCGCGCCTCGTCGCGATGCGACAGAGAGTCCGGGCGCTTTTTGCATCGCGGGAACGAGCGTCGGCGAGAGCACGTTGAGCGCAACGTCGGCCCGCCCAGCGTGAAGACGCAGCGCGCGCGCGTTCTCGTCATGGACGACGCGGATGGTCACCGCACGCGGGGCACTGCCGACGAGGGCGCGTGCCGATGGCGCAGGCTCGAGATCTACTTGGCCCGATACGAAACGAGCGACGCGGTAGGGCCCGAGCCCGTCCAAGTCTCCGAGAGGCCGCGGCGCGCTGAATGCCTCGTCCGCGCGCAGAATCGGAAGCTCGAGATCGGTGAGCAGCGTCGCGTGCGGCCGCTTCAGCGTCACCACCACCGCGAAAGGGCCGTCCTCGCGCACCGACTCGATGGCTTCGATGACGCGTCCATGGCGCGAGCCGACCTCCTTCGATGCGAAGGCGCGCAGCGTGGCTACTACGTCCGCCGGGCGAAGCGGCGCGCCCGAGTGAAAGCGCACGTCGTCGCGTAGCTCGAGGCGCAAGGTCTGCGTGTCGAGCCAGGTCCATGCCTTTGCCGCGTAGGGCAGTGGCGCCAGGCTGTCCGGATCGAGACGCACGAGCCCGGCATGCACGAGACGCGTCGCACGAAGCGACACCGCGTCCGTCGCATGACGAGGATCGAGCGTTTCCACGTCCGTCGAGACGATCATCTCGATGGGCCGAAAGGGCGGCACGCCCGCTCCCGATTGTGTGCAACTTGCAAGAAAAAGGAGCCCACAAAGAAGGACTTTCGGAAAAGCTCTGAGCGTCCTAGTAGAAGATGCTGCATGGGATTCCGGCGCGCTCTTCCGCTCGGTCTTGCGGCCATTCTCTTCGCCGTCGACGCCGTGCCTCAAGACGCCGCGGCCGTCCCGCCTCTGGTCACGTCGCCCGATGGACGGCTCCCCGAAATCGAAGCTCTCGTTCGCAGTCTGGTGGCAAACGTCAAGGACGCCACCATCGCGGTCGCCGTCCTGGACATCGATTCGGGTCGCTACCTCGCCGTCCACAATGAGCACCTTCTGGTCAATCCTGCCTCCAACGCAAAGCTATATACCGCGGGAGCTGCGCTCGCTCTTCTTCATGGCGACCACCGCTACGAAACGTCGCTGAGCGGCACGCCGAACAATGGCAGCGTAAGCGCGCTCGTCCTTCGCGGCCATGGCGACCCATCGCTCAAGGCGGACG
>OBEQ010075179.1_pt1 | contig 19627 bp, 18 predicted proteins | sample 1670901 | NCBI WGS metagenome assembly OBEQ01 (sample SAMEA104232315, study PRJEB22302) | groundwater metagenome | biome: forest; feature: aquifer; material: groundwater | place: USA | collected 2011-08-07 | depth 5.4 m
AGGCGCGTCGTGTCCGACGGGCGCGCGGCAGGTGTGTGGATTATTGAGTCCTATGGGTGGCATGCTCGTAAAGCAGGGGTGGCATTGTGGACAGGGCGCCAGCGGACGGGAGCGAGGGGGCAAGACACGCCAGACCCGCGGGGCGACCCTCCCAGGCTCTCCCCAACCGGTCTGCCACCCATGCGCGCCGATCGAGCCCGAGACCTCTGGAGCGTCAGCGAGCCTGTGGATAACTTTTGGCCAGGGGGGGGGTTTTAACCAAGAAAAGGGGGGGTTTTAACCAAGAAGGGGGGGGGGTTTTAACCAAGAAAAGGGGGGGTTTTAACCAAGAGCCATCCTTGCTAGTAATTGATTTTTCATGGATTATGGGATCAATCTGCCCCTCTCATTCTTTTCATATAGATCTTTCTTATACGTTTCATATGTCAGCCGCCGAGACGGCTGACCAACCCCAACGTAACCACCAGACAACAGAAGACCATGAATACAAATATCACACCCCACCCCAACGCTCCGCATCGCCCTGCCGCAGCCGCCCCGTCCCTCCCATCCTTCCCCATCCCCGACCTCATCCCGGCGGAAGTGGCCTTCGAAAACATCGGCTACTTTACGCCGTCCAGCAAAGCCATCAAGGGCATTACGACGAAAGAAACCACCCTCACCGAAAAAGTCCGCAGCGATGGGACCACCGTCACCCTGAAGATCTGCATCGTGGCGAGCGGCAAATACGGGCTACCCATCACCTCGGATCTCGACTACTACCGCGCGTTGCTCAAAATCCTCGACGACACGCTCGCCCGCGACGGGCAGATCACGGAACCCATCGGCCTGCCCACCAAGACCCTCCTGCGCTATGCGGGGAAGGCAGAGGGCACGCACGCACGGCGGGAGGTCAAGGATTGGATCCGTCGCGGCCACACCACCGCCATCCAGGGTTTTTTCTACCTGGCGGAAAAAGGCGACTACGTCGAAATCGGGGATGAGCCGCTGTTTCCCAGATACCGCCTGCGGGGCCAGCAGATGGACACGGGCGAGTTCGCGGAGACCAACTATGTCTGGCTGGCCTCGTGGTTCCGCTCCAACTATCTCCACCATCATCTCCGCCCAATTGACCTGGCTTTACACACGCGCCTGCGCAAACCGCTGAGCAAATCCCTGCTCCCCCTCCTGGAAATCGGCTGGTACGCGGCCGAGGGGCAGCCCTACACCAAAAGCTATCATGACCTCTGCCAGGCCTTTCTGCTCAAGGAGTACCGGTATCTCTCCGAGGTCAAACGCCAACTCGACCCCGCGCACCAGGAATTGGCTCAGGAACGCGTCCTCGCGCACTGGACCTACCGCCAAGCCGCCAAAGGGTGGGACTGGCTGATCACGTACTCCCCAGGTGAGAAATTCGCTGAGGAGCACCACGCCCGTGCCACACGTCGGCAACTGGCGATGCACATCGCGCACAGCACGCCGCCGCTCTCCCCTGCCTCCCCCGCGCGGCGCGACCGCGTGCCCCCCTTGCTGGCGGAGATCCTCGCCGTCTGTGGCGATCGCGCCAACCAAGCGGCCTACCAGAAAGTCCTACGGGAGTACCCCGAGGGCCTCCTGTGGATGGCGCTCGCGGAAACGCGGCACGCGGCACAAGAGGCACGGATCACGAAGAACACCGGGGCCTATTTCATGGAGACGGTGCAACAGTTGGCGCGCCTCCGTGCGGCTGCTCCAGAGACTTCTCAGGCGGAGACGCTGCCAGGGGAGAAGACGGTGACTGCCACCAGCACAGCGGCGCCGGCACGGGACGCCCCCCCCGCCGCGCCAGCGTCCGTGGCACGGGCGCAGCCCCGCGCGGCCACCGCGGCCCAGGAAGCCGCCGCGGCGGCAGCCCAGGAGCAGCGCGAGCTGGCCCACGCCCGCGAGCAGACGCAGGCGCGCCTAACCCAGGTGCTCGAGGCGCTGTCTGTCGAGCAGCGCCAGGCCTTGGAAGAGCGCGCCCAAGCGCTGGTGTCCCTGCCCGAGACAGCGGTGGGGTACGGCTTCATGCTCCGGTGGGCGCGGGAGGAGCTGCTCCTGCAGGAGCAGCTCGGCTTTGACCGCTGGCCCCAACTCGTCGCACAGGTGTGCGCCCGCGGGGCGGCGGCGGACGGGGACGAGGTCTTGGAGGCCTGCCGGCTCGAAGCTATCCTGGACGACGTGCTGGTAGTCTCGGTCCCCACCGCCGCGGCCAAAGCGCAGTGCACGGCGCGCTACCTGAGCCGGCTTGAAGACCTCGCCAGTACGCCGGCCCAGCGCATGCGGATCCGGGTGCTGGTCCGGTAGGATCCCCCGGCGCGGCCCGCCTGACCGGGGCCACAGGCCTTAGTACAGGCCATCGGTCAGGCCGACCTCCAGCTCATCGAGGACGTAATGCTTGGCGGTGGTCTCAATCCGTGTATGCCCGAGGGCCTTCTGGGCCTGGCGGATATCGCGTTTGGCGAGTTCGGTGCCCACGAAGCGCCGGAAGTCGTGCGGCTTGACGTGGCGCAAGCCGACTGCAGCGGCGTACTGCTGCACGGCCTGCCACACGGCGGCGGTGCTCATGGGCTTGGCCGTGGCGCGTGCCCCGCGCCCTGCAAAGCTCGTAAAGAGGGAGTCGCTGGCCACCGGGCGCCGGGCCAGCCAGGCCTCGATGAGCATGTAGGCCTCTTGGCTCAGCGGCGCCTCGCGCGGGGTGGTCTGATTCTTGCCCAGGACCTGGACGACAAAGCGCCCAGCACGGGAGGCGATCTGCGCCGCCGTGAGCGTCACCACCTCGGAGACGCGGCAGCCCGAGCTGGCCAGGGTGGCCAGCAGGGCGCGATCGCGGCGCCCGCGCAGCGTCTGTGGGTCGGGCGCGTCGCACAGGCGGCGCATCTGCCCCGGCGTAATGCGCGTGCGCGCGGTGGCTTTCAAGCGCTCTTTGAGGGCCTGCGGCTTGACGCCGGCGACGCTGGCGAAGGCCGCTGCAGTCACCACGTCGATATACCCCTGCGCAGCCGCTTCCTTCACGAGGCGTTTGATGGCCGCCAGGAGGCGATTAATCGTGTGCGGGCTGAGAGTCGTGTGCTGGGCCAGGTGCGTACGCCAGCGGGCCAGGCTGGTGGCCTGGAGCGCCTGCGCTGGGGTATCGCAGAACGCCAGGTAGGCACGCTGGGCCTGCTGGTATTTCGCAAGCGAGGACGGCGCCAGATGGCCGGTCAGAATAGCGGGCTCGGGCCAGGTGGCGGGGCTCGGTGGGGGTGGGACGAAGATCGTCGCCATGCAAGCTCCTTCGGCGCAGGAGTGGACGAGCCCTGCGGGGGACATACCTGGTCACCAGACGCGCTCCCCATGGAGCAATCTGTCAAGCAAAATCCTAAAAGGTTCAGCAGGGGAAGGCAAGGAAAATAGCTTCAGGAAACGCTTCTTTCCTGAAGCTATAGCCGCATCAGCGGGTACCTCGTGGGAAAGCCTGCTGCAGTGGGAGGGGGAGCGTCGGGTGCCACGGGGCCGCAGCAAAAACTCTACGGGTAGAGGTTTGCGCCTTTGTCGCCACAGGCCACACCTGGCTCCTTGTCCCAGGACCGTGGTGTTCCTGGGCAGGATCATCGAGGCGCGCCGGCCCCCGGGATGGGCAGGTGAGCCGTCCACAGGCGTGGCGTGGACAAAGCCCCATCCCTACCCCCGCAGGACTGTGCACCTGCGCCGACAGAGCAGGCTGCTGGAACATGGACAAGCAGGTGGCGCGACCTTCCGAACGTCGCCCGCTAGGCTTACGCCCCTGGCTGAGGCTGGCCAACTCGTGGCTCGCAGGTTGCCCGCTAGCCCACCCACTGCAGCGGGTGGGCGTTGACTCAACGCGTCCATCCGCGCATGCTCTGGAGGACATGGGCCCAGGCAGAAGGGGGTGATATGGCCCAGACACACCACAAGCGACGACAAGAGCTAGTCAGCTATTTCCGGGAACAGCGCGAGCCGTTGCGGCAGCAGTGGGTCCAGCAGATGCGGGCGCAAGGGCTCCTGCACCACGTCCCGCGCCACGCCATCGAGGCGCAGTCTGGCGCGCTGTACGACACCTATGTGGACTGCCTGGCAACGGGCACATACGCCGCCGCCATGGCTTACACGCGGTCCATGCTCACGCCCGGGGGCCTCCTGCAGACGACCCTCGAGCCGATCATCGACGGCCTGCTCATCCTTGGCGAGGTGTCCCGACGAGCCCTGTGCCAGAGATATCGGGCTGACCCAGGGGGGCTCGAGCAGGCTCTCGCGCTCTACGCGCCGGTGGCACACCGCATCCTGGCCCTGGTCACCGTGGCCGTTGTGGAGGAGCGGGAACAGCTCATGCAACGGGAGATCAGCCACCTGCGGACGCTGGTGCGAGCCGGGATGATCCTCAGTTCGCAGCTCTCCCTCAAGGCGGTCCTGCAACGGATTGTCAATATGGCCTGCAAGGTGGTGCACGCCAGGTATGGAGCCCTCGGCGTCCTCGATGGGCAGGGCGGTCTCAGCCAGTTCATTACCGCGGGCATCGATGCGAAGACCAGGCGGGCCCTTGGCCCACTGCCGGTGGGCAAGGGCATCTTGGGCGTCCTGGTGCAGGCGGCAACGCCGCTGCGTCTCAAGGATTTAACGCAGGATCCCCGCGCGCACGGCTTCCCGCCACAGCACCCACCGATGCGGTCGTTCCTCGGCGTGCCCATCATCTCGAAGGGGAAAGCCTTTGGAAATCTCTACCTCACCGAGAAAGAGGGGGCCGAGGCATTCAGCGAAGCGGACCAGACGCTCGCCATGACGCTCGCGACGCAGGCGGCCATCGCCATCGAGAATGCCAGCCTCTATGAAGCACTCCAACGCTCCTACCAGGAGCTCAAGCGCTCCCAAGACTTGCTGCTCAGGCAGGAAAAACTGGCCTCCCTCGGCCGTCTGGCCGCCGGGGTGGCCCATGAACTCAATAACCCGCTGAACAACCTCGCCGGCTTCATCGAGGTCCTCCAGCGCCGCTCCCAGGGCGAGGAGCTGCTGGCGTGCCAGGCGTTCGAGGAGTTCCCGACGTTCCTCGCCATGGCCCAGCGGGAGGTGGACCGCGCCGCCTCCATCGTCCGGCGACTCCTCGACTTTGCCCGGCAGCGGGAACCTGCCTTTGCCGTGGTTGATCTCGGCCGGCTCATTGCAGAAACCCTTGCCTTCGTGGACCGGCAGGCCGCGGTGAGCAATCGGCGGATTGTCGTCGAGCCGCTGCCAAGGCCGGTGCAGATCGAGGCCGATGCCCAGATGCTGCAACAGCTCCTGCTCAACCTGGTAACCAATGCCCTCGATGCCCTCGAAGAGGGCGGGGAGGTGCGGATTGCGGTGCAGGTCCAGGGCCGAGGGCAGGAGCGCGAGGGCCAAGAGGAGCTCGTCGAGCTCTCTGTGGCTGACAATGGCTGCGGCATCCCGCCCGAGCATGTGCCCAAGATCTTCGATCCATTCTTCACCAGCAAGGAGGTGGGCAAGGGGACGGGCCTGGGGCTTCCCATCTGCCAGAGCATCGTCGAGCAGCATGGGGGGAGCATCGAAGTCAAAAGCGCGGGTATCGGCCAGGGGACCACCGTCATCGTCCGGCTCCCCATGGGCAGATGAGGCTGGAAACGCACGGGACGAGTGACGATGCTGCGCCGTGCGGGGGAGATGAGCGTGAGCCACATGCAAGTACTCGTCGTTGATGACGAAGAACCGTTCCGCTTCTTGATGGCGAGCGAGTTGGGACGCGTGGGGCACGTCGTCCATGGCGTGCAGAGCGGCGAAGAGGCTTTAACGGCCTTGGCCGCCCAGGACTTCGACGTCGTCCTCCTCGACCTGAAGATGCCTGGCATGGGCGGCATGGAGACCTTGAAACGGATGCAGCAGGCCGGCGTCTCCGCCCAGGTGGTCGTCCTGACGGGCTATCCCAACATCGACGACGCCATTCAGGCGCTGAAGCTCGGAGCCTACGACTACCTGACCAAGCCGGCCAGGATCGCCGCGGTCGAGGAGGTCTTGAAGCGGGCGGCCGAGAAGCAGCGGCTGGAGAAAGAGAATCTGGCATTAAAGCGCATGGTAGCCCAGAAGGCGCCCCCGCCTCTCATCCTCGGGCGCAGTCCAGCGATCCAAGCGCTGCTCCAGCAGCTGGAGCGGATCGCCCCTGCCGAGGCCAACGTCTTGATCCAGGGGGAGACCGGCACGGGGAAGGGGCTGGTGGCCCAGGCCATCCAGCAGCAGAACCGGCGGGCGGCCCAGCCCTTCCTGACCATCAACTGCAGCGCCTTCCATGAGGCGCTGTTGGAGAGCGAGCTCTTTGGGTACGAGAAGGGGGCGTTTACCGGGGCCGTCGGCCTCAAACCTGGCCTCTTCGAGGTGGCCGATGGGGGGACCCTCTTCCTTGATGAAGTGGGAGAGATGAGCCAGGCCATGCAGGCCAAGCTCCTCCAAGTCCTCGACGCCGGAGAGCTGCGGCGGGTGGGGGGCACGAAGATGCTCAGGGTGGATGTCCGCATCATTGCGGCGACCAATAAGGATCTACTCCGCGAGGTCACAGCGGGCCGCTTCCGGGAGGACCTCTACTACCGCCTGCACGTCCTGAGCGTGCACCTGCCGCCCCTGCGGGAGCGGCAGGAGGACATCCCCATCCTGCTGGAGCATTTCTTGCACCGGTTCAGGCTCCCAGGCCAGCCGGCGAAGACCATGGCTCCCGAGGTGGTCGCATCCCTCACTGGCGACGCGTGGCCGGGGAACATCCGTGAGGTGGCGAACACCGTGGAGCGCTTAGCCATCCTGGCGCCGGGCCACGTCATCGGCCTGGACGACCTGCCGTCCAAGGCCCGCGCAGTGCCGACAGTAGCCGGCACCCCAGAACCTTCCCCGCTGTCCCTCCGCGACATGGAGCGGCTGCACATCCTCAAGGTCCTCTCGTACACGGGGGGCAAGAAGGCGCAGGCGGCGCGTATCCTGGGGATCGATACCAAAACCCTGAACCATAAGCTCAAGGGGTATCACCTCTCCGGCTGATGCCCGGGGAGCAATTCCCTGCCACCACGGAGCAATTCCCTGGTTTTTCCGCCTCCCCCGCGCGGCGGCCTGGCGCGTGCGTGTGCTGGGCGCTTGCCCTCCGTGCCTTGCCCAACCGGCATGTACCACGCCGACAGCACACATCGCTCCGTGCCCTTTGCCCCTGGCATAGATCTTGCGTATTGACGGGATGAGGCTGAGGCCAGGGTCTCCAGCGGTGACCTGAGGGCAGGCATGGTGGAGACCATCCACGACGAAGCAGCCCGTGTGGCAGGGGGGAAGGCGCTATGGTGTATGTGATTGCCGAGCCGTGCATTGATGTCAAGGACCGGGCCTGTGTGGACGTGTGCCCGGTGGAGTGCATCTATGAGGGCGCAGCGCAGCTCTTCATTCACCCGGACGAATGCATTGGCTGTGGACTCTGCGAGCCGGCGTGTCCCGTGAGCGCCATCTTCGAGGAAAGCGCGCTGCCACGCGCGTGGCAGGCCGCCGTGGTGCGGAGCCGCCGGTTCTTTGTCGCGCATCCCAGGGTCCAGCCGGCTCCTCTCAAGGACACCATGGAGCCCCGCACGCCGCTAATGGCACCGTAGAGCCCAGCGAGGAAGGAATTATGCCGCCAACCGTTGCATCAGCAGACATCTTAGGGGCCCTCTCCCGCATCAAGGACCCGGACCTGGGGCGGGACATCGTGACGCTCGGCTTCGTCAAGGATCTCCACATCACGGGGGACAACGTCTCCTTCACGCTCCAGCTCACCACGCCGGCGTGTCCCGTCCGCGACCAGATGAAGGAGGAAGCGCACCGCGCTGTGCTGGCGCTGCCGGGCGTCCACACCGTGGCGGTGACCATGACCGCGCAGGTGCGCGCCACCAAGTCGGAGCAGAAGGACCAGCTGATCCCACTCGTGAAGAACATCGTGCCCGTCGCCAGCGGCAAGGGCGGTGTCGGGAAATCCACCGTGAGCGCGAACCTTGCCGTGGCTCTCGCGCAGCTCGGGGCCCGGGTGGGCTTGATGGACGCCGACGTCTATGGGCCGAGCATTCCGACTCTCATGGGGGCTGGCGCCCCCCCCACCCAGCAGCAGGGGAAGATCCTGCCCGCCGTCCGTTACGGCGTGCACATCGTGTCGATGGGCTTCTTCGTCCCCAAAGGGGAGGCGACCATCTGGCGGGGCCCCATGCTCGCCAAGGTGGTGGACCAGTTCCTCGGCGGCGTGGAGTGGGGCGAGCTCGACTATCTACTGGTCGATCTCCCGCCGGGCACCGGGGATATCCAGTTGACCCTCTGCCAGAAGATCCCCCTCACCGGCGCGGTCATTGTCTCGACCCCGCAAGATCTGGCGTTTCAGGTGGCCGAAAAGGCCATCTTGATGTTCAACAAGCTGCGCACCCCCGTCCTGGGACTGGTCGAGAACATGAGCGGGTTCGAGTGCCGGCATTGTGGCCAGCGGGAAGACATCTTCGGCAGCGGCGGGGCCCGGCGCTACGCCATGGCGAACAACCTCCCCTTCCTCGGGGAGATTCCCCTCGCCACGGACATCCGTACCACCTCAGATGCGGGATGCCCCATCGTCCAGTCGAGGCCCGAGGCGCCAAGTGCCCGGGCCTTCCTCCGGGTGGCCGAGAACCTCGCGGCGCAGGTGAGCATCCTCAACATGGGCGGCGTGGCCACCGAGCGTCCGGAGCCAGCCGAGATTAGCCAGCCCTCACCAAGCGGGGTGCGGATTCTCTGGAAGGATGGCCACGAAAGCGTCTACACCGGCTATGCCTTGCGCGTCGGCTGTCGCTGTGCCCAGTGCGTCGATGAGATGACCGGCCAGCAGCGGCTGCACGAGGCCTCGATCAACCCAGAGGTCTCCCCGCTCGCCATTGACCCGGTGGGCCGGTACGCGCTCCGCTTCCAGTGGAGCGACGGGCACTCCACGGGGATCTATACCTTTGAGCATCTGCGCGAGCTGTGCCCCTGCCCGAGCTGTGCGGGCACCCGGGGGGAACACGAGGAACACGCCACACGCGTCCACGTCGCTTGAGAGGCCGCCTGGCTAGAAAAAGGAGCAACTATGAACATCACCGCACCCCTGGTCACCCAGGCAGATACGCCTGGAACCGTCGAAGCCCTGGTCACCCAGGAATATCAGTGGGGATTTGTCACGGACATCGAGGCCGAGACCGTGCCGCGGGGCCTGAACGAGGACACCATCCGCCTCATCTCGGCCAAGAAACACGAGCCCGACTGGATGCTCGAGTGGCGCCTGAAGGCTTACCGGTATTGGACGACACTGGCGAAGTCGGAGGCCGAGCCGCAGTGGGCCAACGTCCACTATCCGCCGATCGACTACCAGGACATCATCTATTACGCCGCCCCAAAGACGCAGCAGGACCGGCCCGCGAGCCTCGACGAGGTCGACCCGAAGCTGCTGGAGACGTATGAGAAGTTAGGCATTTCGCTGTCCGAACAAAAACGCCTGACCGGCGTGGCCGTGGACGCGGTCTTTGACAGCGTCTCAGTGGCCACCACGTTCAAGGACCAGTTGGCGGAGCTGGGCATTCTCTTCGGTGCCTTCTCGGAGGCGGTCCGGGAGCACCCGGACCTGGTCCGGGAATACCTGGGGTCGGTGGTGCCCTATAACGATAATTTCTTCGCCGCGCTCAACTCCGCGGTCTTCAGCGATGGCTCATTTTGTACATCCCGCCGGGGGTGCGCTGCCCCATGGAGCTGTCGACCTACTTCCGCATCAACGCCAAGGATACCGGCCAGTTCGAGCGCACGCTAATCATTGCCGATGCCGGCAGCTACGTGAGCTATCTGGAAGGGTGCACGGCGCCAATGCGGGACGAGAACCAGTTGCACGCGGCCGTGGTGGAGCTCATCACCCTCGATAACGCCCAAATAAAATACTCGACCATCCAGAACTGGTATCCGGGCGACAAGGACGGCAAGGGCGGCATCTATAACTTTGTGACCAAGCGCGGCAAATGCCTCGGGAAACACTCCAAGATCTCCTGGACGCAGGTTGAGACCGGCGCGGCGATCACCTGGAAGTACCCCAGCTGCATTCTGCAGGGGGACAACTCGATTGGGGCGTTCTACTCGGTAGCGCTCACCAACAACTATCAGCAGGCGGATACCGGCACCAAGATGATCCACCTGGGGAAGAACACCAAGAGCACGATTATTTCGAAGGGCATCTCCGCTGGCCATGGGCAGAACACCTACCGCGGCCTGGTGCGGATGCAGAAGGGTGCCACCGGGGCTCGCAACTATTCGCAGTGCGACTCCCTGCTCCTGGGCGATCAGTGTGGGGCCCATACCTTCCCCTATCTGGAGGTGCGCAATGATGCCGCGGTGGTGGAGCACGAAGCCACGACCACCAAGATCAGTGAGGACCAGCTCTTCTACTGCCGGCAGCGCGGCATCTCGGCCGAGGACGCGGTCTCGATGATTGTCAGCGGCTTCTGCAAGGAGGTCTTCCGCGAACTGCCCATGGAGTTTGCCGTGGAAGCCCAGAAGTTGCTGGGTATGAGTCTCGAAGGCAGCGTTGGCTAAGAAGGAGGCCCCATGCTGAGCATCAAGAACTTACATGTGCGCGTTGACACCCACGACATTCTGCACGGCCTCGAGCTGACGGTGCACGCCGGGGAGGTCCACGCGATTATGGGGCCGAACGGCTCGGGCAAGAGCACCCTGGCCCATGTGCTCGCGGGACGAGACGGCTACGAGGTCACGGCCGGGGAGGTGCGCTATGCCGGCCAGGACCTCCTGCGCCTGTCCCCGGAAGAACGGGCGGGCGCCGGGATCTTTCTGGCCTTTCAGTACCCGGTCGAGATCCCCGGGGTGAGCAGCGCCTACTTCCTGCGGACAGCGCTCAACGCCCTGCGCCAGCGCCGGGGTCTCCAAGGGCTCAAGGCCAGGGACTTCCTGGCCCTGCTCAAGGCCAAGATGTCCCTCGTCGAGATGGACCAGAGCCTCCTGGACCGTGCAGTCAACGCCGGGTTCTCTGGCGGCGAGAAGAAGCGCCACGAGATCCTGCAGATGGCCGTGTTGGAGCCCACGCTCGCGATCCTGGACGAAACCGATTCCGGCCTGGACATCGATGCCCTGCAGATCGTGGCCAACGGGGTCAATATGCTGCGGAGCCAGGAGCGCGCCATGGTGATTATCACCCACTACCAGCGCCTGCTGCGCTATATTGTGCCGGACTACGTCCATGTGCTCTTTGACGGCCGCCTGGTCAAGTCGGGTGGCAAGGAACTGGCGCTGGAGCTCGAGGAGAAGGGGTATGGCTGGATCGAGGCACAGGTTGCCAGTACTCAGGCAGTGCATGCGTAAGGAGGTATCTCAGCTATGAGCCATAGCACGGTAGCCCAGAACATCTCCCACGCGCCCTTGGCACGCTGGGCCCAGGAGCTGGCCAGTAACGGGTCGTCGTGGACCCAGCAGGTCCGCCAGGCGGCGGCCTCCCGCTTCGCCACCCTGGGGTTCCCAACCACGCGGGAGGAGGCCTGGAAGTACACGAACGTGGCCCCCATCGCCAAGATCCCGTTCACGCTGGCTGGCGACGAGCGCGCCGGCGTGACCGACGCAGTGCTCGCCCGCGCCAGCTGTGGGCCGATGGCCGGCCACCGGCTCGTCTTTGTGAACGGCCAGTATGCGCCGGAGCTGTCCGCGCTCCGGCCGCTCCCAGAGGGCGTGATCGTGGGGAGCCTGGCCGCGGCCCTCAGCGCCCATCGCAGCCGGGTGGAACCGCATCTGGCCCGCTACGCCAGCTTCCAGGCCCACGCCTTCGTCGCCCTCAATACGGCCTGCATGCAGGACGGGGCGTTCATCTCTATCCCGCCGGGGACCAGCATCGAGGCCCCAATCCACCTGCTGTTCGTCTCGACGGCGCCCGGCCAGGCTACGGTCTCATACCCCCGGAACCTGATCGTGGTGGACCGTGGCGGCCAGGCCACGCTGGTGGAGAGTTACGTCGGGGGAGCGCCCGAGGTCTACCTCACCAACGCGGTCACGGAGATCGTGGCGGGCGAAGACGCCGTGATCGACCATTACCGGCTGCAGCAGGAGAGCACGGCAGCGTTCCACATGGCGCTCCTGCAGGTCCACCAGGAGCGCAGCAGTACCGTCACCTCCCACGCCATCGCGCTGGGTGGCGCCCTCGTCCGCAACGAGGTCAATGCGGTGCTGGATGGCGCCGGCAGCGCGTGCACCCTCAATGGGCTCTTCATGGCGGCAGGCCAGCAGCATGTGGATAACCAGACCCGGATCGACCATGTGAAGCCGTACTGTACCAGCCGTGAGCTCTACAAAGGCGTCCTCGATGGGAAGGGGCGGGGGGTGTTCAACGGCACGATCTACGTGCACAAGGCTGCCCAGAAAACCAACGCCAGGCAGACGAACAAGAATCTGCTGCTTTCGCCGGATGCCTGGATCGATACCAAGCCGCAACTGGAGATTTACAATAATGACGTGCAATGCGGTCACGGCTCAACCATCGGCCGCCTCGACGAGGAAGCGCTCTTCTACCTGCGCACCCGCGGCATTGGCCTGGAGGAGGCCCGCAGCCTGCTGACCTATGCCTTTGCCAGCGAGATGCTCAGCCAGATCACCATTGAACCCATGCGGGACGCGCTGCACGAAGCGTTGCGGACGTGGTTATCACCCCTCAGAGGGTCTCAGGAGGCCTAAGGTGCTGGAGGTCTGTGGCTGATGTTTGACCTACGCGAACTGTATCAAGAACTCATCCTTGAGCATAGCAAGTGGCCGCGTCATGCTGGCAAGCCCGCCGGGGCCAACTGCCGCGTCGAAGGCTCCAACCCGCTGTGCGGGGATCAGGTCACGGTCTACCTGGAGCTCGACCATGAGCGGGTGCGGGATATCGGCTTCCAGGGTTCCGGCTGTGCGATTGCTACCGCCTCCGCCTCGATGATGACGGAGAGCGTGCAGGGCAAGACCCGGGCCGAGGCGGAAGCCCTCTTCGCGCAGTTCCATCGCCTCGTGACCGGCAAGTCGCAGGCCACCGCGGCGGACCCCGACCTTGGCGAGCTGGCGGTCTTTGCCGGCGTGGCGGCCTTCCCCGCCCGGGTCAAGTGTGCCACGCTCGCCTGGCACGCGCTGCGGGCCGCCCTGCGTGGGGAAGGGGCCCTCGTCTCGCCCGAGTGACAGAGGGCCACTCAGGCAGGGCTCGTGGAAGCAGACAAGCTCGGCAGGACCCGCACGAGCTACCACGTCAACGTCAGGGGCCATGGGTTGCCTGGCGACATCGTGCCGGTCAGGATCACGCACGCGCAGCGTGCCACAGTGGAGGGGGGAGTCGAGGATGGCCACGTTACTGTCGCGACTGTTCGGGAGGAAGACAGCCCAACCGGTGCTCGCTGGCGATGGGGAAGAGAGAGCGTCCATGAATCAACTTGAAATGCTTACGCTTGAGACCCAGATCGTCGAGCAGGTGCGCACCTGTTTTGACCCCGAAATCCCGGTCAATATCTACGACCTGGGTCTCGTCTATGCCATTACGGTCGCGCCGTCAGGCGCGGTGCACCTTACGATGACCCTCACCTCCCCCGGGTGTCCAGCCGCCGGCTCCCTGCCTGGCGAGGTCAAAACCACGGTGCAAGCCGTTCCTGGGGTGACGGAGGTCGAGGTCCAGGTCGTCTGGGACCCGACCTGGGACCCCAGCATGATGTCTGAAGATGCCAGGCTTGAACTGGGCCTGCTGTGAGCCCCCGAGGGGGGAAAATAGAGCATACAGGGAGGTGCGTGATGGCAAGGTTTGTCAAAGTAGCCACAACCGACGAGATGGCACCGGGTCAGGCCAAGATGGTGCAAGTGGACGACAAGAAGATCGCCCTCTTTCATGTCGAGGGGGGCTTCTACGCTCTTGATGATACCTGCACCCACAGGGGGGGCCCCCTGTCCGAGGGGGAGATTGAGGGGGAGCAGGTGACCTGTCCCTGGCATGGGGCCATCTACAACATCACAAGCGGTCAGGTGCTGAGCCCCCCTGCCCCGCAAGGGGTCGCGAGCTACCCAGTGCGAGTGGAGGGCACGGATATCGAAATCGAAGTCTAGAGAGAAGCCCTGAAAGACACCAAGATGCTTGTGGGCGCGGCACTGGCAGTGCTGGCGCGCGCGATGACTGGAGAACTCCGGATGATGCGCCGACCGCCGTTCCCTGACGATCTGCCCGAGATCGCGAGCGCTCCTGGGCCGACCTCCGGAGGGTGGGCCTCTGACCTGCCGGAGGCGGTCAGCGCCACGCCGCGCGAGGCGTCCGACCGCACGCTGATCGCGTACTATTTCCGGGACGTGTGGCGTTATCCGTTGCTGTCGCATGCAGGCGAGATGGCTCTGGCCCGGCAGATCCAAGACGGTAGTCGGCAGTGGCGGGAAGAGCTGGTGCGCGGCCTGGTGCATGTCCCGCTCCTGCTGGCCTGGCGGGCGCGCTTGCGCCGCGGTCGGCTGCCTGTTGCCGCCGTGTGTGACCCGGACGACCGGCGCCCCCTGCCCGCCGTGTTGTCGACGCTCGACCAGCTGCACCGGTTGCGCTGCCAGATGCGTCGGCTCGTCCACGGGCGCGGCGGCTGCCGGGGGCAGGCCGCGAGCGCCGCGCCCGTGGCGGCGCTCCGTGCCGAGATGCAGGCCCTGCTGGCGTCGTGGTCGTGGCAGCCAGCCTTCCTCTCCCAGGCCTGGACCCGGTTTGATACGGCCATGGCTGCGGCGTCGCCAGCCCGCCAGCACCGCCAGGCGGGACGCTATCTCTCCACCTTGGGGTACAGTCTGAGCGCCTTGCGGGCGGTGTGGCAGGCCCTGCATCACTTCGACACCGGGGTGGAACGCGCCAAACAAGAGATGATGACGCGCAATCTGCGCCTGGTGATCAGTGTCGCCCGAGAATTCAGCCATACGAGTTTGCCGCTGACCGATCTCATTCAGGAGGGCAATATCGGTCTGATGCGGGCAGTCGACAAATTTGACTATCGGCGCAATCTGAAGTTCAGCACCTATGCCGTCTGGTGGATCAAACAGGCCATGCGACGCGCCGTGTACGAACAAGCTCCCCTGATTCACATTCCGGAATATCTGCGTGACTGCGTCCGGCGCGTGCACCAGAGCCAGCCCGGCCTCGCGTCGGCGCTGGGGAGAGCGCCGACGGCGCAGGACCTGGCGCAGCATCTTGATCTGCCCGTGGAGCGGGTAGAGCGCAGTGTGGCCCTCGTCCGCGAACCCATCTCCCTGGATCGCCCGCGGTGGGGAGAGGAGACCCGTCCCCTCAGGGATGTGCTGGCCGATGTGCAGGCCAATCCGAGCCAGGAAGTCCAGGACGCCCTGGTGCAGCAAGCCCTGAGCGAGCATATCCAGCGGGCCCTGCATGGCCTGACGCCGCGGGAAGCGGACGTCATGCGCCGGCGTTTTGGTCTGCATGGGAAACCCGCGGAGCACCTGCGCCAGATCGGCGCCGCTTTACACCTCAGTCATGAACGCGTGCGCCAGATAGAAGCGGAGGCCCTTGCCAAGCTCAGGCAGCACAGTGCGCCGCTGCGCGTGTTCCTGGAACCATAAGCTGTTCCGGAGCACGGCCGACGCTGGGCCCTCAAGCCGGGACATGCACCTTCACGCGGCGCGGCGCCCATCACGGGCTGAGCCCACGCCATTGATAGGAGTGCTCTATGGTGCTCGTGCAACCGGAGAGTCTCACCACGCGTGAGCGTCTCCAGATCACGGACGTTTTCCAGCGCCCCCTGCGCAGTCTGCGCCTCTCCGTCACGGACCGGTGTAACTTGCGTTGTCAGTACTGTATGCCTGAGGAGGACTATCTCTGGCTGCCCCGTGAAGACCTGCTGACGTGTGAGGAGATGTGCACCCTCGTGTCCGTCTTCACGGCCCTTGGCGTGGACAAGGTCCGCCTCACAGGCGGTGAGCCGCTGTTGCGCCGAGACGTGCCGACCCTGGTGCGGATGCTGGCGCACAATCCCCAGATCACGGACCTGGCCTTGACGACGAACGGCGTGCTGTTGGCGGAACAGGCACAGGCTCTTTACGAGGCTGGGCTCCATCGCGTCACCGTGAGCCTGGATACGCTCAAGCCGGACCGTTTCAAGGCGCTCACGCACCGTGACCTGCATGCCAGAGTCCTGGAGGGCATCGAGACGGTCGTCCGGGTCGGGTTCACGGGCTTAAAGCTCGATACGGTGGTCATGCGTGGGTGCAACGACGACGAGCTGGTCGATCTGATCGAGTACGGCAAGCGCCTCGGGGCGGAGGTACGCTTCATCGAGTACATGGACGTGGGGGGTGCCACGCACTGGTCGATGGACAAGGTGTGTTCTCGGGCGGCTATGCTGGCGGTGTTACGCCAACAGTATGGGGACATCGAGCCGCTCAAGGAAGAGAGTGCCGCCCCGGCCGAGCGCTTCGTCCTGCCCGACGGGACGATTTTTGGAATTATTGCCTCAACGACCACACCGTTCTGTCGCACCTGTGACCGCAGCCGACTCACGGCCGATGGCATGTGGTTCTTGTGTCTTTACGCCACCGCGGGCACGGATTTGCGCCAGCCCTTGCGGGCTGGAGCGTCGCCAGAAGCGCTCAAGTCCAGCATTGTCTCGGGCTGGCAGGCACGCCGGGACCGTGGCGCTGAGGAGCGCCACGCGCTCGAGGCCTACGGTGGGCGTGGGACCTTGGTACAACTCGCCGGCCTCCGCCAGGACCCACACCTTGAGATGCATACCAGGGGCGGGTAGGGACGTCGGAGCCCCACGCGGACGGCGGCCCACCACAACCGGGGCAGGACGCCAGGGCGTGTGGCCCGCTGCACCGGCAGCAAGGAGCGGAAGATGGGACTGGAAACAATTTTCGGCAGTGGCCTGATCACCTCGAAGCTCAACAAAATCATCAACTGGGGGCGGAAGTATTCCTTTTTTCCCTTCCCCTTTGTGACGGCCTGCTGCGGCATGGAATTTATGGCGACCTGGGGCTCACACTATGATGTCGCACGCTTCGGCGCCGAGTTCCCGCGCTTCTCGCCGCGGCAAGCGGACCTCCTCATGGTCGTCGGGACCATCAACCACAAGATCGCGCCAATTCTCAAACGCGTCTACGACCAGATGTGTGAGCCCAAGTGGGTGATTGCCTTTGGTGCCTGTGCTGCCACTGGCGGCTTCTACCGCAACTACGCCACCGTACAGGGCATCGATCGGATCATCCCCGTCGACGTCTACATTGCCGGCTGTCCGCCCCGGCCAGAAGCCGTGCTCGAGGGCCTCATATTGCTGCAAAAGAAAGTGGAGACCGAGGACGTCTTGGATCGCAGCAGACCGCTGCTGGTCGATGGGAGCATCTACTCTGAAAACCGCCTGGTGCACGTCACGCCGCCAGTAGACCCGCGGGCTGCCCCGGTGGTTGAGGCCCATGAGCGCCCGGGCGTGCACGCGTGGCAGGGCTTTGCAGCGGGACAGGAGTAACGATGGAGCAGGTCAACTGGGAGACGATCGGGAGCGGAGAGGCATTGTCAACGCTTGTTGGGCGGCGTGCCAGCGGGACCCGCCGGCGGCCGCTGCGAGCCCCGCGGGCCGTGCGGGGCGACGGGGTGAACCAGGAGGGATCGTCGTGAAGATCGTACACATCTGTGCTGTCTATAGAACATGGCCGGTGCTCATGGTGGTGCAGACCGACACCGGGGAGTTTCTCGAGCGTTCCCTCAAGGAACTCGGGGAAGGCGATGTTGAATTTGCTGACCACACCTGGAAACAGTTAGTCGAAGATTACCGGGTGTTTCATCACAGTTATCAGTAGTCGGCAGCTGCCGCTGTAGCCTGCTACGCCCGAAGGAGCCATGGGCAAAAGCCCACACCGAGGCGCGCTGGGTGTGTGAGGAGATCGCCCCATGCCACTGACGGAACACTCTACCATCGTGATTATCGGCTCCGGCCCTGCCGGACTGACCGCCGCGCTAAAGTCAGGCCTTCGCCTTCGATCTCCCAATTGATCTGACCCGGCACGAGCCCAAGCATGAGGCTACTCCGGTTGCGGCCGTTATACTGCATGCGTTATAACGGTCATCGCTCTCCTCCCCTCGGCGTCAGAGCGAGCGGTCGCAAGGCTGCCCAGCGTGAAAGAACATTCTCAAGAGAAGGAGTTCATGAGATGGCGAAGGTCCTGTGCGTGCTCTACGACGACCCGGTGGGTGGTTACCCGAACTCCTACGCACGTCATGACGTGCCCTTAGTGGATCGTTACCCGGGCGGCCAGACATTGCCGACGCCCAGCGACATCGATTTCGAGCCTGGAGAACTCCTGGGCAGTGTGTCGGGTGAACTCGGGCTGCGTAAGTTCCTTGAAGGGCGCGGCCACACCCTGATCGTGACTGCTGACAAAGACGGTGCCGACAGCGTATTCGAACGGGAGCTCCCTGATGCGGACATCGTTATTTCGCAGCCGTTCTGGCCTGCGTATCTCACGGCCGAAAGGGTCGCCAAAGCACCGAAGCTGAAGTTGGCCATTACCGCCGGGATTGGCTCAGATCACGTTGACTTGCAGGCGGCAACCCAGCAAGGCATCACCGTCGCCGAGGTAACCTACTCGAATAGCATCAGCGTAAGCGAGCATGTTGTGATGCTGATCCTTTCGCTGGTGCGGAACTACATCCCGTCGTATCAGTGGGTGGTCAACGGGGGTTGGAATATTGCCGACTGTGTCTCCCGATCCTATGACCTGGAAGGGATGGCCGTGGGAACCGTTGGCGCTGGCCGAATTGGGACGGCGGTCTTGAGACGGCTCAAGCCATTCGACGTCAAGCTGCACTACACGGATCGCCACCAGCTTCCCGAAAGCGTCGAGCAGGAGCTGGAGCTGACCTATCACCCCGGCGTCGAGTCGATGGTGCGCGTCTGCGATGTCGTCACCATCAACGCCCCACTTCACCCCGAGACCGAACACATGTTTCATGATGCCCTGATCAGCACAATGAAGCGTGGCGCGTATCTCGTGAACACGGCTCGCGGCAAGATTTGTGACAGGGATGCCGTAGTCAGGGCGCTCGAAAGCGGGCAGCTCGCCGGCTACGCTGGCGATGTCTGGTTTCCCCAACCGGCGCCAAAAGACCATCCCTGGCGAACGATGCCACATCACGGAATGGCGCCGCATGTATCGGGAACGTCACTGTCAGCACAGGCGCGTTACTCCGCGGGCGTGCGCGAGATCTTGGAGTGCTGGTTCGATGGTCGGCCTATCCGCGAGGAATACTTGATCGTCGACGGGGGGAAGCTGGTGGGAGTGGGCGCCCATTCTTATAGCGCCGGCAATGTCACCAGCGGCTCGGAGGGAGCTGCGCGGTTCAAGGAACAACTGAACTGACCGTCTCAGCCCCCAAACATGAGCTCGACAAGGGCAGTCGCCACGACGATGAAAATGGCCAGCACCCCTGCAACGGCCGCCTTCGGACAGTGGGGGAGACGAATCTTGATGCCGCCAACGTCAGCGTATAGGAAATTCACACGCTCTTGTGCCCCCGCGCCGCCGGGAGCGCCCCCTCCGGCGCCTCCCGGCGGGTGACCCTGGGACCCGCCCAGGGGACGCGGCGGGGCCGGTGCCGGCACGCCCGCCGGCGGGTGCTGGCGTGCTC
>OBEQ010236845.1_pt1 | contig 19627 bp, 17 predicted proteins | sample 1670901 | NCBI WGS metagenome assembly OBEQ01 (sample SAMEA104232315, study PRJEB22302) | groundwater metagenome | biome: forest; feature: aquifer; material: groundwater | place: USA | collected 2011-08-07 | depth 5.4 m
AATTCCAAAAAATAGCTGTCATTGCGAACAATTCCCGCATCATGTATCAGCGGGATTGTGAAGCAATCCCCAACCACGAAGATCAATCACACTTTGCGGTGCGTGAACTAGTGTGGTTCATTAGTAGGAATGCTTTAGCATGACGTGGCAATCCTCCGCCACAAAAAAACAGTTACTCGGTCTTTCCGATATTGCAACCCCGAAAGGGTGGCATGATTATAGAATAATTACTCTACATGAGTAAACAAAAAAGGTGACGTTATTTAACAAACAACATTTTCTTTGTTTCAATAAATTGTTTAGTTGGATCCGACGAACTTATTGCTTCGAGACGATAGAAATAAATACCACTCGAAAGATTGGAAGCATCCCATACTTGGGTTTTATAGCCTGCATCCTGTACCTGATTGACTAAAACACCAACTTCATCGCCAAGAGCATTAAATACTTTTAACATTACCCATGAGTCAACGGGTAATTGATAGGTAATCTTCGTCTGTGGATTAAATGGGTTGGGATAGTTTTGGTCGAGTCCATATGATTTGGGTATTACAATTTGTTGCATAGCATCAAAAGGTGGTGGGGGCGGCAGTTCTGTTGTCTGTATGATTTTTATTTTATTGAACGAAGCCCCGGACAAGGTTGATGAAAAAATAAGTTGCCCATTCTGATTTGCTTTTACCCAATAACCCTTTCCAGGTTCAATAGTATCTGAAACAACATAACCATTGTAATACCCAAAAAACTGGGAAAGTTGTAACTCAGATGGAATTGAAAGGACATTATGAGTAGGCACAGGCTGGGAAATAGAACCAACCATATTCCACCCTTGTTGAACAGAAAGTGTCTCAGATGGAATTGGGTCACCATGGAATAACTGTACCTGTGCTGTATCATATTTTACCCAATATCCCTTTCCATACTCCAATGAATCAGAGACGAGATAAGTTCCCGCATATCTAAAAGCATTTGATATTGACGATGGCAACAATACAGACTTGGCTCTGTTTTCTACCTGAACTGGAAGCGAAACTAAATTCCATCTATTAAGAACGTTGACCGAAAACGAATTACCAAAATCATTTCCTGCGCTATCTGTATTCGCTGGAAGGCTAATTATTCTTGTCCCTGAACCCGGGTAAAGTGCAACCCATCCGCGGCGGGACGACTGACCTTCTTTTATTGTATATGTACCTTCGGGCAAACCATTGAAAGAATAAATACCACTACTATCAGATAGCGTTGAATCAACACGATAGCCATTAAGATATAATTTACACCCTTGGAGAGGAATTTCGATAGTGTCCATGATAGTATTCTGATTCTTGTCGGACCAAACTAAACCGGATATTGAACTTGGTTGGAACATACCAAAATTTTTACTTTGCGCATCAATCACATCGGTAAATGTAACCTGATAATTACCGGCCGCAGGAAAAACTCTTCTCCATCCTGAACGGCTTTCTAACGTTACTGCATACGAGCCGGAATCCAAATCATTAAAACTATAATAGCCGTTTGCATCAGTTATCAAAGTATCGGACTTCGTCCCGGTAACGAAGACGTTCCATCCTGCTAATTTTTGTTCTGCAAAATCTTTAATGCTATCTGCATTCTTATCGTTCCACGCATATCCTGAAATTGTATATCGGCGGCGGATCCCAAAATCTTGCCCTAATACATAATCATATTTTGTTATTGCGACAGTATCACCCCCGGTACCTGACGGGTAAGTTTGTATCCACCCCGTCACTTGATTCTGGTTCACTATATAGGTACCACCCAAAGACACCTTGAACAGATAACTACCATCAGATTCTGTGTACCGAACATCTAAGACTACGCCATTTGAGTTTTTCAAAAAAACTTTCCACCCTACTATTCCGGTATCATTCACATCCTGGATTCCATTACCGTTGAAATCATTATAAACGGTGCCGTTGATAGAACCATAGGGTAATATTTCTGTAAGGGGACGACGAAATAAGCCACCCCCTATTGTTCCTGCGAATAAAAGCGAATCGCTTATTGTGAGAGAGCGTATTAAAGTATTTGTTGTTAACCCCGCATTTATTGCTTCCCAATCTTTACCTTTGTTAAGTGAGAAGTAGATACCGGTATACCAGGAGCCAACGAATAGAGCATTGCCTTTGGTGGTGAACGATAAAACCCAATCATTGGGAACTGGAGGAATAGGCTTCCAGGTTAATCCACTATTTGTTGAAATGAACACACCATCGCCAATTGTTCCGGCATAAACATTAGAATTGCAAACAGCAAGTGAGGTAACATGATGATTTGTTAATCCTGAATTTACTGCAACCCAACTCGTATCTTCCATGGATGAACGAAATACACCACTGTCTTGAGTCGCCGCATAGATTTCATTTCCTTGTATTGCTAATGATGTTATATACCCATCTTCTATGCCGAAATTCCGATGCACCCAGCTTGTTCCATTATTGCTAGATAATAATACTCCGTGGTCACTTGAACCTAAATAGATAGTGTCACCTTTTGTAGCGAGACTTGTTATATTTGTTACAAGTGGCATTTCTGCTGCAACATTTTCCCAGTTCATTCCGTTGTCGCTTGATCTAAACACTCTGGCATTTATGCCCCAAAAAGGTCTCTGAGTTCCGGCAAAAATGTATGAATTATTTTGTGCCATGGAATGAATGGCTAATTTTTCATCGCCATTGGCATCAAGCAATGAATCGCCGTTATGCAACGAGGTGAAAATTCCATGCCCATTGGTACCTACAATCAGGTTTGATCCTCTATACATGAGACAATAGACATCGGAATAGATGATAGTGTTATTAATTGGTACCCAATTTGTGCCATTGTCAGATGAACGGTGAATGCCACCATCAAGTGTACCGGCGAAAAGATAATTTCCAATATATGCCATTGAATAAACTTCATACCAGCTCACGCCAGTGCCGACGGAAATCCAATGTTCACCATAATCATTTGACCTATAAATTCCGCCAATTCCGCCAGTCCCTGCAAAAAGATATGTCCCATTATACAAGAGGGTCCAGTCACTTGGGTAGGTAAGCCCATTATTGAGTACTCTCCATGATGCACCATTATTTGTAGAAACATTGATACCTTGATTAGTACCTGCATAAAGATTACTGCCTACGCTCATGATGCAATGTATAGTATCCGGGTCAGTAGTATAATTTGAGCCAACAAGTGTCCAATTATCACCGGAGTTGGTAGAACGATAAACAAAATTTTCATTCGTTGACAGAAAGAGATAGCCGTCATGTTCATAAATATCCCAGAAATGAATATCGTTTAAACCGTTATTTACCTCTGTCCAGTTAGTTCCGCCATCGGAAGAACGGAATATTCCATTACCCCAAGTACTTGCAAAGAGATAGCTTCCAACATAGGCAAAACCCGTAACTTGATATCCTCCCAATCCTATAAACGACCAGGTATCTCCATTATTGGTAGATCGATAAGCGGCGCCATCTGCTGCCAAATACAAATTTTCTCCGAAAAGCCTTAATCGTTCAATTTGTATTCCGGGTGTCAGGCCATTATTAACTGCTGTCCAACTATCGCCATAATTTGTTGAACGAAAAACTCCTGCCCCCCAAAGTCCTGCAAAGAGTATGGTATCTTTCGTGGCTAAGCCTTTTGCAATTCCACCATGTGGCCCATTCACTTTTACCCATTGTGCTTTTGAAGGTTGAAACAACAACATTACCACGAAGAGAACTTGAATCCAAACAACTTTATTTTTCATAACAATGATCTTTCTTAAATTATGTTGAAATCAATATGGGCTATTATTATTATTTCTTCTTATCGTTTGTCAAACCGATGTGTTTTCTGTTCCGTGAATAGGCTTTGCAACCAACATCAATTTTCTTTCAATAAATCATTTTTCGGGAGCGGATGCATGGGTTGACAATAATGTACCTGTTTTCAACAATAGCTTTCCGGCTTGATTTACCTTCACCCAATACCCTTTCCCGGGTTTCAATGTATCAGCCGTGGAATAGCCATTATCATACCCGAAGATATTTGATGTAATCGTCATGGGAGGAATTGGTATTAAATCTGTCGCAGGAACCGGATATGCAAGAGCGCCAATCAGATTCCATCGTGCCTTCACATCAATGGTATCTTTTGCAACAAGGCTACCGGTAACAGAGATGGTTTGTTCGCCTGAAAATTTTAGCCAATATCCAACGCCGTGCTCCAATGTATCTTTCGGAGTGTAACCATTATCAAAACCAAACGCAGATGACACTGCCGCCGGGAACAAGACTGACTGACGGGAATCATGTTGAGCGAAAGGCACAGAAAGAAGATTCCATCCATTGGAATAGTGAAACTCTTGAGTTGTTACTATACCCGAGCGTACACGTACACCGGGAAGAAACCCGCTCTCTAATACACTTCCGGTATCTATATAGGTCATCATTCGTATAACCGGTTGACCGATAGATGCACGAAGGATTACTTCTCCTGATGTTGATTTGCCGCCACCCCGGTCAATTGTTTTCCATGGGTGGATAATCGTTTGTGAAAAAAGTAAATATGTACTAAGTAGTTGAATACAGAGTACTATTGGTAGTACTAATATCTTATTCATAAGAATCCATTGTTATAATTTATTCAGCGCCGAGATATTCAACGGAGATCTGATCATACCCATTATCTGGATCTACATTGAATGTAAGATTGTTATTTGATCGAGCGAAGAGTTTTATAAGATCATTACCACCAGAATAGATGATAATCGACCCAGAAACTTGGTTAAAACCTGTACCCCGAAAAAGGTTAGGATACTTAAACGTGGACCCATTTTTCTTCACATATATCATGTAAAAAGTTTCTGTCGTTCCAGCTAAGGTAAGTCCATAGGAAACTCGAAACCAACCGGCTTTTTTCAACTTGAACTCGTAATTGTTTGCTTGCTTCTCAATGAGGTTATTATCTACTCGTACATCATTAAGCCAGGTGATATCAAAATTAGTACCGCTCCCCGCAGCGCTATCATATACCACAACTGGAGCTTTGGCAAATGCATATCCGTTTACGTCGAGCTTGGCATTTACATCTGGAGATGATTTACCGATTCCCACATTTCCTGTTGGTCCGTCAATAACTAATCGTTCACTCGATGCAGTTGCGTCAAATATGGAAAACTTGTCTCCAAACGAAAAACTATTTACCAGTGCATAATCCCTCTGGGTATCTTTAAGATGAATACTTATGGGTCCCGATGAACTTGTTGAAAAATCTATATGATCACCACCGGACGCAGTACGGATATCGAGCATCCCCGACGGAGTTGGAGTTCCGATACCGACTCTGCCTGTGTTGTAGTAGATGTCGCTTCCACTTGTTATCCATTGCGATGGCGCTGAAAGGGCATAACGTGCTGTATCCGCCCTGAATGCATACGGTGCAGTTGTGAGTTCTGCCCTTGGTGCAAATACCATTTGACTTGATATTCCTGGCCCTGATAACGCTGTTACTTGCACCCACAACGACTCACTGAATAGTGAAGATGGCGAATTAATGATAACGCTGAATGTTCCATGCTCTACCGGGACACTCGTTTGAGTCTCTGTGTAACGATTCGTTCCACCGGATGAAAGATTATATAAATCAAATTTCAGATTATAGCTCCCATCGATGACGGGAACTCCCGAGGAATTTGTCAACAATCCTTGGTATGAAAGTTTGTTGGGTACCTGTGCATAGAGCGAAGTGCAAAAAACAATAGTAGTGATAACAGCAAATAGTAACGCATGTTTCATGTGAATGACTCCTATTTAATGTATAGAGATGTGGTGATGTGGCTCATGAATTATAGAAAATAGATTATGCCCCTACGATAATCAGTGATAGAGGTTATACAGTTTTTTTCTTAAAATGATAGTTCAATAAACCTTATACGAAAATTTATTGGCGGCTAAACGTGAGCCGGAAAAAGAAGAACGGGAGGAATGATAACAATACCTGAAACGGAGTTCTCATGGTTGCTACTCCGATATCTCATAGGTTTCGTAAATATGATACTGGGTGAAGTTACTTAAATTTATTCTAATTGTCAACAGGATTATACAAAATTTTTAACTGGGCTGTCATGGACCATGAGGTTGTCCGAGAACTCCAAATAGTCGTCATTCTGAGTCTGCGAAGAATCTCACACCTTTGAATTTGTACTATTTTCAAGGTTGGGAGATGGTTCACTTTGTTCACCATGACAGTACACCGGGGTTTTCAGATAACCTCCCATTCCATGACAGTTTCTTTGTGGCGAGTGTGGTTGCTTCGGCTACTCAGCCAGAGGCTGATCTTCGAGAAGGGGGGAAACTCCCAAAGGGATTTGCTGCCTGCCCCTACACATGGGTCATTCCTAACTGTCGTGTTGTTCACCGTCCCGAATCAATGACAACCCGCCGAAGGCGAGGCTCGCCGTTGGCGGCTGACTACTTATTACTGACATATGCCAAGGCATCCCTTTGGGACTGACGACTGAATACTGCATCCACTTAACACCTAACCAATACAACCTGCATGCTACATACTAGCAACTTAACACCTAACCAATGCAAAATAACACCTGAATATTCTCACCTACCAAGTAAAAAGCACCAAGAACCTGCGCCAAAGGCGCATCAGCCTCTGGCTGAATGTACATAAATACCAAATACCTCTACTTACTACACACATATTCCAACTTAACACCTGAATATTCTCACCTACCAAGTAAAAAGCACCAAGAACCATGTACTTATGTACCAAATACCTCAACTTACTACACACATATTCCAACTTATCCCCTGAATTTTTCAACTTACCAAGTACGAAATACCAAGAACTATGTACTTAAACACCAAATACCTCTACTTACTACCCATTCATTCCAACTTAACCCGTAAATGCAATCCTTTTTCATTCCCAAACTGTTCCCAAAAGTAAGAACTAAATTCTCATAAATCCTCCAAAACGAACCAAAAATGTTTGCTCACTGACTACTTGTTTTTAAATTTGCATATTAATTTTCAATAATGTATATTAAACTTAAATAGTTTAAGTTTGAAACATAACACAATGAAGACAACAGAACAATACGGCAAAAAAGCAGATAGGGCGTTAAGCACATGGGTAAAACTTGCCCGTGCATCCGCCACGCTCGGTAAACTCAGCCGCGAAAACATCGAATCATTCGGCTTAACCGAGCCGCAATTCGGTGTTTTGGAAGTTCTTGGTCATTTAGGACCCATAACCCTTGGGCAATTAAGCAAAAAACGCCTCGTCAGCGGCGGAAACATCACTTGCGTCGTAGATAACCTTGAAAAAGAGGGCTTAGTCGAACGAATTCCCAGCAAAGAAGACCGCCGTGCTATTGATGTTCGCTTAACGGATAAGGGAAGAGAGCTGTTCGTACGTATTTTCGTCCAGCATGCCGAATGCATAACCAATTTAGTCTCCGTACTAAACGAAACCGAACAAGAACAACTTGGCTACCTATGCAAAAAATTAGGCACAGCCTTACATAAAGAATAAAATTTTTTACCCATATATTTCAAATTTGAAATATTTCAATTCAAACATAAAAACAGAGTATAATTACAAAGGAAACATGAAAATGAACGTAGATGGATTATTTAGTTCTTACAAATTAGGCAAAATAGAGTTAAAAAACCGTATTGTAATGGCGCCGATGACACGATCGCGTGCATTGGGCAACATCCCCAACGACTTAATTGCGCTCTATTATAGTCAGCGTGCCGCCGCCGGACTTATTATTACTGAGGGAACATCGCCATCACCGAATGGACTTGGCTATAGCCGTATTCCGGGGTTATTTAGCAATGAACAAGTAGCGGGGTGGAAGAAAATCACACAAACCGTACACTCCAAAGGAGGCAAAATATTTGTCCAGTTGATGCATACGGGGCGAATCGGTCATCCCGCGAATATGTCGGAGAAGGCAACCATTGTTGCTCCATCTGCCGTTAAACCGGCAGGGCAAATGTGGACGGATGCCCTCGGATTGCAGGACTATCCAACGCCAACTGCAATGACTGGTGAAGATATTAACCGTGCTAAACAAGAATATGTCATAGCCGCTCTCAACGCAATTGAAGCAGGATTTGATGGAGTAGAACTTCATGGCGCTAACGGATATCTTCTTGAGCAATTTTTATCTCCGGTGAGTAATACGAGAACGGATATGTACGGCGGTAGTATTGAAAACCGTTGCAGGTTTGTCCTTGATGTTGTAGAAGAAACATGCCGAGCAATCGGGAAAGAAAAAGTTGGTATTCGTTTGTCTCCTTACGGAGTTGCAAGCGATATGCCCCACTATCCGGGAATTTCCGATACCTATAATTATCTTGCTGAACAACTTAATCGTCTGGGGATATTGTATATCCATCTTGTTGACCATAGCGCATTGGGTGCACCGGAAGTACCCACGGCAATAAAAGCAGATATCAGAAAAAAATTCCACGGTACGATTATTCATTGTGGCGGTTATACAAAGGAACGCGCTGAACAAGAATTACAAAACGGTGAGGCAAATCTCATTGCATTCGGAAGACCATTTATTAATAATCCGGATCTTGTTGAACGGTTCGCGCATGGCTTGCCACTCGCTAAGGAATTAGATATGAAAACATTTTATACTCCCGATGAAAAGGGATATACCGATTATCCTATGTATTCATTGTCATTAAATTAAAGGGCGAAGCAAATATGAATTCTTCAATACATCCCGAAACACGCATTGGACACGTACACCTGAAAGTTTCTGATCTGGAACGCTCGGTAAAGTTTTATACCGAAGCGCTTGGGTTTGAACTTACAGCGCGGATGGGAAAAAGCGCGACGTTTCTTTCTGCCGGCGGGTATCATCATCATATAGGCTTAAATACGTGGGAAAGCTATGAAGGTGCGCCACCTCCCGTAAACGCTACGGGATTATATCATTTTGCAATTTTGCTCCCGAACAGAAAGGAACTTGCGCGTTCCATTCAACGGTTGACGGAACATCGCTGGCAGATAGATGGCGCGGCAGATCATGGCGTAAGCGAAGCAATATATTTACGCGATCCAGATGAAAATGGAATCGAACTCTACTCAGATAAACCGAAAAGCGAATGGCAGTATGATGCAAACGGGGCGTTACAAATGTTTACACACCGGCTCGATATTGATTCGTTGATGGCAGAGCTATAAGATCATATTTTTTATACATTAATCAATTCAAACAACACATTACGAAAGGTTCACCTATGAAAAAATTATTTCTTGCACTTTTATTATTAGTCAGTACGGTTGTATTTGCTGAGGAAACAACATGGAAATCGGATGCGGCGCACAGCAAGGCATTGTTCACTGTTTCCCACATGGTTATCAATGAAGTTACGGGTCGTTTTAACGACTTTGATGTTACGTTGGTACAAACCGGTTCTGATTTTGTCGGAAGCAAAGTAACGGTAACAGTAAAAGCGGCTTCAGTCAATACCGATAATGAAGGACGCGATAAACATCTTCGTTCTGAGGATTTCTTTAGCGCCGATAAATTCCCTGAAGAAAAATTTGTCAGTACTGCATTTGAAAAATCAGGCGAGAACACTTATAAGATTACCGGAAATTTAACACTTCGCGGCGTTACCAAACAAGTTGTGCTTGATGCAAAGTTTAACGGAAAAATGAAATCCCCATGGGGAAATGAAGTGGCAGGATTTAAGGTAACAGGATCGGTAAAGAGAACAGATTTTGGTTTGGTCTGGAATAAGACATTAGATGCAGGCGGTTTACTTGTCGGTGAGAATGTTGATTTAACATTTCAGATCGAGCTTGGAAAAGAAAAGAAAGAAGATGCTCCAAAGAAATAACGGTGTTATGTCCATAACCCAATCCAGCCAATGACAATAGGTTATGGGCTGACAGGTGCGACTTATGTTATCTTTGAAATAGAGGATACGTGAGTCGCATCTTCTTTTTAAAGAACCTTTATTTGCTTTCTCAACTTCTCGCACGAATGCAAAATCACCTCATTCGTTGCAGGTAGAGAAAACTCAGGTTCGATTTCATGATTTGCTACAGCAGAGATTGCATCCTTTATGGCAAGCCAGACCGATAACGCCAACATCAAAGGAGGCTCGCCTACTGCTTTACTTTGCCGGATCGTTTGGGCTATATTCGGAGCGGCATCAAGCATAGCAACGCGAAAATCGCGAGGGATATCCCGAACAGCAGGGATTTTATAGGTATCGGGAGAATGATTAAGTAAGTTTCCTTTTTCATCCCACTTGATTTCTTCAGTCGTGCACCATCCAACCCCTTGAATAAATCCTCCTTCAATTTGTCCCATGTCTATTCCCGGATTGAGTGAGGTTCCGGCATCATGCAAAATATCTGTGCGTAGAATTGTATGATCTCCGGTTAATGTGTCAACCAATACTTCAGCGACAGCCATACCGAAAGCAAAATAGAAAAACGGTTTCCCAAATCCTTTGTCTTTATCCCAGCCGATACCGGGAGTTTTGTAAAATCCTTGTGCGCTCAGGCTCACCTGATTAAATACCATAATAGGCATTGCATCCGAAAACGTAATTGTTCGTTCGGGATGATCTGCATCAAAAATATTTCCGCCTTGAAATCGGATGGAAGATGGAAATGTTGGCGTTTTGTATTGCTGGCTAAAATACTGTGCAATTCCTTCCGAAATTCTGCTTTTAAGAATATCACAAGCGTTTTTGATCGCCATACCATTTAAGTCCGCGCCGGATGATGCTGCTGTTGCAGATGTGTTGGGGATCTTGGATGTGTTCGTTGCATTTACTTTTACAGTATCAACGCTAACGCCGAACTCTAACGCTGCAATTTGCTGCATTTTGGTATGTAATCCCTGCCCCATTTCTGTGCCACCATGATTTACAAGGATTGTTCCATCTTTATAGATGAGCACTAATGCGCCCGCTTGATTGAGAAATGTTGCAGTGAAAGAAATACCAAACTTCACCGGAGTAAGAGCTAACCCTTTTTTGAAAAATTCGTTTGAAGCGTTAAATGCGTTTACTTCAGCGCGTCGTTTCTTATACTCAGAAGATTTCATTAACTGTTCGTGGAGCATGTATAATCGGTTACCCTCAACGAGTTCACCGTAATGGGTAGTGTTGTTTGTTTCAATTCCGTAGAAGTTTTTAAAACGAATTTCCGCGGCGTCCTTTTTTAGATGTCGTGCTACACGATCCATTATCGCTTCAATGACTGCCATCCCTTGCGGACCACCGAACCCGCGAAAAGCAGTATTGGAAGGAAGATTCGTTTTATACGCTTTGCCGATTACCCGTGCATTAGGAATGAAATACGAATTATCGGAGTGAAGCATTGCCCGTTGAAGAATCGCAAACGATAAATCCGTAGCGGCTCCTGCATCGCAGTTTAGTTCAATATTGACGGCGAGAAAATTGCCTTCATCATCAAATCCTACCTCATAGTTTGAAAGGAAACGATGGCGTTTCCCGGTCATTTTCTGGTCATCATCGCGGAATAAACGTATTTTTACCGGACGCTTCGTCGCACTGCACAATAACGCCGCCCAGCTTGCCACATGATTTCCCTGTGTTTCCTTTCCTCCAAACGCGCCCCCCATACGGCGTACATCTACAACGACTTCATTTTTATAGATGCCGAGAACTTCCGCAACGATTGCTTGTGTTTCTGCCGGGTTTTGACTTGAGGAATACACTGTAATATCTTTACCTTCTCCCGGAATACACAGGCTGGTTTGAGTTTCCAGATACCAATGTTCTTGCGCGCCGGAACGGAGTTCTCCGCGTAAACCATGCGGAGCGTTAAGTAACGCATCTTCCACATTTCCGCGTTCAATTTTTGCCGCAGGTCCCAACAACGATTGTTTCTCAATCGCCTTTTCAAGTGTAACGATTGCTTCAAGCGGTTCATACGTAATGTTGATAAGTCGCTCCGCTTCAAGACATTGTTCTTCCGTCTCTGCCGCAATTAACACTATTGCCTGACCAACGAATGTCACTTCGTCTTTCGCAAGGCAAATCTCATCATGAACAACCGGTCCCATCTGGTTATGTCCCGGTATATCCTTGTAGCACAATACAGCATGAACACCGGCAACCTTTTTCGCTTCGCTCAAATCATACGAAACTATCTTCGCATGTGCGTGCGGACTATAGACAACCCGCCCAACAAGCAATCGCTCATTGACGAGCATATCATCAATATAAACTGCTTCACCTGAAACATGGAAGCGAGCAGATTCGTGTGGGATGGTGGTCATAATTGTTCCCATTCTTCTTTCGTTATATGGGCTTGCCGTAATATTCTTGTTAACAGTTCTACGCCAATATCACCGCGATGTGGGTTGGGAATTCTAATAGTTAACGTACCTTTAATCATCAAAGGATGCTTACCACCCGCGTATGGACCTTCAAAGCCTAATTGGCGAAGAAGTCGAATAAAATCAGTTCGTTTGATTGAACCAAAACGAGGCATTAGGCTACTTCTTTGATACGTAACTCAATACCATCTATTATCGGTAATGGTAGATTGCGCGAAATACGAAAAAAAGTCCATTCCTCCAAAACTTCTTCTAACTCTTCACGACATGATTCAAGCGTGTCTGCGTTTGCGTACACACCATCAAATCCCGGAATTTCTCCGTAATAAGATCTATCATCTGATAGGATCTCATATTTTGCTTTATGTAATGCTGTTTGAATATATTGTGTTAGCATAATTGTTCTCTAATTTTTGTTTTGTAATTACACTATAAACTTACCGTCTTCTTTTTCCAATATGTTAACCGCTCTGCTATTGTTAAATTATCTGTTTCAGATTGTGTTTTTTTTAGCTCCCCTGTGCATCATCTCCACACAATCAAATTGTTTTTTTTTTCATATCGCATATCCCATATCTCATCTACTGTCTCTGAATAAAACTTCAACAACAAATTCCTCGCCGCAATTGTTCTAAACTCCGCTCCTGCTCGTGCATCAGTAATCGGAGTAAAATCTTTATCAATCAGAGGCATCGCTTCTTCGATGGTTTTCCTGTTCCACTTTTTACTTAATAAAAATTGTTCGGCTGTATTCGAGCGTTTCGTTCGTTCCGCCATTCCACCATATGCCAATGTAATAGCTTGTACTACATTATCACCTATTAACTCCAACCGAAACCCTGCGCTCACCGTCGAAATATCTAAATCTCTCCTCTTCGATACTTTATACGATTTTACAATCGTACCATTAGAAAGTTTAGGTATTGTTATAGCAGTAATAAGTTCATCTGGCTTTCGCACAGTTTTCCTGTAACCAATCACATAAGAATTAAGGGACACTATTCTATGTCCGTTAATTCCTTCAAGAGTTACCTGTGCATCATACGCCATAAGCACGGGAAGTGTATCGCCAATAGGTGAGGCTGTACCCAAATTCCCCCCAAGTGTTGCCAAATTGCGTATTTGCTGAGACCCGAACACCGATAACATAGTATAGAGTGCAGGAAAATCACGTTCTATTTTTTCAGCCACTTCATTCAACGAAAGTCCCGCTCCCAACGTAATAGCGGTATCCGTTTCAGACCATTCCTTTAATTCAGGAACATCCGAAAGATCAATAATTTGCTTTAACACCTCATGTCGTTTTGTAACCCGCAAAGCGACATCCGTTGCACCGGAAATAACAAGCGCTTCAGGATATTGATGTTTCAACACAACCGCTTCACCAAGGCTCGCCGGTTTTATGTAGCTTTGTTCCCTCGTCTGAATATGAATCGAACCTTTTGGTATTCCCTGTAATTGTTTAATGGTTTGAGGTTCATTATTGGTAAACTGATCAATCCCATCATGAACACAAGAAGTCGCCGCCGCCTGAATTATCGGTTTGTAACCTGTGCATCGGCATAAATTCCCTGTAAGCGAATCCTCAATTTGATCACGCAAAGGATTAGTGTGATTCTTATAAAGAGAAAATAACGACATTACAAATCCCGGCGTACAATACCCGCACTGACTTCCATGTTCATCAACCATTGCTTGTTGTACCGGGTGTAATTCCCTCGTATCATTTTTCAAACTTTCCACAGTAATCAGTTGCTTACCATGAAGCATAGGAACAAAAACAAGACAGGAATCAACCGACTTGTATTGCATCGTCCCTTCGGGAGTTGCTTCACCAAGCACAACTGTACACGCGCCGCAATCTCCTTCAGCACAACCCTCTTTGGTTCCTTTATGGTCAGGGAGGTTTCTAAGATATTGAAGAACTGTTGTGGTCGGAGTAATGCCGGTGGTCCCGTTCATATCAAGAGAAACCGTTTTACCATCAAGGAGAAATGTTATTATTGACTGCATACTATTTTACAATTCCGCCCGCTCTAATAATTTATTCAGTTCATGTTTACTTTCGGCAACCATTGCTTGCTCATCAATTCCCGTAAACTCTTTTTTGCGATAGACCCATGATCCGTCAATCATCACCGAATCAACATTTTCCGGCGATGCAGAATACACAATAGCGGAATAAATATCTTTCTCCGGCAACGTCGAGTTCCACGTTCTATCAAGATCAAGTAAAACGATATCTGCTTTTTTCCCAACTTCGATACTGCCGATTTCTTTTTCAAGTCCTAACGCTCTTGCGCCGCGTAACGTTGCCATCTCAAACACTTTCTGTGCAGGCATCGAAGTGGGACCATAAATCGGCTTTTGTAACAGTGAAGTAAGCCGCATTTCCTGAAACATATTCAGATTATTATTACACGGCGCCCCATCGGCGCCGATAGAGACATTTATGCCCTTCTGTTGCAAATAAGGGACATTTGCTATGCCCGAACCTAATTTTAAATTGGAGGAAGGACAATGTGCAATATTCGTTTTTGTGGAACTGAGAAGTTGAATCTCATGTTCGTTGAGATGAATACAATGTGCCAAACATGTTTTCTCCGAAAGCACGCCGAGATGATTCAGGAATTCAATGTTTTCCATGTTGCATCGCTCGCGCACGGCTTTCACCTCGTTTTTATTTTCGGATGCGTGCGTATGAAATAAAATCCCATCAATTCCTGAGCACAATGCCTCCGCTTCTTTAAGGAGAGTATCGGAACAAGAGAGAACAAATCGCGGTGCAACTGCATATTGAACACGCTCGTTGTACGATTTATGCCATTTCTCCGCAAGGTCTCGTGTGGATTTGACAGACGAGGAGGTCGGCTCTTTTAATTTAGGATACACATCATTCATATCCATCATCGCTTTGCCGGTAAATGCACGGAAGCCCGATTCCCCTATTGCACGGATCACTTCTTCTTCATGGTTCACGCTTCCCATATCCAGAATGGTTGTTGTTCCCGAACGAATGAGTTCCGAAATACCAAGCATTGCCGAACAAAACATCGAACGGTCGCTATGTGCCGCTTCGAATGGCATAATCCGTTGTTGAAGCCAATCTAATAATTCAAGATCATCGGCTAACCCGCGAAATAATGTTTGGCAAAGATGAATGTGTGTTTGAATAAATCCGGGTATCGCAACAAGATTGAACGCCTTAAAAATAGTGGCGCGTTGTGCTAATTCTTCTGTGAAAGGTTGGATATTTGTAATTCGATTATGTTCGACTGTTATTGCCGTATTGGTAAGAACGTCACCGGATGCCTTCCCCGTTACAAGTCGCCCGACTTGAATAATTGTAGTCATTGGAGGTTGTTGTTTCTATAAATTTGTTGAGCAGAGAGTTTCTCCGCAATGGTTATACTTGTGCCAGCTCGCGGTAGCGTTTTAATTTTCCTTCGATGATACTACCTAATAAATCAACATCTACCGGCTTGAACAAAATATCATCAACGCCTAATTGTGCGGCGCAACGATAGACCATACTATCATTGATCGAACTCATAATAACAAAAGGAATTCTTCGCAAAGCGAACTGTTCCTGTACCGCGCTGAAAAACCTGAACCCGTCAAGCTCGCTTTCGGGGAATTTTACATCGCTGATAATCATATCAATAAACTGTGAATTCAGTATTTCAAACGCGCCTTGAACGCTTGATGCGGTCAAAATCTCGTAATCCCGGTCATTTAAGCTATTACTGACCATTTCCCGGTGCTGTTGATCCGATTCCACCAAGAGAATTCTACCCTTAATATCGAATCGTTTAAGGCGTGAGAATATAAATGAATCGGCGCGTACAGATTGTTCTGCCGTAAGTCGGAATTGCTGACGCAGTTCCTCTATCTTTGCGTAACTGGTGAATGTTATTTCACCGAGCAACATTTGTTTGCGTAGAATAAACGCGTACAATTCTTCCCGCACATCAGATTCGATTTGAAGATGCTCATCGAACGTCAGTTCCAACAGCTCTTTTAATTCCATCAACTTCTTTGCGTTCTCTTCCGAAGGAGTTCCGGCGGCATAATACGTGCGCATTTTCTTCTTATACAATGCCAGTGATTCGGGCTTGGTTTCAGGAACGTGAATATCCAGCAACTCCATCTTGCGGTCGTACTGTTTCGAGATTTGCTCAAGCAAGCGAATGAAATTCTGATCCATCTCTTTTCGCACTTGCGAACGAATACTGCGGGCTTGATCGTTTTGCTTTCGTACCATCGCGTTAAACTCATCTTGCAGGCGGCGGCGTTCAATATCTAATAATTGTTCGGCTTCCGTTTCAAGTTGTTTCCTATCCAGCGCAATTTGCTGGTGATATTTTTTCAACAACTCTGAGCCCATATCTTTTGTTGATTTTACACCCCTGAGACTGACATCATCTATCGCGTTTAATGTTGTTGCTTCCATTCTGCGCCAATCAGCCGTTGTTTGAAATTTTGTATCTACTTCTACTTGCTGACGAATTTTTTCTGCAAATGTGGGGCGAACCGCGGATGAAGGTGTGTTTATCGTTGTAGCCTGTGTGGTAGAATGAATGGGTTCTTTAGGAGCCGCTTCAAGGGCGATAATGCGCGCTTCAAATGCGCCTAAATATGGATTTGAAGGATCAAGTCCTCTTGCCTCTGCAAGTTTATTTTTTGCATTAAAAACATTTTGTGATTTGATACATGCATCAACGTCGCGTAAACACTGACGTAAACGCTCGCCAACTTGCTCTTTGGTCATTTGCATTACTTCGGACATAGAACTTCCTGAACAACTAACATTGAATTGAAGTATTTTTCGGATTTGATTTCGAGTAGATTTCTTTATGGATTGATGTGGCTACTACACAAGTATAATAAAATAAGGAAAAAAAGCGAAAAAACAAGAGTAATGCCTAAATTTACATAGCGAATGTAATAACTCCTTAGAAATGTCAGTATTCCCAATGAATCACCTTTTCCAGTATCTGCATTTCCCCAATAAAAAAAGGCTTTTATTTTCATAAAAGCCTTTGCAAACATTACTTCCTAACCCAAAACGCCTTTTTACTCCCATAAGGAGGTAAGAAGCGCCATGCGGAGCAAAACGCCATTGTATGTTTGTTTGAAGTATGTTGCACGCGGGTCGCTATCAACTTCGGGGGCAATTTCGCTGAGACGCGGCAAGGGATGCATCATAATGGAGTGTTTGCCAAGTAATCGCATCATATCTTGATTGATGAAGTAGGAGGCGGCAACATCGCGGTTGATTTGCTCGTGTTGTTTAAGGATTTCCGTCTCAATGCGTGTAACATAGAGAACATCAACTTCGGGGATGACTTTTTTGAGATCGGTTTCAAGTGTGTACCAGCAGTTGTGCCGTGTGAGGTAATCGAGGATTTCTTGTTTTATCTGGAGCGCAGGTGGGGCAACGAAGTACAGTTTTACGCGTTCAAATTTTCCCAGAAGATAGGCAAGCGAGTGTACCGTTCTTCCATCGGAGAGATTGCCTACCATTGCCACTTTTACTCCGTCAATGGAATTCATTCCCTTATAGATAGTATAGAGATCGAGCAAGGCTTGTGTGGGGTGCTGTCCGCCTTTCCCGTCGCCCGCATTTATGATTGGGACAGTTGAAACATCGGAGGCGCGTTTTGCTCCCCCTATTTCAGTTGAGCGAAGGACGATGACATCCGCATAATTATTGACGACGCGAATAGTGTCTTCAAGAGTTTCACCCATCATCACAGAGGAAAATTGATGAGCCATATCAGTAGAGAGAATACCGCCGCCGAGACGCATCATTGCAGATTCGAATGAAAAGCGGGTGCGTATGGAAGGTTCGTAAAACAACGATGCCATGATTTTATTGTTGTAGTCACGCGTTCCGCCTTTGCGAATAATGCGTTCCATTTCGTCTGCACGCTCAAAGAGTTCTACAAGCATGGGCAGAGTGAATTGTTGTGCTTCGTAAATGTGATGTAGTTTCATAGGGTTAGTCTTGAATTATTCGTGTACCGGCTTTGCCATCAACAGCGGCGATGAGTTGCTCCGGATTGGTAATAATGGCGTCGTGTCCTCCCGCTGAGAGGAAATCAACTGCCGCTTCTATTTTGGGTTTCATGCTTCCTTCGTGGAAGTGTCCTTCGGCAAGATATTGTTTTGCCTGTGTGACTGTAATTTCGCGAAGGGCTTGCTGGTTCGGTTTTTTGAAATTGAGATAGACTTGATCAATTTCTGTGGAGATGATGAACCGGTTGAGTTTAAGTTGTGAGGCAAGAAGCGCAGATGCGCGGTCTTTATCTATAACGGCTTCTCTGCCAATAATTGCCCCATTTTCGTTAATAACCGGAATTCCTCCACCGCCACATGCGATGACAAGTACTCCGCTATCCATACATGTTTTAATAACATGCAGTTCAACAATTTCTTTTGGTCTGGGTGATGCAACAACACGGCGGTAGCCGCGGGATGCATCTTCGACAATAGTCCAGCCAAGTTCATGCGCCTTGCGGTCGGCAACTTCTTTGGAATAGAAGGGACCTATTGGCTTTGTCGGTTTTGTAAATGCCGGATCGTTCGTATCAACAATAATTTGCGTGACGATTGTTGCAACGGGAAGGTTGATGCCGCGCTCGTGTAAAATAGATTGTAAACTATTTTGGAGAATATATCCGATTTCTCCTTGAGTCATTGCGTCGCACATATCGAGAGGAAGCGAGTACGTTTGAGCAGAACCCGCTTCCGATCTGAGTAGTTGTGCGCCTACTTGCGGTCCGTTTCCATGAGTGACCACAAGATGGTGTCCGCGTGCGGCAAGCTCGGCGATTCCTGCGGCGGCCAGTCGAGCGTTAGCAAATTGCGCGGGGACTGTTCCTTTTTCTCGGACGCCAATGAGGGAATTACCGCCAATAGCAATACAAGCCGATTCTACCACGCTCTACACTCCTGCCATTAATGTGAACAGGATCGCTTTTTGAGTATGGAGCCTGTTTTCCGCTTCATCAAAAATGCGCGATTGGTTTCCGTCCATAACTTCGTCGGTTACTTCCTCTCCGCGGTGTGCGGGGAGGCAGTGCATGAAGATTGCTGAATCTTTTGCTTGTTTCATGAGCTTTGCGTTGACCTGAAATGATTTGAAGATGTTGGCTCGTTCTTCTTTTTCCGATTCCTGTCCCATGCTCGCCCATACATCGGTGTAAATAACATCAGCGGAGCGTGCGCCTTCGGTTGCATTGTTGACAA
>OBEQ012998905.1_pt1 | contig 19623 bp, 16 predicted proteins | sample 1670901 | NCBI WGS metagenome assembly OBEQ01 (sample SAMEA104232315, study PRJEB22302) | groundwater metagenome | biome: forest; feature: aquifer; material: groundwater | place: USA | collected 2011-08-07 | depth 5.4 m
CCTCAGCGTCGGCGCCGATGTGGAGTACGCGTTCACACGAAACTGGTCGGTCGGCGCAGGTGGACGCTACGTCTGGCAGCACCAGGAAAGCACGACGTCTCCTCCTCCAGGTGCTCCTCTTCCGGTGAATACCATCGCATCGGAGTACGCCAGTGTGTCGCTCACTTACCGGGCGACGGCGCTTCGGTTTTGACGGTTGGAGAGACCCAGATCCCCGTCATGTGCGGCAAACGCGCGGCCGCGGCGAATCCACCGGACATGATGACGAGCCCTTGCCAGGCGTTGAGGCCGATGTCGCCGTACAGCTGATTCATGTGAATCCAGACCTCGGCCACGGTCGCCATGGCCATCGTTTTGTGAAGGGGCAGCTGGGCGCCGCGGTAGCTGCGCGCGGCCAGGTAAGCCGCAACGGGGAATACTAGCCAGATGCCGAGCATGCCGAACATGCCGGTGAAGGCGGCGAGACCGAGCACGCTGTTGTGCGGGCAATAGCGGTACTGCGGGAAGACGACGCCGGCCGAGTACACGCTCGAGACCTCGATGTACTGGTGTCCGAAGCCCGTTCCCGTCCACCGCGACGTCTGGAGGGTGACGATGAGGCCCATGTTCTCGATGTTGCGCGACTCGGTGGAAGGGTCGTTCGAGCTGGGCCCCATCGACTGAAGCGCCGAGAGCGGCTTCCAGATGCCGGTCGTCTTTCCCCAGCCTGCCACGACGTACGCGGCGATAAAGGGCGAGGCCCACAAGAGCTTTCTGTGCACGTTCCGGCGGATTTTTCCGCTCGGCAGCAAGAAGTAGACGACGAGTAGCGATCCGATGAGGCCCACCCATGCCAGCCGCCGGTTGTTCATGTGGATGGCGAACACCAGAATGGGGATGATGACGAGCGCGCGCCAAGTGGCCTTTTTGTCGCGTGCGTGAATGGCATCCGCCAAGACGAGCACGATCGCAGTGACGAACGTGATGGAGTCGCCGTGATCGGTGATCGTCGCGATGTATTCTGGGAGAGTGCGCATCACGAGCACGTAAAAAAGAAAGATCATGAGCGCGCGAAAGAGGGCAGCTGCCACGATGGCCTTGCCCAGCATGCGAAAATGATCGGGCGTGCGCAGCGCCGACATCATCATGAACGAGACGAGGTAGACCATCGTCACCGTGTGAAGCTGCAAGCGCATGTCGATGACGCTTCCGCCGCGAAGCGTACCGAGTACGCCCCAGGCGAGGAGTGTGCCCATCGATAGCAAAATGGCCGTGGTCATCGGCTTGGCGATGCCGCGGCTGGCGCCGGGCGCAAGGCGCGCAGCAAACCAGAGCGCGAGGAAAATGCCGTCGAGGTACCAGAGACGTATTCCCGGAATCGGCGCGAAAAGAACGTCCGCGACGTAGTGCCACGGCGTCCCCCAGTGCGCTTCGAACGTGCCGGTCGGAAATTCGGACGTGAGGACACAAAACGCGACGATGCACACGAGGCGCGGAATCAACGCGCGTCTCCGAGCATGACAGTTGCCAAGGCACGCACTAGGCTTCGACGCAAACGACGCATGGCGAAGTTTCTTCTTCTCTCCCTGCTGATCATGTCCGTCGCGATTCCCATGTACTTCGCCCGGGTGCGTCCGCCGCGTAAAGGGCTTCGCGAAACCACGGTCGCGATGGCCGTCTACATTTGTCTGTGGATTCTGTTCTGCATCTACGTCTACGCGAAGATTGCAGGGTAGCGCACTGAGCAACCGCGCAGTGGCGCGCCGCGTCAAATGCGGCACACTCTGCTGTTGCCATGTCGAAGCACACCCCTCTTCTTTTCGCCGTCGGATCCACCTTCCTCATCGCGGTTTGCGCAAGCTCCTGCGGTGGTGACAGCGGGACGAGCACACCACCTGGTGGTCCCGTGGTCGTCGGGGGAGGCGGTGGCGGCGATCCGGTCACGGTGGACGCGAATCCCGCGAACCCGAAGGACGATGCCGGAAAAGACCTCGGCTGGGCGCAGGCACCGGTGATGGACGGCGTGCTCGGAACGGCAAATCGCGACAGCATCGTCTTGACCGTGCCACAGGTGAACGGCGCTCAAGATTACCGCGTCGTCGCTCTCCCCGCTGGAGTGTCCGTGGAGGCAGACAGCTCGGGCAAGGAGAACGTGCGCGGCACCACGATCACCTGCGCGGGCTACAAGTTGCGCGCAGCTCCGCCTGGACCGCGAGAGCTTTTGAGGCAGATCGAGGTCACCGGGCTCACCGGAGAGGCGCGCCTGGCCATCGAAGCCATCGACACCGCGTGCCCATTCCCTGGCCTCATCGGAAACAAGCACGCCGACATTCCGGTCCAGTCGAACGGAGACATCCCCGAGAGCGAGGCGGTGCCGTTTTCGATTTTCACGCCGGAGGAGGTCAAGGCCAAGTACGGAAGCATCATCTACAACGGCCACGGACCGGCCGCGAAGCTGGGCGGGCAGGCGGACCCCGTCGCGCCCAAGGTGCTCGCGCGAACGACCGTGCGCGTGAAACCGCTGGGCAATGGCGCTCCGCCCACCAAATCGTTCTTCGACGACTTCTCCGCGAACGATCCGCTCAAGCTCGTCGAGTACCAACCAGGGGAGGAAAAGACCATCCACCAGAACTCGAAGTGGACGTTCTATTCGTACGGCTACGACGGCGAGAACGGTTATCAGGTCTTCATCGATCGCGGGCAGCTCCACACGGTGCTCGCCGACGGCGGACAGGACATCATGGGGTCCAACGTCGGCTTCCCGCGTCGCACCTTCCAGATTTCGGACAAGGACTATCTGCACATCACCTTCGAGGTCGCGTCCGCGGCGACCGACCGCCGTTACTGGTGGTTGTCGGTCTGCGGCGCGGACGCGCTCGGCCAGACGATGGGGGCGGACGGAAAGCTCGTCTCGCGCATCAAGCAGACGCCGTTTTTCTACGACGACGAGGGGATCAACCCGAGCTCCGCGGGGTGGAACTGCTTCCAAGTGTTCAATCGCTTCGGCTGGCCCTTTGCGATGCCCCCGGACAACACCTTTCCCGAGTCCGAGGTCCGGGTCATGGTCAATCGCACCGGCAATCCGCTCCAGCCGAACGTGGTCAACGTAAGCCCGGCGCAGGCGCCCGACGGGTTCCGTCCCCCCTCGTGGTTCCGCCAGATGGATTCGGCGGGCAAGCTCGTCGCGCCGATCATGGACGACCAGCAGCTGGTGGCTCCCCGGACAACGCTGGACTTCTATCTCCGGAAGGACCGCGCCGTCATGTACGTCAACGGCCAGCAGCGGCTCTGCAACGACTTCGCGGGCGCCCCTTTGAGCATGGCGGAGGGCGTGGTCGGTTTTGGCCAGGTGCTTTACCACTCGACTGCGGAGCGCCAGGGCCTCGGAATGCTCAAAATGACGGGCATGCGCTACTACATGGAAGACACGCCGTACGTCGACTATCGCGCATGGGACAATGTCGGCGTCGACGAGCACGTGACCCCGGCGAAGGTCGACGAGAGCGTTTGCTACAAACATCATTGAGGGCCGACATGAAGGCGAGCTGGGCGCTGGCAGGAGCGATCGTGGGGGCGGTCGTGTTTGCCTGCGGTCGTGGCCCGTCGCCTTTACCTGCCTGCGAGCTCGATGCGTCGTTGACGGCCGACGAGTGCGAGACCGTTCATGGTCTTGCCTTCTCCGCGCAATTGCCAGGCTCCGTGGGCAACGCGAAGGCCGACGACCAAGAGGCGGCGCGTCTGGGGTTCGTCATTTTCTACAGCAGGCTCTTTTCGTCCACTCTAGAGGTGCGCTGCGCGACCTGCCACTTGCCTGAGTCGCGCTTCGGCGACGCAAAACCCGTGAGCGTGGGCCTCGAGCCGGTCACGCGCAACAGTCCGACCCTCCTCAACGCGGCGCGCATGACGGTCTTTTTCTGGGACGGTCGCGCCGACTCGCTTTGGTCGCAGCCGCTCTTTGCCTTCGAGAACAAGAAGGAGATGAATTTCACACGGCTGGAGATCGCTCACCGGGTGAATGCCACCTACAAGGCCCAGTACGAGACCGTTTTTGGACCCCTTCCGCCCCTGAACGATGCGGCCCGCTTTCCCGCAGCGGGCAAGCCAGGCGATGCCGCCTCCGACGGAATGGCCGCCGATGACCGCGCGGCCATCGATCGTGTCGCAGCCAACGTTGGCAAAGCCCTCGAAGCGTACATGCGCCACCTGGTCGCGGGGGCGTCGCCGTTCGATCGCTTTCTCGGCGGAGAAGCGGCCGCCTTGAGCACGGCTCAGCGCCACGGCATGGTCGTCGCCTTGCGTGCCGGATGCTTCGACTGCCACTCGGGGCCCATGATGACGGACCAGGCCTTTCACAACCTCGGCGTTCCCGATCAAGTGGGCACAGACCCCGACCGCGGGCGCTTCGACGGCGTGTCGGTGCTTCGCGCGAACCCGTTCAACGCACGCGGCAATTTCGTAGATGGGCCGTCGAACGTGGCGCCGCCAGCGGATCCCGCCCCGGCGGATCTTGGCGCTTTCCGCACACCGACGCTGCGCAACCTCTCGGTCTCGGCCCCCTACGGGCACAATGGTAGTTTTGCGACGCTTACGGATGTCGTTGCGTTTCACCTGCGCGGTGGCGGGGGCGACCACGGCGGCTTCGTCGGCAACGTCGATCCGAAGCTCACACATCACGATTTGCCGGGGGAGGATGTTCGAGATCTCGTCGACTTTCTCACCTCGCTCACCGGAGATTATCCTTCGCCGCCGTGGAACAACTGGCCCCAACGATGACGACACATACAGGCGGAGAGCGACTGCGCGTCGCCTTCGTGATGGAAATCGGGCTCGGTCACACGACGCTCTACAAGCTCTTTCAGAGCACGGTCGCCCAGGATCCGACCATCGTACCGACATGGCTGCCCATCGAGTTCGGCAAGCACGAGCTCTTGGCGCATATCCCCAAGCTGCGTAACGACATCGTCCTCCGCGGGGGCGTCAGCGGGTGGCGAAAGCTCCGCGCCGCGCTCAGGCATCAGCGCTTCGACGCCATCTTCTTCCACACGCAAATGATCGCCGTGTTTTGTAGCGCGATCATGCGGCGCACGCCGACCATCGTGAGCATTGACGGCACACCCTCGCAGTTCGCGGCCTTCGGCGAGCACTACGGGCTGCCGGATCCCAAGCGAACGTCCTGGCGCGAGCGCCTCCGAGAGCGATGGTACAAGGACGTTTTCCAGAGCGCGGCTTGCGTGGTGGCCATTTCGCAGTGGGGAATCGACGCCGCGATCACCGAGTATGGCGTCACGCGCGAGGCTGCGCGAGTCATCTACCCGGGTGTCGATCTGCAAAAGTGGATGCCTGGTAAAAAGCGCGACAACGGCAAATTGCGCCTTCTTTTCGTTGGCGGCGAGTTTCGCCGCAAGGGGGGCGATTTGCTCCTCCGCTGGATGCGCGAGCGCGGATGCTCTCACTGCGAGCTCGATGTCGTCACCGGCACCGACGTGGAACCGACGCCCGGCACAACCGTGCACCGCGGTTTTGGCCCCAACGATCCACGCCTCATCGAGCTCTACCGCAGCGCCGACTTGTTCGTACTTCCCACCCGCGCGGACATGGCCTCTCTCGTGGCGATGGAGGCGATGGCCTCGGGGATCCCGGTGGTGAGCACGCGCGTCGGGGCAATCCCCGAATGGCTTTGCGCGCCCGGCGACCCCGGCTTCGTGGTCGATCCGGATGACTACGACGGGCTGGCTCGTACGCTCGACGACCTGACTGTGGATCGTTCGCGCTTGCGTGCGATGGGCGCGCGGGCCCGAAAGCGGGCCGAGACACACTTCGACGGACAGGCGAATATGCGGCAAGAGCTCTCGCTGGTGCGTGAAGTCGCCCAAGCCGCCTCACGGTCGACCACATGATTCAGGACGGCAGCGTCAAGCGCGCGCCCTTCCAAATTCCCTCGCTCGACGGCTTGCGCGCTGTCTCGTTCTTCATCGTCTTTTTGGCGCATGCGGGCGTTTCCGGTTTTCCCGGTGGCTTTGGCGTCACCGTCTTCTTTTTTTTGAGCGGCTACCTGATCACGACGCTCATGCGGAAGGAGGACCAAAAGACCGGCCAGATCAATCTGAAGAACTTTTACCTGAGGCGCGTCCTTCGCATCTTGCCGCCGTTTTACACGGTGCTCGTGCTCACGACGTCTCTCGCGCTCGCGGGCTTTCTGAAGAGCGAGCTAGAAGCGCGAGCCATCCTTGCCCAAGCGCTCCACTACTCGAACTTCTGGATCGCCAGACACGGGTGGTCCGGCGTGGCTTCGGGGACGGGCGTGTATTGGTCCTTGGCCGTCGAGGAGCACTTTTATCTGGTGTTCCCGGCGCTCTACCTTCTGCTTCGGCGCATGAACATGAGCCACCGCGCGATGGCCTTCGTGCTCTGGACCATTTGCGGCGCCGTTTTGGCCTGGCGCTGTGCGCTCGTCATCGGCTTCCACGCGGAGATGGATCGCACCTACCTTGCGACCGACGCGCGTTTCGATTCCATGCTCTTCGGCTGCGCGCTCGCGCTGCATGGCAATCCGGTGCTCGATTCTACCGGGCAGGCGTCTGGCACGCTCTTTCGATATGTGCTGTTGCCGCTCGGCGTCACTGCGCTCTTTTTCACCTTCGTCTATCGCGGCGCAGTCTTCCGCGAGACCTTCCGCTACACCATTCAGGGGCTCGCGCTTTATCCCATCTTCATCTCGGCCATCCGTTGGCCCGATTGGTTCGTCTTTCGCGTGCTGAACTTGCGCCCTGTGCGCTTCGTCGGCGTCCTCTCGTACTCGCTGTACTTGGTGCATCACGCGATCCTCTTCATGGTCGAGCAGCACACGAGCCTTCCGAAGGCGGTTCGGGGCCTGCTCGCCCTCGGCTTGGCCATCGCCGTTGCTTGGGGCATGTGGAGGCTCATCGAAGAGCCGTGTGCTAAGCTGCGACGGCGCTTGTCCACCGCGGACTAGCCCTGAACGATGTGGCGTAGCGTTGCGCGCTTCCTCTTAGTCGCGATTCCGGCGCTCCACGGATGCAGCCGTTGCTCGAGCTCGTCGAGCGCATCGCCGCCCGTGACGACCGATGCCCGTGCCAAGGAAGGTGGTGCGGTCCAAGCGTCTGCGAATCCGGCGAGCGTCGCGCAGCCCGTTCACTTCATGGGGCGCGTCGATCGCCGCGACGCATCTGGGCCGCGCCTCGCATGGCCGGGGACGGGGGTCTTGGCGCGTGTGCGCGGCACGCGGATCGACGTGCGCCTCAAAGACGCGGGAGAAAACCGCTTCGCCGTCATGGTCGACGGTAAGGGACCGAAGCTCATCAAGACCGGACCGGGCTCCCTTTCGTACGAGCTCGCGACCGGCCTCTCAGATGGCGAGCACGACGTGGAGATCTACAAGCGCACCGAGGTGGACGTCGGCGTGGTGCAATTTCTCGGCTTCGTTCAGCCGGCCGTGGTCACGCCGCCGCCGCATGTGCGCACGATCGAGTTCATCGGGGATTCCATCACCGCTGGCTATGGCATCGATGTGGCTGCCGACTTCAATTGCCCACTCGCGGCCGACGAAGACGCGTACTCGTCGTATGCCGCCATTGCGGCCCGCCGCCTGAAAGCAGCCTACGCGCTCGTGGCGTGGTCGGCGAGGGGCATGCTGCGCAATTGGTCTGGAGAAACCAAAGACACCATGCCAGAGCTCTGGGAGAGAACGCTCGGCAACGAATCCGCCCACAAATGGGATTTCTCCACGTGGACGCCCGATCTCGTCGTCGTGGCACTCGGAACCAACGACTACGCCATGGGCGATCCGGGAGAGCCATTCGGGTCGAAATACGCAGCCTTTCTCGGCAAGGTGCGCTCGCGCTATCCCGCCGCGTGGGTCCTGTGTGCCACGAGCCCCATGCTCACCGGCGCGTCGCGAGAGTCTTTGCGCACGCGCGTTCGAGGGGTGGTCGAAGGTGCGAAATCGAAGGGCGACGCCAAGATCGCCGTCGTCGATTTCGCAGAGCAGATCAACACGGACGGCAATGGGTGTGCCGGACACCCGAGCAGCACGACACATCGTAAGATGGCAGACCAGCTCGTTCTTTCGACTCACTCCACCATCGGCTGGTGACACTCTGGAGGCAATCATGGCGACAAGGCACCAAATCACGACGCAGATTTCGTGCTTTCTCGCGGCCGCCGCGCTGCCGCTGTTGCACCTGTCCGCGGGCTGCTCGTCCGATGAGTCTTCCTCGCAGGGGGGGGGGCCGACGGTGACCGGTGGGTCCGATGCTCAAGCCGGCGGGGATGGGTCGAGCACCACGCCGCCCGGCCCCATCGAGGCCGTCCATTTCATCGGACGTTTCGATCGCACCGATCCTGCAGCCCCCCGGTTCGCGTGGCCCGGTACGGGGATTCTCGCGCGCGTACGAGGCACTCGAATCGACGTCCGCTTGAAGGATCCGGGAGGGGAGAATCGATTCGCGGTGGTCGTGGACGGCAAAGCACCCACGGTGATCAAGACGGGACCGGCCGCCGAGTCCTACGCCATCGCGACCGGCCTCCCCGACGGTGAGCACGACGTTGCCATCTACAAGCGCACGGAGACCGAGTTTGGCACGGTGCAGTTTCTGGGATTCGTTCAGCCCCTCGTCGATACGCCATCCCCCTACGCGAGAAAAATCGAGTTCGTCGGTGACTCGATCACCACGGGCTACGGCATCGACATCGAGGCCGATTTCAACTGCGACGTGGCGACGGACGAGGACGCGTACGCATCCTATGCATCGATCGCGTCGCGAGCCGCAAAAGCCGCGTCGTCGCTGGTGGCCTGGGAGGGCAGGGGGATGTACCGCAACTTCGACGGGAGCATGGATGGCTTGATGCCGCAGCTCTGGCCTCGAACGCTCGGCGATCAGGCATCGAGCAAGTGGGATTTCTCGTCGTGGATTGCCGACGTCGTCGTCGTCCATTTGGGAACGAACGACTGGGTGGCGGGCGATCCCGGGCAGCCGTTCTCCGACGCGTATGCGGCCTTTCTCGGGCAAGTGCGGTCGCGCTATCCGAACGCGTGGGTTCTCTGCGCTCTCAGTCCGATGCTGAGCGGCTCGGATCGCGATGGGGCGCGGCAGCGAATCAATGGAGTCGTGAACGCAGTGAAGTCGAGGGGCGATGCAAAGGTCGCTTTTGTCGAGTTCGCGCAACAGATCGATACCGATGGAAACGGTTGCGCCGGGCACCCGAGTGACGTGACGCATCGGAAGATGGCCGACGTGCTCGCCGCGGCGCTCCGTTCGACCATCGGGTGGTGAGAGGGCTCTAGGGCAGTACTAGAAGACCTTCGCGAGCATTTTCATCGCGTAAAACTCGAGATTGCCGCGCGCGCGGCGGTACTTGTCGTGCGCACCTTGGTGCGACCTCATGACGAGATCGTGCGCCGAAGAGTACGAAACCGGACGATCCACGAAAACGAAGCCAAACTCGCGGATTGCCCGGGCGTAAAACTCGATGTCCCGGCAAGACGCGATGGTCTCGTCGTAGCCGCCGAGCGCGAGCGCGTTCTCGCGGCGAATCAGGCACGCCGAGCCCACGAAGGCAGGCAGCTTGAAGAGCAAACAGGCGGTCATGTCGAGGCGTGTCAGCCGCCTCCGAGCGAGCTCTGCCGTCTCGGCGAAGACGGCCTCCTCTCGCGCCAGTACCGCGGCATCCTCGCCAACCGGCGTAACGTTGCCGAAGGCGACGCCGACGTTCGGGGTCCGTTCGAGCGCGCCGACCAGCGCTGCGAGTGCCCCCTCGGCGAGCCGGTGGTCGTCTTCGAGAAAATGCAAGAAGTGGCCGTGGGCGAGACGCGATCCCTCGTTCTGCGCGGCAGCGAGGCGATCGTCGCCCGGAGTTTGGCATCGCACGTAGCGCACGCGCGGGTCCCGAAAAGCGAGCACAGCGGTCTCGGCAGACCCCGCGGGATCGGCGTCCAGTACCAGAACTTCGACGCGGGCGAGCGGCTGCTCGAGCGCGCTCTTGATCGCATCGACAACCTGCTTTTCGCGCCGAAATGTGGGCGTGATGACGCTGACGTCTATGTCGGCCACCGGGCCCAAGACCGGAAACCTACTGCATCGAGCGCGCGGGGAGAAGCCGGGCGATGCGTGCAAGCTTCGGATTTTTCGAGGCATCACGCGCCAGAAGGAAACCCTCGCGCGCGAGCCACGGCCGGAGACCCGGGCGCACCTGAAACGCGTCGCTATAGACCGTCTCGCGCGGCCCCCACCGTGTCTTCGAAACGTCGAGTCCCGTAGACAGGTGTACGGCCTCGAAGCCTTCTTCGATGGCCAGCTTGATGGCTTCGGCAACTACCGTCGTCATCACGCTGTACTTGCTCCACGCCGGATCGTAGCCCGAGTAGTAGAGGTATAGAGTCTTGTCGCACACGAAGCCGATGCGGCACGCGACCGGTTTGTCATTCACGAGAAGAGTGTAGACCCGAGCGTCGCCGGCCCGTGAGAGCTCGCCCATGACGTCTCTCAAGAAGTCCTGCGCAGCGCCGGTCGGGAAGCGGTTGGGGTGTTTGACGGTGTCGGACAAGTCGGCGCGGCGCGTGTGGAGGTCGAAAAAGAGCGGAAGCGCCGCGGCGATTTCATCCGGTGTACGCGCGACCGTAAGGCGCATCGTGTGCCCATCGCGCTTCAGAGAATTGTAGCAGTGGCGAAGGGATTCTTTGACGTTGCGCTTCAGAGTTCCTCTGAAGGCGTCCCACGTCTTCGCGAGCGGAACGACGTACGACGGCAGCGTATCGGCCCATTTCAAGCCTGCCGCCCGTTCGATCGCCGCCGCGAAGATCGAGCCGCGCACCATGCCTGGCCATTGCACCCAGTCCCACCCGTCTACATTGCGCAGGTGCTCGACGACGGCATGCGCGACGTCGGCCTCGTGGGCGGGATCGAAAACAGGAAGGCGCACTTCGGTGATGTAGGGGTCCGCGCCGAGAAACGACAGCGTCCGCACGCGCAGGGGCCCCTGGGCGGGCCGTTCGGAGCGCATGAACGGCAAGATGCCTACCAGTGCATTGTCGGGTGCTGGCGTGCGTACCGTCATCACCCATAGTGAATCGCGGAGCGCGAGCGTGCTTTTCGCGAAATGGCGCCACCACACCACCATCCACTCGTGCCGCATGAAAGGCAGATCGACCTTCGCGCGCCTTACGAGCGCGTTCCATTCCTCGCCGACACGAGCAAGGGCCTCGGGCGTAGTGAGGACGTCGATGCGGAGGGTAGATGCCATCTCGAGGGGTATGTAGCAGGAGGCTCGGCTGCGCGCGAGCGCTTGCCGACGAGCAGCGTCCATCGTACGCGATGTTTCATGGCTTTACCCGAGCCCGCACTCGGTGTCGCGCATCCGCCACGCGCGCGACTCGATTCCATCACGGGAATTCGGTTCGTTGCGGCGTTTCACGTCGTTTTGTTTCACGCGTTCGAGTGGTACGCGTGGCCCCGGACGCTTTCGCGAAACCTTCTGGCAACAGGGTATGTGGCCGTCAGTCTGTTCTTCGTGCTCTCGGGATTCATTCTCGCGTACACCTACGGCGGCCGCCCCGGGGGAACCATTCCGCGCCGGGCGTTCTATGCCGCGCGTTTCGCTCGCATTTATCCGGTGTACGCGCTTGGGCTTCTGATTGCCGCGCCCGTGTTCGTTCACGCGCACATCACGGCGGGCAAATTGCACACGATGGTGCCCAAGGCAGCGGCTGCGCTCACGCTTCTGCATGCCTACGTCCCGAAGTGGGCACTGGTGTGGAATCCGCCCGGGTGGTCGCTTTCGGTCGAGGCCACATTTTATCTGCTCTTTCCGCTGATCGCGCCGCCGATTCTACGAGCAAGCCCGCGCATGGCGCGTGCGGGCCTGGTGGCCGCGTGGGCCGTCGCCATGGGCATGGCCCTCGTCTACGTGGTCGTGCGTCCAGACGGCAACGTCCCCTACGAGACGTGGGGTGCCACGTGGATGGACGTGCTGCGCTACAATCCGTTGGCGCGCCTGCCAGAGTTCGTCATGGGCATTTGCCTGGGGCGCTTGCACCTCTCGGCGAGCAGCCGTGCGGCTCCGGCGTCGATGCGCTTCGTTCCCGAGGCTACCCTGGTCGCCATTGTCGGGATGCTCGCGGTGTCCGACAAGATCGCCTATCCGTTTTTGCACAACGGCCTTTTGGCACCGCTCTTCGCGCTGCTCATCGTGTCGCTTACGAGAGATACGGGCCCGCTCGCCCGTCTGCTCGGAAGCCGGCTCCTCGTTCTGCTCGGAGAGGCGAGCTACGCGCTCTACATTTTGCACGAGCCCATCTGCGTGTTGCTCAAGAACGTAAGTAGCGCGCCCGACTGGCCGGGCTCGTGGCCCTACGTGATCACCGCCATCGCCATCGTCATTCCCATGTCCATCGCCGTTTTCTTGTTCGTGGAAATGCCCCTTCGCGATCGGCTGCGTCGCGTGCTTGCGGGGCCGGCGAAGTAGGTCAGGAGTACCACCTCGGTAGATTCACGTCGCCGAGCACCGGCAATTTCAGCCGCCGCTCGACTTGCCACACCTCGATGAAACGTCCGCTGGCGATGTCGCGAATGCCCGAAAGCAGGATGCCCAGGAGGATGGCGCCGGCGATGCCCCCGAACACGATCAACGGCACGTTCGGCTTTCTCGGCCGACTCGGCACGCTGGGGGGGCGAACGACGCTGTAGCGATACTTGAACGACGCGCGCGCGACATCGAGCTCGATCTTTGCCGAGTCGATGCGGTTGAGCAGCTCGGTGTATTCGAATGACGCGGCTTGCAGGCGTTGGCGCGCGTACGCCGTCGTTGCGTCGTCGCGGGTCGCGAGGAGCATGTTCATGCCGACGTCGCTGGAGGCTGTCGCCGCAGCAATCGGGCGCGGAAACACCGGCTGCCAGCGCTGCGCCGGATCTCTCGAAGCCGCGGCGGTGGCTTCTGCGATTTGATGCGCAATCGCCCGCTCTTCTTCCTTCCGCGCGAGAAGCTCGGGCGGCGGCTGCCTCAGCGCCTCGATCTTTTGCTGCAGATCGAGCACCGTGGGGTGGAGGGGGCCGAGCGTCACCTGCACTTCGGAGAGCTTCGATTGCGCTTCGGCGAGGCGGCGGCGTTGATCGTCCTCGAGCTGCTTGATCTGACGCCGCTTTTCCTCCAGCGCTTCGGTCAACGAAGCATCCGCAGAAGACCCGGAGGGGGCTGGTGTGGTCCTGCGCTGCAGAGGGACGGGCGCGGGCGCGGGGGGTGCGGGGGCCGCTCCGGGAGCTCGCAGGGAGAGCTCGTTCGATGCCGCCGAAGAGGGCGCCGCGGGAGGGCCGCCGCCGCGTCGTTGCTGCTCGAGTTTCGTCAGCGCTCCGAGCGCGGTGTCGACGTTCTCTGATTCTCCCTTGGCCCGAGCTTCGAGAATCGAGATCGCCTCGCTGATGACCGCGATTTCTGCGTCGTATCTCGCCTCGAGAAAGTTCTTTTGCACGGCGGTCACGAGCTCGTACGCGATGTCCGGGCTCGACCAGTCGACGGTGATGGTGACCGAGTCGAGGTCCGTTTGAACCATGAGGCGGGTCTCGAGCATGCCGACCAAGGCTTGGAGCTTGCGCTCTTCGTCCAGCGGGCCAAAAATCTTGGCCGACAAAGCGTCTTTGAGCCGAAGAGCCGACGGCCTGGTCGAGTCCCACCGATCGACGAGATTCAGCTGCTTGACGAGCGCGACGATGTTGTCGCGTTTCATGATCGTGTCGGCCACACCCCGCGTCGGGTTGTCCGCGTCGTTGGGGACGGCGCGCCGCGGGTTGCCCAGTGCGGGTAGCACGAGATTGCGCTGCGCCATGATGCGCACGTCGGTCGAGTAGGAGCGCGGCATCAGTGCGGCGGCCGCAATGGCCATCAAAGACACGAACACGGCGGTCGTGATCGCGAGCGTCGGGTGTCTGCGCGCCGCGCGCGCGAAGAAGCCCAGGAGCTGCTTGAGGCGCGCGAGATCGAACCCGCCTTCGCCGTCGTCTTCGCCTTCCGGGCGTTCGCCCTCCGGCTCGATTGACCTCGTCATTGGGACGTTCCGTCACGATATAGCATTCCCGATCCAGTGCGGCGAGCAAAGCACGGTCTGGGCACCTGAACGCCGGCGCAGCGCGGGCCTGCATGCTTGCTCTCGAAGCTGCTATCGTGGCGACGTGGAGCTCTCGAGAAAGAAGTCGTGATGGGTGCCGGGAGGCTCGCCAAGCTACGCGCCGCTGCGGGTGCGCTGGTAAGCGGCGTGCGCGCCGACCACGATGCAGTTGCGCGCTTCCACGGCAAGTACGGCGCGCGCCGCCACGAACCTTCGCCGATCGCCAAGGACCTCGTCGAAAAAATAGGTTTTCAGCTCGTGGCGGCGTACCGCGTGATGCGCTTTTTTCGCGAGGTCGACGCCAAGCTGCCGGCACAATTGGCATCGCGCGCCATTCGACATTTGTACGGCTCGGACGTGCACTGGGAGGCGGAGATTGCGCCTGGAGTGATGGTGGTCCACGGGATGGGTATGGCCATTGGTCACGCGGCGCGCATTGGCCGCGGCGTGCTCATTTTTCAAAACTGCACGCTTGGCGAGGGTCGCCACCCCGATACGCATGAGGTCGGCGCGCCGACCGTGGAGGAGGAGGCGGTCATCGGCGCCGGTGCGACCATTCTCGGACCCATCACCATCGGTGCGCGCTCGAAGATCATGCCCGGTTGCGTCGTCGTGCGTTCCGTTCCGCCCGATTCGATCGTCGAGTCGCCCGGGGCTACCGTCCGCGCCCGGCGGCCGCTTCGCGAGCACGAGGAGTCCGGCGAGAGGGTCGAACGATGACCTGGAGGGGCCTTCTCGCGCGCGCGGCCTCGGCGTCCCTTGCGGCTACGCTCGTCGCCGCGTGCACGAAGTGCGCGTCCAATCCTCCGCCGAGCCCCGTGATCGGAGTGCCCGGCGATCCCACCGCCACCGCGGCTCGCAAGCAGCAAGCGCTGGAGCTGACCGAGACGGCCTTCGAAGGAGGCTTCAAGACCGGCTGGCAGGACTGGGGTTGGGCGAGCGTGCGCGAGACCGCCGGGCCGGGGCCGGCGCGGGTCAACTTCAGCAACTGGGGAGGCTGGATCCTCGCCAGACCCGGACTGAAGGGACCATTTGGCGCGCTCGTCTTTCGGGTGAAGGAACCGAGTGGGGAGGGGGAGTTTCTCGAGGTCCGCGTCGACTCGGGGACGCAGCAGACGTTCCCGCGCGTCAAAGTGGGCGCGCAGTACAAGGCCGAGCTCGAGGATGGCTGGATCGAAGTGAGAATTCCGATGATCGAGCTCAATCCGGACGGCGTGCCGTTCGATCGGATCATCCTCCGAGCTTTCCGCGACGTTCCATCCAATCTCACGCAGCTCGACAAAATCGGCTTCACCAAACCGGATCCGAACGCCGCCGCGGCGCGTCTGAACGCCACCTCCTACAGCGCCGCGAACGCTCGACCCGGAAAGGTGCAGATTGCATGCAATGCGCGGGCGACGAAGGTGAGCCCTCTGATTTACGGCATTGCGTACAATTTCATGTCGGACGACAACGCCGCGCATCAATGGCAGATGGGCGCGACCATCCGCAGATGGGGCGGCAATCCGACGTCGCGCTACAACTGGGAAATCCACGCGTGGAATCTCGACAGCGACTGGTTCTACGAGAACGTCGCGGTCAAGCCGTACACCAAGTTTCTGGCCGACGACGCGTCGCACGGAATCATGAGCGCGCTCTCCGTACCGATGCTCGGGTGGGTCGCAAAGGACACCACGTCGCACTCGTTTCCAGTGTCGGTCTACGGAAGCCAGGCGGCCACCGATCAGTGGCGGCCCGAAGCCGGAAACGGCAAACGCGCCGACGGCAAAGACATCGCGCCCGGCCCGCAGACGCGCACGAGCGTCGCCGTCTCTCCGGCGTGGATCAAGAAATGGGTGGAGGCCATTCGCTCCGAAGACAAGAAAACCGGCAAGCGGAGCGTGCATCAGTACATCCTCGATAACGAGCCGGCGCTTTGGCAAAACACCCATCGCGACGTGCGCCACGAACCACTCGGGTACGATGAGCTCGTCGAGCGAACGATTCAGTACGGAACGGCCATTCGCGAAGCCGATCACGACGCCATCATCGCCGGCCCCGCCGAGTGGGGCTGGCTGGGGTATCTGTATTCGGGCAAAGACGCTGTGAACAGCTTCCGCGACAAGGCGGATCGCAAAGCGCACGGCGACGTGCCGCTCATCGAGTGGTACCTGCGCAAACTGCGGGAGCACGAGCAGAAGACGGGTGTGCGCGTGCTCGACGTGGTCGATCTGCACTACTACCCGCAATCAGACAATGTGTACGGAGGCGGGCAAGGCGGCACCGACGCGAAGACAGCGGCGTTGCGCCTTCGTTCCACGCGAAGCCTGTGGGATCCGACGTACACCGACGAGTCGTGGATCAAGGAGCAGATTCGCCTTTTGCCCCGCATGAAAGAGTGGGTCGAGAAAAATTATCCGGGGCGCGGCCTGTCCATCGGCGAGTGGAGCTTTGGCGGCGAGAGTCACATGAGCGGGGCGCTGTCGGCAGCGGAGGCACTCGGCCGCTTCGCTCAGTTTGGGGTCATGTCGGCCTTTTACTGGACGTATCCCCAAGCGGGTTCGCCCACGATTCAGGCTTTTTTGGCCTATCGCAACTTCGATGGCAAAGGGGGGCGCTTTCTCGATTGGTACCTGCCGTCGACGACGGCCGAGACCGACGCTACGGTGTTTGCGTCGCGCGACGAATCGGGGAAGCGCGTTGTCGCGATCGCGATCAACATGTCGCCCGACAATGCCGTGAATGCCAAGGTCGAGCTGACTGGCTGCGGGGCGCACACCGCGCGCCGCGTCTATGGGCACATGAAGGGTGCTGGGGGCCTCGTCGCGGGAGAAGCGGCACAGGCCGGACCGGCAACCTTCGAGCAAATCTTGCCGCCCTACTCCATCACCGTTCTCGATCTCGAGCTGGCCGAGGCGATGCCCGGTGCGCTGGAGAAATGAGACGATGATCGCCGTTGCGAAACACAGGAGCTTTCGCCCGCCGGAGCGCATCTACATCGGCGGGGTGGGAATCGACGTGCTCACGTTCGATGAAGCGATGGATGCGATCGACGGGCTCATCGAAAGCGAGCAGGGCGGGACGGTGTTCACCCCCAACATCGACCACGTCGTGCAGTGCGCCGAAGACCCGCGCCTGCGCGCTGCCTACGACGCCGTCACCCTTTCGCTGGTGGACGGCACACCGGTGCTCTGGGCCTCGCGCCTTTTAGGAAGGCCACTTCCGGAGAAGATCTCGGGCTCGGATCTCTTGGTGCCCCTCATGGCTCGAGCCGCCGCGCGCGGATGGCGTGTGTACTTTTTGGGGGGTGCAGACGGAATCGCAGGGCGTGCGAGGGACCGGCTCGAGCGTGAGCACCCCGGACTTCGCGTGGTCGGCGTGAGCTCGCCGAGGATTGCGCTCGACGAGGCGCTCGAGCAACGTGAGCGGATCATTCAATCCGTGCGCGAAACGAAACCCCAGTTGGTCGTGGTCGCGCTGGGTGCGCCAAAACAGGAAATTTGGTCGCACGCCGTCAGAGAAGCGCTCGCGCCGGCGGTGCTCGTGGGTGTGGGTGCGTCGCTCGACTTCGTGGCAGGAGTGGTCTCTCGCGCGCCGAGCTGGATGTCGGCGGCCGGTCTGGAATGGTTGTACCGTCTCGGGCAAGAGCCCAGGCGTCTCTGGAAACGCTACCTCCTGCGCGATCCGAAGTTCGCCGCGATTCTGTTGCGCGAGCTGTGGAGTCTGCGGCACGCTCGTGGCGAATGAGCGAGCGTCCCTTTGGCACCCTCGAGAAGATCACGCGCGCCCTCCGGCGCGACGCCGAATTGCCGCTCGCGCGCCTGGTCGAGAAGGGGTTGCGCTTCGGTGCTGCCGTCACTCTGGCACCCGCGTACTTGCGCCACTGCGACATGCTTGGGGCGCGCAGTCGCACGGTAAAACGGCCAATCGTGCAGAATCTCGGACGAATCGAGATAGGCTCGGACGCGATCATCAACTCGCATCCGGTGCCGGCTCGTCTTTCGACCACGGCGCGGGGCACCATCCGAGTCGGGTCACACTTCATCTTCAACTATGGGGCGAGCCTCGCCTCGGATGCGTCGGTCACGCTCGGCGATCGGGTTACGCTCGGTCCCTACGCGCGCGCGTGTGACTTCGAGGGCGAGCCGTCGGGCGACCCTGCGCGAATCGTGCTGGAGGAGGACGTGTGGCTCACGATCCGCGTGCACGTGCAGAAGGGGGTGCACATCGGCGCCGGAACGATTGTGACCGCGGGCAGCGTCGTGACGACCGATTTGCCGGGTGGAGTCATCGCCGGCGGTGTGCCCGCCCGTGTGGTGCGTGAGCGCCGCCGCGGCGATCGCGCGGAGGTTGCGCAGGCGCGCGTACGCGCCGCTCTGGGCGGCTCCTTGGTGCACGAATGGCTGCGACGAGGACTTTTCGCGCTCGAGCCCACAGTCGCGCGCGCGCGCCTTGCCGGTGTCACGCGCGTTGGCGCAACGCCAGTCGTTCACGGAAATGTCGATGTGCAGAATCTCGGGACGCTGATCATCGGCGACCGCTTCCGCCTGTGGTCCACGCCCGAAGAGTCCCATTTGGTGACCGGTGCGCGCGGGCGGCTCGAAATCGGCAACGACGTCTCGATGGGTGCGGGGGCCGCGATCACCGCGGAAGAGGGCGTGACGATTGGGAGCGGCGTTTGCTTAGGACAAGAAGTGATGATCATGGACACGAACTTCCATGGCACCGACGACTTCATGGCCGCTTCGCAAACAGCGCCAATCGTGATCGAAGATGGCGCGCAGATCGGCAGCGGGGTCACCATCCTGAAAGGCACACGCATCGGCCCAGGCGCGCGCATTGCGACGGGCAGCGTCGTGGCGGGGGAAATTCCTGCGGGCGCTCTTGCCAGAGGTGTGCTCGCGCGGCCGGTGGAGTGATCGTTCAGGGCGGTCCGCATGCCGACGCGGTCGCCGCGTCGGCGCAGATGCACGAGACCTCCAGCGGGCTTAGGCAGCGTTGGGCGGCGAGGAGGCACATGGGGCCGCCAGCATCGGAGGCGCCGCCGTCGGGGAGTGGGCAGTGGTCCACCCCGTTGTTGCAGTCCGGGGGAATCGAGAAGGGTACACACACACCGTCCATCGGCGGCCCTGGGTCCGCGTCGGCGCCCGCGTCGCTCGCGCCTGCGTCTGGGAATGCGGCCGCGCACATGAAGAAGAATGGGCAGCCGAACGGGGAGTCCGGATTGCAAGGCGAGCCGATCGCACCGCAGGGGCCACCATCCGGAAGGGCCGAATCTGGACCGGGCCCGGTATCGGTGCCGCTGCCGTCGAGCACGATGACCGGGGAGTCGGGCCGCCCCGCGTCGCGGCTCGTCGGCGCGTCTTGAGGTGCGTATTGGTCGGGCGTCGACGATGCGTCCGCGCCCCCCTCGGGCTCGATGTTTTCGTTGAGGTCGTCCGTGGCACACGAGGCGGCTGCCCCGAGGACGCCTGCGCAACAAATGAGAGAACAAAGGGTAAAAAGACGCATGGTAAGGGTCCCTCTTTCAGCCGCGATGGGCTTCTCGCGAA
>OBEQ012390840.1_pt1 | contig 19620 bp, 18 predicted proteins | sample 1670901 | NCBI WGS metagenome assembly OBEQ01 (sample SAMEA104232315, study PRJEB22302) | groundwater metagenome | biome: forest; feature: aquifer; material: groundwater | place: USA | collected 2011-08-07 | depth 5.4 m
AACCGGCCGCTCGACCTTGCGGCGCCGCTGGCGCGCGACCGAGGCCGCATCGTGGCTCCAGGCCTGGTCGGATTGAACGTGCCGCGACGGCTGTTTTTTGACAAGGAACTGGAGCTTGCCGTCCCTCGCGCCTGGGGAGCCGGATTCGACGGCCGCCCGGTGACCTCCCTGCCGCCCGGGCACGCCTCGCCGGCGCAGCAGAACGTCCGTGAATTCTTGGGAATGCTCGCGGCGAAGCGCGTGCGCGTGGCGCCGCTCGTGACCGATCGCCTGCCAGTCGAAGAAGCCGCGGACGCGTATCGAAGGCTCGGCGGTGAGCGGTCGCGTCCGCTGGGCGTGCTCCTGTCATACACCAACACGCCCGGCCGACAGATGGACACGCCAGTGTCGCGGGTTGCGAGACGCGACGTGTCGACGACGACCATCGGCGTGGGTCTCATCGGCGCCGGCGTGTTCGCGCGGGCGACTATTCTCCCTGTTCTTCGCAACCTTCGCGGCGTTCGGCTTCGCGGCGTCGCAACCGCCTCGGGGTCGAGCGCTTCGAGCACCGCGGACACCTTCGGTTTCGAGTACTGCACCACCGATCCGGCGCGAATCCTTAGTGACCCCGACGTGCAGTGGATCATCATCGCGACCCGTCACCATCTTCACGCCGCCCAGGTCGTCGAGGCTTTGAGGCGCGGCAAGAATGTTTTCGTCGAGAAACCGCTCGCGCTGACCGTTGACGAGTTGCGAGCGGTGCTGAGCGCAGCGGAACGTGCGACCGGTCGCCTGATGGTTGGTTTCAACCGTCGCTTCGCTCCGCGCGCGGTGGCGGCTCGCGCGTGGCTCGCGAGCGCCCAAGGCCCCACCCACATCAGTTATCGGATCAACGCCAATCCGGTGCCGTCGGATCACTGGATTCGGGATCGCATGCAGGGTGGCGGTCGTGTGCTGGGCGAAATCTGTCACTTCGTGGATCTGTTCCACTATTTCACCGGCTCCAAGGCCGTTGAAGTGTCGGCCCGTCCGATTGGTTGCTCGGCCGGCGATTCGGATATCGAGGATCTCTCGAGCCTGTTGACCTTCGCTGACGGGTCGCTTGCGACGCTGACCTACACAACACTCGGCACGCGAACGTTTCCTCGTGAGCGGCTTGAGGCCTTTCGAGGCGGGACCGTCTGCGTGATCGACAACTTCCGGCGAGCCACCTGCTGGCAGAGCGGTCGAAAACTGGTGGCCCACGGCTGGAGCGCGGATAGAGGTCACCGCGCAGAGCTCGCAGCGTTTGCCGACGCCATCCGTGCCGATGCGCCCTTGCCGTTCGATGTAGCGACGTACGCGTACTCCACGTTGGCCACCATTTGCTTGGACGAGGCGATACGGACGCGCGAGGCTGTAGATGTTCGCCTCCGTTGGCAGCAACTGCAGGCCGTCGCCGTCGTATAGGCCGCCATGCGTGTGCTGATGCTGTCTCCTGCGTTTCCTCCCGAGCTGACGGGGAGCGGAACGCTCTACTACGAGCTGGCGGGTGCGCTCGTGGCCAAGGGCCACCGCGTGACGGTGATCGTCGCCAGACCGCGGCAGCGACTTGGCGAGCAGTTGTTGCCGGCGCGCTATCGGCGCGGTTGGCTGACTCGTGAGGAGCTCGACGGCATTCACGTGATACGGCCGGCAACCATCCCGATACCGCTTGGTACACCGATCGGCAAGGGGTTGGATCATCTCGTGCTCGCGATGAACTACGCGATCGCTGGATTGCTTGCCGAGCCGCCGGAGGCGATCCTCGTGTATTCACCTCCGCTGCCGCTCGGTCTGTCGGCCTGGTTCCTGGCGCGGCGTTGGCGTGTGCCGTTCGTGATGAACGTTCAGGACATCTTTCCGCAGTATGCGGTTGATGTGGGAATACTCAAGAGTTCAGTCCTAATCGGTGTCTTCAAAAGGCTGGAGTCGTTCCTCTACCGGCGCGCCGCGCGCCTCACGGTTCATTCCGCCGGCAACCGGCAGTATCTCATCCGGCATCGCCAGGTTCCGCCCGACAAGGTCGAAGCGATCGCCAACTGGGTTGACGCCAATGCGCAGCGCGACACTGTCGATAGCCGTCGCTTTCGTGCCGAATTGGGGCTGACGAATCAATTTCTCGTAGTCTACGGGGGCACGATGGGCTGGGCGCAAGGTCTCGATGTCGTGCTCGATGCTGCCGCGAGGCTCCTTGCCGAACGCGACATCACATTCGTGCTGGCGGGCGATGGCCCGTGCCGTGAGCGCCTGGTACGGCGCGTTGCGAACGAGGGGCTGGACAACGTTCGAATTCTTCCGCTGCAGCCCAAAGACCGGTATGCCGACATGCTCGATGCCTGTGATATCGGTTTGATCAGCTTGAACGCCCGCCTGACCACGCCGGTCGTGCCCGGAAAGCTGTTCGACATCATGGCGAGCGGCCGGCCCGTCGTGGGTAACGTGCCTCTCGACGGTGACGCCGCACAGATCGTGGAGGAGAGCGGCGCCGGACTATGTGTCGGCGCAGACCGCTGCGATGAACTCGTTGCTGCGCTGTTACGACTGCGGAATAGCCCTGACTTGCGTGCCTCCATGGGCGCAAGCGGCCGGCAACACGTACACGCGAATTATGACAAGGCGGCTCGCACTGACGACTACGAGCGGCTGCTGATGGACGTCGCGCAAGAAACTCATCGCGGCCGACTTGCAGCGAAGGCGCCCACTGAGCGCGACGTCCGGCGCGAGGTACCTCCCTGGTAGCGAATCACAACGATCATTTTTCGGGACTGACCGTCCTCGTCACGGGCGGGGCAGGCGCGATCGGCAGCAACCTGGTGCCGGCGCTCCTGGCGTCTGACGTCAAGAAAGTCGTCGCCCTCGACGACCTGTCATCGGGTGTCCGCTGGGCCCTCCCCGATGACCCGAGAGTCGAGTTCATCTGCGGCAGCATCGTCGACGATCAGGCGCTCAAGCGAGCGTTCGCACACCGCCCGGAGCTCGTCTATCATCTCGCGGCGCTCTTTGCGAACCAGAATTCTATCGACCATCCCGAGACCGATCTGTCGGTCAACGGTCTGGGCACGCTGAGAGTGTTGCAGCTTGCGCACCTCTGCGGCACTCGTCGCGTTGTGTACGCCTCGTCAGGCTGTTCGGTCTACGGCAAATCGCCGGTGCCGCTCCGCGAAGATTATCTTTCTCTCGATCTCGACACGCCCTATCAGATTACGAAGATGCTTGGTGAGCTGTACTGCAATTTCTTCACGAACCACTACGGCCTGGAAATCGTGCGCACGCGCTTTTTCAATTCATACGGGCCGGGGGAAGTGCCGGGTCGGTACCGCAACGTCATCCCGAACTTCGTGTACTGGGCGATGCGCGGCGAATCGTTGCCGATTACTGGCACTGGCGAAGAGACTCGCGACTGGACGTTCGTCGAAGACATCGTGGACGGCCTGCTTCGAGCGGGATCCGTGCCGGACGCAGCAGGAGAGGCGTTCAATCTGGCTTCCGGCCGCGAGACCAGAGTGATCGACGTTGCCAATTGGATCAATGAGGCGACGGGCAACCGTGCCGGCTTTCGCCACCTGCCGCGGCGTAGCTGGGACACCAAAAGCCGCCTTCTGGGGGCGAACGACAAAGCCGTGGCTCGCCTCGGCTTTGATGCGCGTACGCAAATGAGAGAGGGCATTACCCGATCGGTGGAGTGGTTCCGTGGACACTGGGATCGTATCAACACCTCGGCTCGATTCTGAGCTCGCTCCGCCCCTGTTTCGAGCGGCGCGGCTGTGCGGCGCGCTGCGCGAAGGGCGCGTGCAGGCCATGCTCGTCGTCAACGATATGGCGATCCTGGCGCTCGCCCTGAGCGGCGCGTACGCGCTCCGGTATAGTCTCGGCTTCCCGTATGCGCTGACGGCGCCACCGGCCGAACAGGCGCTTCAGGTCTTCGTCCTGCTGTCCGCGGTATTCGTCACGGTCGCGTATGCGCTAGGGATGTACCGTATCCGGCGCGTTTGGCGGTACCCGGAGCTCGTTTTTGCGACGACGCTTGCGGTCATGGCGACGATGGCGGTTGTGTCGACGATCGTCTACATCGCCGCGCATTTCTACCACCGCCTCTTTCTCGCGTACTTCGGCCTCCTCGTCATCGGAGGTCTTCCTGTGTCGCGCTACGCGTGGAAGCGCTGGCTGATCGGGCGCCACGAACGGGGAACCGGAATGCTTGAGCGGCGATTGCTGTTCGTCGGTGACTCTCCGCTCCTGCGGAGCATCTTCAGGCAGATCGAACGGCATCCGGAACTGGGCTATCGGATCGTCGGCTTCTTGCCGGCGGTCGGATTCGGAAGCGCGGATCTCGATTCCGACACGCATCTGCAGACGACCGCAACGTTTCGTGCGGTCAGCGAAGCTCTCAGCGAGGATCGCGTGGACCAAGTAATCTTCGCAAACTCGCCGAAGGCATACGCAGAGTTCAGCGAATTGGTCGCGCTTTGTCAGGGCAGCGGAACGGAGCTGAAACGCCTGATGGATATTCTGGTGGCGGGATCCGGGCTGGTTGTTCTCCTGCCAGTATTTGTTGCGGTCGCCGTGCTAATCAAGTGGGATTCGGCCGGCCCCGTCTTCTTCAGACGACGGGTCATTGGCGCTGGTGGCCGAACGTTCGTAGCGCTGAAATTCCGGTCCATGGTTGATGCCGCCCACGACATCCTGCTGAGTCAGCCAGAGCTTCTCGACGAGTACCGGCGAACTTTGAAGATCGCTCGCGATCCGCGCATTACGAAACTGGGGCCATTTCTGCGCCGCAGCAGCATAGACGAGCTGCCGCAGTTAATCAACGTGCTAAGAGGAGAGATGAGCCTCGTCGGTCCTCGCATACTCGGAGATATTGAGCTGATGCGTTACGGTGAGTATCAAGAAAAAGTACTCAGTATCCGGCCCGGGATCACAGGCCTGTGGCAGGTCAGCGGTCGCCAGGAGACGACCTTCGACGAGCGCGTGCAGCTCGACATGGAGTATGTCGACAACTGGTCGCTCGGCCTCGATCTGAAGATTCTCTTGAAAACCGTTCCGGCCGTGCTTGGTATGCGGGGCGCTCGTTAACAACCACCGTTTAGCAGCCGAGGAGGGCATCTGAGGATTCTGGTCACCGGCGGAGCCGGTTTCATTGGTTCGCACGTCGTAGATGCCTACCTCGAGGCTGGCCATGAGGTCGTCATCGTCGACGATCTGTCGACAGGCAGCCGGCAGAACGTGAATCCGCGTGCCGAGTTGGTCGAAATGGATATCCGCAGCCCGGAGCTGGCCGACTTGTTCAACCGCAAGCACTTCGATGCGGTCAATCATCAGGCGGGACGCGGCAACGTACGACTGTCTGTGGACAAACCGCGTGACTACGCCGACGTGAATATCATTGGAGGTTTGAACGTATTGCAGTGCTGCGCTGACCTGCATGTGAGGAAATTCATCTATTCCTCGACCGGCGGGTGCGTCTTCGGCGAGCTGGCCTACGTTCCTGCCGACGAGCTCCATCCCATCAGTCCCATCGAGCCGTACGGCGCGAGTAAGGCGTCTTTCGAGTTGTTTCTTCCCGTTTTCGCGCAGCTCCACAACGTCGATTACACCATTCTGCGATATCCGAATGTCTATGGTGCCCGGCAGAATCCGGATGGAGAAGCGGGAGTCGTCTCGATTTTCAGCAAGCGCATGCTCCTTGGACAACCGGTCGTCATCAGCGGCGACGGTGAGCAGGAGCGCGACTACTTGTACGTGTCAGACGTCGTCAAGGCGAACGTCGCCGTGCTGGAAGACGGCCACCGGCAGGTCTACAACCTGGGGTGGGGCCGAGGCGTTACCGTGAACGAAATCTTCGTCCGTCTCAAGGCGATCACGAGCTACTCCAAGGAAGTAGAGCACGGTCCGGCCAGGATCGGCGAGGTCCGCCGAAGCATGCTCGACTCGTCACGAATCAGGCAGGCGCTCGGCTGGGAGCCGCGAGTGGACCTTGACGAGGGGTTGCGCCTGACCAGCGAGTTCATCCGCGAGCAACTTCAGATCGACGCTGCGACGACACGCCCCAATGGTCATTAGCCAGACGCCGCTCAGGCTCAGCCTCGCCGGTGGGGGCACGGACCTGCCGGAGTATTTCCGCGCGTCCGGCGGTGCCGTGCTCAGCGTGGCGAGAGACAAGTACGTTTACGTCGTCGTGAAGGAACGATTCGACGACCGGATCTACGTCAACTCCTCGCAGAAGGAAATCGTCGATTCGGTCGACGAGCTGCAGCACGATCTCGCCCGAAAGGCGATGAACAAAGCGCGCGTCAATCGAGGCGTCGAAATCACGACCCTCGCCGACGTGCCCTCCGAAGGCAGCGGCCTCGGGTCGTCGTCCAGCATCACGGTCGGCCTGCTGAACGCGCTCTATGCGTACCAGGGCTGTCAGGTCACGGCTGAGCACCTGGCACGTGAGGCATGCGAGATCGAGCTGGACATCCTGCGGCATCCGATCGGCGTGCAGGATCAGTACATCGCCGCCTTCGGCGATATTCGGTTCCTGGACTTTCGGCGTACCGGACGCATTTGTGCGACAAAGCTCGACGTCAGCGAGGGTCGCAAGCAGGAGCTGGTCCGACATTTGATGTTGTTTTATACGAATCGCACGCGGAGCGCGTCGACTATTCTCGACGAGCAACGGTCGAATGCGCCACGGAGGCAGAAGGAGCTCGCCTCGCTGAAGAAGATGGCAACCGAAGCGCGGTCATACGTCGAGCGCGGTGATCTCGACCGACTCGGCGGTTTGCTGCACGCGTCGTGGCTCGTCAAGAAGACGCTGGCAGCACACATCTCCAACGACGCGATCGACGCGATGTACGAGCGGGCGCGCACGGCCGGTGCGCTCGGTGGCAAAATCGCGGGCGCTGGTGGTGGCGGGTTCCTGCTGCTGTACTGTCCTCTCGAGCGTCAGCGTGCCCTGCGCGAAGCGCTGAGCGAGTACCGCGAGCTGCCGATCAGGGTGTCACGCGACGGCAGCAAGATCATCCTGAACGTGAGATGAGCGAGCGGATCGCGCGGATGTGAAAGCGATCATTCTGGCGGCGGGTGAGGGGCGCCGGCTTCGGCCACTGACCAACGAAGTGCCGAAACCCATGATCCCGATTTGCGGCCGCTCCATTCTGGAACATACGCTTGCGCACGTGGCGCGGCACGGCATCAGCGAAGTGGCGATCAATCTCCATCACTGCCCTGATACGGTGACGCGAGCGCTCGGCGACGGCAGCCGATGGGGGATTTCGATCACCTATTCGTTCGAGCCGCATCTGCTCGGCAGGGCGGGGACGGTGATGAACCTGCGCGATTGGTTTGACGATACTGTGCTCGTCATTTATGGCGACAACCTAACCACGTGCGACCTGACGAGCCTCATTGCCTTTCATCAGAAACACGACCCTTTGCTCACAATGGCAGTCCACTACCGCGACGATCCGACCGGCGCCGGCATCGTCGAAGTGCTGGAAGAGGGCCGAATCGGCCGTTTCCTCGAGAAGCCGGCACCGGAGCAGGTGTTCAGCCACTGGGTGAATGCCGGGTTACTCGTCGTTTCGCGCGAGGCCCTGCGGTTCGCGCCGTCCACAGGGACCGCCGATCTCAGCTTCGACGTCATTCCAGCGCTGCTCCGTGCCGGAGAACCGGCACGGGCGTACTGTTTCGGCCCGCACGAGCGCCTCTGGTGGATCGATACGCCCCAGGATCTCCAGCGCGTCGAGCGCGAATTCTCTGCAGCTCAACGGTTTGCTCTCAACGCGTGACCCAGGCGCAATTGTTTACGCGACATCTGCGGCGCGCTCGCCGACCCGACACCTGGGACAGCATGCTCGAGCGAACGGTGGCTGTGCTCATCACCTGCACGATCGGATCGTCGTTGCTCGCGTTTGGGGCGGTTTACCCGTGGGCGTACCGGCCGATCTTCGTCGCGTGCTTCGTGATTGGCGCGATCACATTGCTGTGGTGCTGGAGGCGCGAGGCCAGGTGGAAAAGCCTCGACGGACGCCTGGCCGTCACGCTGCTGTTGTTGGTCGCAGCCATCGCGGTCCAACTGCTGCCAGTCAGTCGCGGCTCCCTTCTCCAAATCAGCCCTGCGGCCGATCGATTCTTGATCGGGTACGACTTGGAATACGCGCAGGCTGCCCGGCTTGGCGCAGACAGCTACAGACATCCGCTGTCGATCAGTCCCCAAAGCACGATGCTTGGACTGCTGTTCCTCGTGTCGCTGCAGGTGCTGTTCTGGAGCACGAACACGCTCTTTTCCAGGTGCGAACCAAAGCAGATTGCCAGGAGCGTGCTGGTCATCGGGTCCATTGTGGCGGTGTTTGCGATTATTCAGCGAGCCACCTACAACCAGAAGATCTACTGGCTGTGGAAGCCCGAGAACACACCGCACCCGGCATCCGGTCCCTTCGTCAATCACAACCACTTCGCCGGATGGCTGCTGATGGTGATCCCGTTGGCGCTCGGCTATTTCGGCGGTCAGCTCGAAGCTGCGATGCGCGGCGTGAAGCCCGACTGGCGCAACCGCGTCTTGTGGTTCGCCACCTCAGATGCGAGTGCCATGCTGCTGAATGCGTTTTGTATTGGTGTGATGACTTTGGCACTCTTCCTGACTCTCTCGCGTTCCGGCATGTCTTGCTTTCTGATCGCGACGGGCGTCGGAGGCTGGTTCGTCATCAGGCGCCGGTACAATACGCTGCGCGTCGCGACCGCGACGAGCTACGTGTTGCTGTTGATTGTGATCGCCGTCATTGGAACCGGCCTGGATGTGATTCTGACGCGATTCGCCGGGCTTCCGAAGGGCGATTTTCACGGCCGCGTGCTGGCATGGACGGATACGCTTCACATCGCTCGTGACTTCCCGCTGGTGGGCACCGGCTTCAATACGTTCGGGATTGCCAGCCTGACATACCAGACCACGAATCTCGAGAGCCATTACGCCGAAGCGCACAGCGACTATCTCCAGCTTCTATCCGAGGGCGGAGTGCTGCTGGCCGTGCCGGCGGTTCTGATCGCGGTGTCCTTCATCGGGCGAGTGCGTGCGCGTTTTTCCGAACGGCTCGACGATCGGATGACGTACTGGATGCGCGTCGGCGCAGTGACCGGAATTGTCGCAATGGCGATGCAGGAAGCGTTCGAATTCAGCCTGCAGATGCCGGCCAACGCAGTGATGTTCACGGTGCTCTGCGGAATTGCGGCGCACCGACTCTCGGCTGACCGAACGGGACGAGAGCCCGGAACCGGCCGTGCGCCGATCGGCGGTGTGGAATGATCCGCGTGCTCTCAATCTTCGGAACTCGGCCTGAAGCCGTGAAAATGGCGCCGGTGGTGCTCGCGCTGGCCGAACATCGGGACGAGATCGAGTCGGTCATCTGCGTGACCGCGCAGCATCGCGAGATGCTCGACCAGGTGCTTTCGTTGTTTCAGATCACGCCGGATTTCGACCTCAATTTGATGTCGGAGAACCAGAGTCCAGGATCGGTGACGTCGGTCGCTGTTGGCGCGATCGGTGACGTGATTGCATCGGTGCGACCTGGCCTTGTGCTGGTGCAAGGCGACACGACGACAGCAATGGTCGCCGCGCTTGCGGCGTTCTATGCGCAGGTGCCGGTCGGCCATGTCGAAGCCGGATTGCGCACCGGATCGCGATACCGGCCGTTTCCGGAGGAGATGAACCGGCGGCTTCTGTCGGTGCTGTCGACATACCACTTCGCACCGACCGACCGGGCAGCCGAGGCGTTGCGCCGCGAGGGGATCTCGCCTGACCGCATCTTCGTGACGGGCAACCCCGGGATCGACGCCCTGCAGTTGATTGCCAAACGGCGTCCGACGCCCGCAACCGCCTCGTGCATCGAGAGACTGGGACTCAACGGGAATGGTGCCGATCACCACCACCTGGTGTTGGTCACCGCCCATCGACGGGAGAACTGGGGCGGGCCGCTCGAGAACGTCTGCAGCGCGTTGAGCACGTTGATCGAAAGAAACGCCGACATGGTGTTGGTGTTTCCAGTACACAGAAATCCGAGCGTTCGCGAGACCATTTTCGCTCGCCTCGCCGAGCGAGACCGCATTCACCTGCTTGATCCTGTTTCCTACGAGACGTTGGTGCACCTGATGTCCCTTGCGGACGTCGTGCTGACCGATTCGGGCGGGATTCAGGAAGAGGCCCCGGCGTTGGGCAAGCCGGTGCTGGTGCTTCGCGATGAGACGGAGCGACCCGACGGAGTCGAGCTCGGCAACGCGAAACTCGTTGGCACCAAGTCCGCGGTGATTATTGCTGAAACCGAGCGGCTGTTCAGGGATCGCGAGGCCTACAATCGCATGGCGCGGCCCGCGTGGCCGTATGGCGACGGCCGCTCCGCGGAACGGATCATCGGGATCGTGCGTCAACTGAGCCGCGACGTGCATGACGCGGCGCACGTCGCGCGCGTGTGACTTCGGAGGCGATCATTGGCGCGAATCTCGGTTGTCGGTTCCTGGCATCAAGCCATGGTCTATGGTGCCGGTCTCGCAGACCTGGGTCACCGCGTCAGGGGGATTTGTGAAAGCGCGGCGGTCGCGGAAGCGCTGAATGCCGCCCGTCCCGTTGTCTATGAACCGGGCCTGGCGGCGCTGCTACGGCGCAACATCAAACGCCGGCGGCTGAGCTACACCGCGGACTACCACGAAGGTCTCGCTGGCGCAGAGTTCGTGTACATCTCCATTGACACTCCCGTCGGCCCCGACGACTCATCGGACGTGAGTAGCATTCTCGATGCGGCGCGCCAGATTGGCCGCCATCTCACGCGTCGGCCAGTGATCTGTGTCACGGCGCAGGTGCCCCTGGGCACCTGCGAACGCATCAAAGAGATCGTCTCGACGACGAGCGGCCACGAACTGCCGATCGCGTACGTCCCGGAATTCCTGCGTCTCGGCACAGCGATCGAAACCTTCCGGCGTGCCGACCGGTTCGTCGTCGGCGCCGATGACCCGCGCATTGCCAAAAGAGTTTCCGCCCTTTACTCGGCTCTGCGTCGGCCTTTGTACGTGACGGACCTGCGCACGGCTGAAATGGCTAAGCACGCGTCGAATGCATTTCTTGCGACGTCGATCAGCTTCATGAATGAGATCGCGGATCTCTGCGGACGAACGGGAGCAGACGCGACGGTCGTGGCAGCGATTGTCAAAGCGGATCGGCGGGTTGGTCCATACGCGTTTCTCGCACCCGGGCTAGGCTATGCCGGGGGAACGCTGGGCCGCGAAATCAAAGCTCTGCAGCACATGGGCCGGGAGACCAAGGTCGACACACGCCTGTTGGATGCGGTTGAGCACGTCAATGCCGTGCGACCGGCGATGCTTGTTCAGGCGGTGAGTGCTGCCCTGGACGGCCTGTCCGGCCGGCGTATCGCAGTGCTCGGACTCACCTACAAACCTGGGACGAGTACGATGCGCCGCGCGATCTCCCTCGAGATCATTCGCGATCTTGTACGGGGTGGCGCGACGGTTGCTGCTTTCGACCCGCTTGCGGATCTCTCGGACGTGGTTGATAAACCTGCGTTCACGGTCTCGCCGGACGCCTATGAGGCCGCGCATCAGGCCGATGCGGTCATCATGATCACACCGTGGCCCGGAATCGAACGTCTGGATCTAGTCAAGCTCACGAAGGTCATGCGCGGCCGTGTTCTGTTCGATACTCGGAATCACTTTGATCCCGATGTCGCATCGAGAGCTGGGCTCACGTATCGGGGCATCGGTCGAAACCATGGGAGAGGAGCGCGAAAATGACACTGACCGGAAGAACGGCCATCGTGACTGGCGCGGGCCGTGGCATCGGTGAAGCGATTGCGCTGACGTTCGCGAAGGCGGGTTGTTCACTGATGCTGGCTGCGAGAACGGCATCGGAGCTCGACGCGGTTGCTTCCAGAGCTCGTGAGCTTGGAGTGCGTGCCGAAGTAGCCGCTACAGATGTCAGCAAGCCATCGGACGTCGATCGACTGGCTAAGACCGCCATCGATCGATTCGGCACGGTGGATATTCTCGTGAACAATGCCGGGATGTACGGCCCCATTGGCCCATTCGCCGAAACCGATCCCGCCGAGTGGTGGCACGCCATGGAAGTGAACATCCGCGGGCCTCTGCTCTGCGCGCGTGCAGTCCTCCCAACGATGATCGCCGCGGGTCGAGGGAAGATCATCAACATGTCCGGTGGGGGAGCGACGTCGCCGCTGCCGAATCTGACCGCGTACAGCGTCTCAAAGACGGCCGTCGTGCGCCTGACGGAGAATCTCGCAGAGGAGCTCCGACCGCACAACATTCAGGTGAATGCAATCGCACCGGGCGCCGTCAATACGCGGCTTCAGGATCAGTTGCTCGCCGTTGGCGAACGGGCGGGTGCGGATCTGTACGGACGTATTCGAAAGCTTCGCGAGACCGGCGAGGGTGGGGTTCCGCCGAGTGTCGCCGCCGAGCTTGCCGTGTTTCTCGCGTCACCGGCATCCGACCACCTCACCGGCAGATTGATCAACGCGCCGCATGATCCGTGGCGTCAGTGGACAGACTCCGAAGCGCTTCCGCCTTCGCCGATGTACACGCTGCGACGTCTCGATCCATTCACCCTCGGACCGCTCAAAGGGCAGTTCTAATCCCTCGCTTATGCCAAGTTCGTTGAGAGTCGCCCTTGTGGGCGCAGGCCTCATCGGCCGCCGGCGTGCGGCGTCAGTACGCGAGGCCGGTGACGCCCTCTGCATCGTCGCGGACGTGGACAGGAGCCGGGCGGAGACGATCGCCGCCGAAACAGGTGCACGCGCGACCCAGTCGTGGGAAGAGGCGATTGCCGGTGATGTCGACGTGGTCGTTATCGCCGTTCCAAACAAGTTTGCCGCGCCTGTAGCAATTGCCGCTGCGGCGCAGGGCAAGCACATTTTGTGTGAGAAACCGCTCGGGCGAAACGTGCAGGAAGCAGAAGCGATCGTAGACGCCGCGGAGCGAGCCCGTGTCAGGCTGAAGACCGGGTTCAATCACCGTCACCATCCAGCCATCTTCGACGCGCATCGGATGATGGTTGCGGGCGAGATTGGTCAACCTTTCTGCCTCCGATGTGTGTACGGACACGGCGGTCGCCATGGGTACGAGCACGAATGGCGAGGCAATGCGGATTTGGCTGGCGGCGGTGAATTGCTCGATCAGGGTGTACACATAGCCGATTTGGCGAGATGGTTCCTCGGTGAGTTTACAGAGATACAGGGGCTGATCACACGATGGATCTGGGACGTCGCACCACTCGAGGACAATGCGTTCGCGTGGATGCGAACGGCAACTGGCCAGGTGGCGACGTTCCACACAAGCTGGACCGAGTGGAAGAATCGTTTCTCGTTCGAGCTGTTCGGCACGTGCGGTTACCTGTCGGTGCACGGACTTGGAAGCAGCTACGGTTCGGAGCGGCTGGTCGTCGGCCAGCGAAGCCCGACGTCCGGACCACCCCAAGAGACGGTTTATGAATTCCCCGCGGTCGATGGCTCATGGCGGGCCGAGTGGAGCGAATTTCGCAGCGCCATTTTCGAGAACCGCGATCCGCTGGGGAGCGGGACCGACGGTCGCGAAGCGATGCGGCTCATCGACGCGATTTACCGGGCATCTCGAACAGGTCTCATCGTCCATGTCGACCGGGATGCTGAACGAGCCTCCCGATGACGGACGACAACTTCGTCCAACGATATCTCACCGATATCCGTACGATTGTCGACCGGATCGATACGAGCGCGATCGACAGCCTGATAGAGCATCTCGTTGCGCTGCGTGCGAGGGAGGGACGACTCTTCTTGCTCGGCGTGGGTGGGAGCGCCGCGAACTGTTCTCATGCCGTCAACGATTTTCGCAAGCTGGCGCACATCGAGGCGTATACACCCGTCGACAACGTTTCGGAGCTCACCGCGCGGACCAACGACGAGGGCTGGGACACGGTTTTCGAGGCTTGGCTGAAGACCAGCCGTCTGAACGCGCGTGACGCCGTCTTCGTCCTTTCGGTTGGCGGCGGCAACGTCGACAAAAACATCAGCCCGAATCTCGTGAAGGCGCTGCAGTACGCGCGGCAGACCGGTGCGACTGTTCTCGGCATCGTGGGACGAGACGGAGGATTCACGGCGACGGTTGCCGATGCGTGTGTCATTGTGCCAACCGTGAACGCCGACACGATTACGCCTCACGCGGAAGCATTTCAGGCGCTGATTTGGCATTTGCTCGTCTCACATCCGGCGGTAAAACGGGCGCCGACAAAATGGGAATCGACCGTCAGAGCCGCTCGAGCCGTCTTCTTGGATCGAGATGGTGTCATCAATCGCGCGATCGTTAGAAACGGCAAACCATATTCGCCCGCCGCCGTTACTGAGCTGGAGATTCTGCCGGGAGTCGATGAGGCCGTGAAACGCCTTCGAGCCGCCGGCTTTCGGATCGTCGTTGTCACCAATCAGCCTGACGTCGCCAGAGGCAGACAGTCGAAGGACGCGATCGAAGCCATGCACGCGATTCTTGGTGCGCAGCTCGGAATCGACGAATTCCGGGTTTGTTATCACGACGACGGCGACCGGTGTGCGTGCCGGAAGCCAGAACCCGGAATGATCCTGGAAGCGGCTCGGAACGGCGCCATCGATCTCGGTTCAAGCTTCGTCGTCGGCGATCGATGGCGCGACATCTTGGCCGGCAGACGGGCGGGGTGTTCGACGATCCTGATTGACTACGGGTACGACGAGCCCGAAGCCGACAATCCCGATGCCCGCGTGGCGTCGCTTTTGGAAGCGGCGGAGTGGATCCTCCAAACCGCGAGCTGAGTGGTAATGCAGGATCTCGATACGCTGGCGGTGAAGATCTTTGCGGACGGCGCGGACCTGGCGAGCATCGGCGAGTTGTCGCGGCAACCATTCATCAAAGGGTTCACGACAAACCCGACGCTGATGCACAAGGCAGGAATCCGCGATTACCGCGGCTTTGCCAAGGAAGTCCTCGCGGTCGTGAACGACCGGCCGATCTCGTTTGAAGTGTTCTCTGACCAGTTCGATGAAATGGAGCGACAGGCAGTCGAAATTGCGAGCTGGGGACCAAACGTGTACGTGAAGATTCCGGTGACGAATACACGCGGAACACCGGCGTACGATTTGATAGAACGGCTGTCTCAGAGGGTGGTCCGGTTGAATGTGACGGCTGTCATGACACTGGATCAGGTCAGCCAGGTGGTTCGTCGGCTTATCGGTGGCCCGCCATCGTGCGTTTCCCTGTTCGCGGGGCGTATCGCGGACACGGGGCGCGATCCCGTGCCGCTGGTCAAAGCCGCCGTTGAGATTCTGCGCGATGCCCCACAGTGCGAGCTGATTTGGGCGAGTCCTCGAGAGCTGTTGAACATCATTCATGCCGACCAGGCAGGTTGCCACATCATCACTGTGAGCACCGACATTCTGAAGAAACTACCGCTACTTGGCCGAAACCTGGCCGAGTACTCACTCGACACGGTCAAGATGTTCTACGACGACGCGCGTCGAGCTGGATTCACGTTGTAATCACCCTCAGCACAAGACTTTCGGCATGGACAAGCCCCTGACGACGGCCCACACGCTTCTCCAGCGTATCGGGAGGCTGTCGGTCGTTATTCCCGCATTCAACGAGGAAGCACGCTTGCCTTCGGCCCTTGAAGACATCAGTGCATTCCTCCGAAGCGCCGGGATCGACTTTGAGATTGTGGTTGTCGATGACGGAAGCACCGATAACACGAGGGTGCTACTCGGGCGGCTGGAAGCCGGGAATCCACAATTGCGGTCGATACATCTGTCACGAAATCGTGGAAAAGGTGCTGCCGTCAAGGCGGGTGTCCTCGCCGCGGTGGGATCGCTCGTGTTGTTCACGGACGCCGATCAATCGACCTCGATCGACCAGTTATCGCGCTTAGTGGCGCCGATGATCGAGGACGGATTCCACATCGCGATGGGCTCGCGCGCCCTCGCCGCCTCGCGAATTGTCGTGAGCCAGAAGTGGTATCGCCAGCTGCTAGGAAAGGGCTTTGGCAGGATCACCAGGCTGCTGCTCGTTCGGGGTTTTGGTGATTGTCAATGCGGCTTCAAATGCTTCCGCGCTGACGCCGCACGTCGGATCTTCATGAACGTCACGTCCGATTCCGCCATTTTCGATATGGAAGTGATGTACTTGGCCGCGCGCGAAGCATTCACGGTTGCTGAAGTGGCGGTCGAATGGCGTCACGATCCGGACAGCCGACTCAGTTACAACTTTCCAAGAGCGATTGGGCTGCTTCGTGAACTCCTCCGCATGAGGCGTCACTGGAAGGTCCGGTTGCCGCTGCGCGTAATGGTAACCAAATACGGACCGCCGGCCTCGGAGGCTCTTCGCGACGGACTGACTGAGGCCAAGCCGATTCGAGTGCAGAATTAGCTGCTCATAAGGAATGCTGATGTCACCTTTTAAGGATCCGATCGGCGAGCAGGCCCGCGCAAGCGAGTATGCCGCTGGCTATCTGCGGCGTGTAGCCGAAACGATGTCGAGACTGGACACCGGCGCGATCGCGGGCGTTGCGATGGTGCTCGAGACGGCGCGCCGTGCCAGCCGGTCGGTCTTCCTGGTTGGCAATGGCGGCAGCGCAGCCACGGCCTCTCATTTGGCGAATGACTTGTCGGTCGGTGCGCGGATTGAGGGGCGTCAAGCCATCAGGGGCGGTGTCGCTCGCGGACAACGTCGCGACGCTGACAGCGTTGGCAAACGATAGAGGTTATGACGAGGTCTTCGTGTACCAATTGAAAGCGTTCTTTGAACCGGCCGACGTGCTCATCGCGATCTCGGCAAGTGGCAATTCGTCCAACGTGCTGAACGCAGCGATCTTCGCGAATGAGCATGGCGGCACGACGATTGGCTTCGTTGGATTCGATGGCGGGCGTCTGAAGCCGCTGTGCCATCACGTACTTCACGTGGCGACCGCCGTCGGCGATTACGGCGTCGTCGAGGATGTTCACCTCGTTTTCGATCACGTGCTGACGGGCTGCCTGAGACATCTGGCGCTTGAGAGCGGTTTGACGGTGGCGACATAACAGGCCGCTTGTAACCATTAACGCATGCGGGCGAGTGCGAGCAGCGATGTCCCACAGGGCGGCTGCCAGTGTTTCTCGAGCGAGAAGAATCGTCTCGCCACCGGACCGCTCGCCTTCCCGACCGGATACGGACGCCGAAGGATTCGGCTGAACAGCAGCGCTACCGGGATCAGCAACACGCCAAAGAACCGACACTGCTCGACCTCGAGGGAAGACGCGAGGAGTGTCGTCAGGCTTTGACGGGAGTAGCGTCGATAATGCCCGAGTTCCTCGTCGTGATACCCGTATAAAGTTTCCAGAGCCGGAACAGCAACGCACAACACGCCTCGATCTGTCAGCCAGCCACTCAATCGCTCGACAGCCCGTACGTCGTCATCAATGTGCTCGAGGACGTCCATGCACACAATCGCGTCGAACGATTGCCCAAGGGAGAATCCAAAGAGGTCAGCCTGATGAATCGCAATCGGCTCGCCTGCAAGTTCTGCCCGACATCTGGCAAGTTGCACGGCAGAAAGCGATGGATCGAATGCCGTGACCTGGTACCCACGTTTGGCGAGCATGACATTGAATTCGCCCGAACCACAAACCGACGTTCAAAACTCGCTTGACCGGTTCCGTTTCGAGCCAGCCGAGCACGATTTCGTACTTTGATGTCGCGTATTGGTCATTCTCACGCGCAAGGTAATCCTGCTCTTGGTACGACAGAGCCCCACTCCCACGCGACGAGGTGGCGCCGTTGCGTGGGCCGGTTTGATGACGCAAGGAGTGAACCTCCGGGAAAGGATTTTAGCAGAGGCGGTTGTTCGCCTGTCACCAGCCTCGCTGACCGCCATGTTATTATCGACGACCGTATCACCCGCGAAGCCGTGAAATGCGCACTTGTCCGAAATGTAGATCGGAACAGATTCACCGGTCGCGATCGCGTACCGCATGGGAGAATTTGCGAAAGAAGATCACGGGTCGGCGCCCGTTCCGATGTCACGTTTGCGGGTGGCGTGGGTGGGGATTTGATGCGGGTCCGAAGATTGCCGTCGAAGCGCTGCAGATGTTTGGCGGTGCGCTCGCGCCTGATCCACCGAACTTGAAAGGCGCCGCGTTCGCGGTTGAGGAACGAGCAATTGCTCTGAACCTGCAGGAACTCGACTCAGTCGTCTCGCTCAGATTCAACTCGAATCAGTGATCTAATTTTAATTTAGGCTGGCGTCCGACGTCCGCCAGAAGTTGCCCCTTCGTATCGCATTCGATCTCGACGGCGTCCTCGCCGACATGGAATCGGAGCTGGTCCGCCAAGCCGAAGTTCTGTTCGGCGAACCGATGACGCATCGCCTGGAGCAGCGTGCGTCCGAGAGTGGCGCGGCGACCGCGGAAGCCGCCGAGAGCCCTCGGTAATCGTTCGATTATTGGAGACGCCCGGTCCCCTACGATGCAGTCAGCAATGAACCTAAAAATCAAATTTCGGGAATCGTTTGGACCCTTCGCTCCATCGGTTCTACGCGAACGCGTGGCCGAATGGTTTGATCTCTATGCAGATAGTCCTTACATGCTTCTTGTAGGCGAAGTCGCAGCCTCACGTCGAGTGCCGGTCGGCCGAAACGTCGACCAGCGCTGGGGAATCGACTGGCTCAATGTTCCTAAGTCCATTATTCCCGCCGTTACTCACGTCGACTATTCGGCTCGATTCACTCCGCCCGCAGTATCGAAGCGCGCCTACCGCGGTGGCTCCCACGACGATCGATACCGTCGTCGATGCCATCAATCCAGCGCTACTCAAGCTTACGTTCATGGTGTCACTTCCAGGCGGCTATCGGGTCGCGCGATAGTTGTGCGCCACGATGAGTGCATACGCGGAGTTCACCCCCATACGATTGGTTGAGGCAGGTGGAAACGAACGCCACCGTCAGGGCTTGAGCGACATATACTCACGCTCGCGCGCAACAGGAGACTCCAGCGTCCGAGAACATCCACCACTCGCGGTCGAGATCGCGGTGGGAGAGCTGGCGCAGGAAAATGACGGGCAAACGTCCGTACCGTTGCGACGCTTGCGCTTGGCGTGGATGGGGTGTCGACTTGGGTCCCAAGTTCGGCGACCACGACGTCGAAATTGCGACTCGGGCGCTCGCGCCCCTCGAAGGTCTTGATCTCGGCCTTCAGCTCGGTGAGAAACGTTGCCGGCATCTCGTGCGCGACGAACGCTTTCGTGAGTGGGACGGCATCCGCCGCAAACGCCCGCGCCGTGCGGCGGATCGCGTCGAGGCTGTCGCTCAACGCCTCGCGGGCCAGCGTCTTTGAGTTCGATCCCTCGCGCGCCGCGCGTCTTTCTTTCCAACGCCCAGCCGTGTTTCGACGTGCGCGGCGTCGTTCTGCCGCCGCGCCGCATCGTTCAACGCCGCGTAACAGGGTTCTCGAGATGCGCGATGACATGTTGCCGTCGTACGGAAGGTTTTTGCGACCGCGTGGCTTCTCTGTGCGCCCCGGCGTCTCATCGTGCCGGTCCGCCGGCCCGGTTTCACACCACGCCGGCTCTCTTTTCCGGCGCGCCGTCGCG